>JACCDZ011980893.1_pt1 | contig 16977 bp, 11 predicted proteins | sample 7449551 | NCBI WGS metagenome assembly JACCDZ01 (sample SAMN15323452, study PRJNA562643) | freshwater metagenome | isolation source: river surface water | place: USA:Blue River Watershed | collected 2017-08-18 | reverse complement strand
ATCCAACTGTGCTCGCAGAGCCCGCTTCTCTTCTTCCGCCTTGTTCAGAGCCTCTTGCGCATCCTCAGCTACTTTGGACACTCGTTGGCTCTCAACATCCAACTGTGCTCGCAGGGCCCTCTTCTCTTCTTCCGCCTTGTTCAGAGCCTCTTGCGCATCCTCTGCTACTTTGGACACTCGTTGGCTCTCAACATCCAACTGTGCTCGCAGAGCCCTCTTCTCTTCTTCCGCCTTGTTCAGATCCTTTCGCGCATCCTCTGCTACTTTGGCGAGTTGTTGGCCATCAACACCCAACTGTGCTCGCAGAGCCCGCTTCTCTTCTTCCGCCTTGTTCCACGCCTTTTGCGCATCCTCTGCTACTTTGGCGAGTCGTTGACCCTCAACATCCAACTGTGCTCTCAAAGTCCGCTTCTCTTCTTCCGCCTTGTTAAAAGCCTTTAGTGCATCCTCTGCTGCTTTGGCCAGTTTTTTGCCCTCAACATCCAACTGTGCTCGCAGAGCCCGCTTCTCTTCTTCCGACTCCTTCAAAGCGGTTTTCGCATTGTTTGCTTCGGATTGCAGTTGTTGGATCAATGACGTCGCTTCTTCTTGGACAACAGACACACCAGATCTGTATTTCTCATTGTCCTTTTCTGCCTTCCTCAACGCAATCGAAGCTCGATTTGCATTTTCTCGCAAATTTTCATTCTCTTTTTCCATTCTCGCCAATCGGTCTTTTGCTTCGTTTGCAATGGCTTGAAAATGATCAGCTTTGGTCTGGGCATCAAGTAAATCTCTGTTATCAGCATCCACATTGATTTTCAACATCTCGTTTTCGCGTATCACATTCTCCAACGCCACCTTTGATTCATCGACTTTTGACTGCAAAGCATCCTTCTCCAATAAGACCCGGGCGAGCTTCGCGTCGGCTTGTTCTAACACCTTTCCCACGTTCGCTTTTAGGGCGTTATTTTCTTCTTCGGATTTCAACAATTGAGCATTGGCCTCACGCACCCTATCCAGTTCAGCTTGGGCGTTTCTCAAAGTTTCGTTCTCCTTTGCAACCTTGGAGAGTTCTGCGTCTGCATGCCCCTTTGATTTGATCGCTTCGGCTTGCAGTATCGCTTTCTCGGCCTTCACACGGGCGAGCTCTTGCTGCAGATCGTCCACGGAAGACTTGAGGCCGACAGCGTTCTCCGCATCTTGTTTCAGCCGCGCCATGGCATCTTCCAGCTTCTCAGAATGCATGCGATCCTTCGCCTGCATTTCGCCGTGCAGGGCCTCCAGGCTTGCACCCAGCCTCGACACTTCCGCAATCGCTTCGGTCGCCGCATCTCTGAGCCGCGCCTCCAACGCTTCTATCTTGGACCTCGCTGCAGCTTCCAATCTTGCGGCGTGCTCTTCGTACGCCCTGCGCATCTCTTGCAACTCGTCGGCCGACACGCCCGACGCGTTCTGGGACTCTCGCAATCGCACTTGCAAGGAATTCGCGTATTCGTTGGCCTGTGCCAGTTTCTCCTCCAACTCGCTCGCAACCGCCTTTGCACCGAGAAGATTGGCGTCGAACATGTGTTGAGCCTGTGTCAATCGGGCCTGTGCCTCGCGCTGCATTTGGATACCCGCCATCTTCGCGTTCGCCGCGTCCCTCTTGGCGGCGTCCACCTCTTCCTTGGCTTTCTGGAGGCGCATTTCCAGATCCCTGACCGTCGCGTCCAACGTGGCATCCAGCTCCTTGTTGTCTTGGTTTCTTCCGTCGTCGGCGACCGGGGCGGGTCGGATCGGAAGCGGTTCCGTTTCATCCACCACCACTATGTTGCGGGCGAGAGGCGCGCCCACCTGCCAAACGGGCGACGCCCTCCAAGGCTCCGGAGGAGCTGCGACGTAGACTCCGAGGTACAGCCTCTGCCGGGAACGCGTGGAAGAAGATCTCGATGCGCGCGACGGCATTTTGCTCTTTTATAGTTGCGAGCAGGCTTGTTTCGGCCCGTCGCTCTCGCCGCCGACCCATATGTAGATGAATAAACGCCCCCGCACGAATGCCATCATATACCACATCACACGTCGTGTCCCCCATGCTGCACCCCGCCACTACGGGGCTCACGCTGGCCAACTCGGCATCCACGGAGGACTTGCACGCGGTGCCCGCCAAGACGTGCATTCTGTTCGACGAGCGTTCCACCGACCGAAAGGATGTGAGCGACGTGGCCCGCGCCCTTTCTCCGCACGACAAACCGTGCCTCCGCATACATGTCGGCGGCGCGGGTAGAAGTTCAAGCATCGGCCGCCTGGACCTGGCGTTTTGCGCCAGCGCGTCCGCGGGGAGCCTACGGGAGGCCCTGGAGCGGATAGGCGCGGGGGGCTCGTGCTCGTCGATCCTGTTCGTGGGCGAGTTCCGCGGGGGCCACGCGGGGGAATCGGAACTGGCGTCCGCGCTCAGGACGCGAGATGGCACCGCCTTCGGCAAGGCGGCCGTCATGTGCAGGCTGCAGTGCCGGACGGGCATCCACGCGGCGTTCTCCATGCACCTGGAGCGGTGCGCGTCCCTGCTTCCCTCTCCCCATCCTCCTCCTCCTCCTTCTCCGACGGCATCAAGGCGCGTGCTGCGTGTGGTCGCGGTGGACTGTCGCTTGCCTGTGCACTATCCCACATTGGTCGCCCTCATCGGCAGTCACAAGCTGGTTTCCCACCTCTCCGAGGAGTACAGCGTGGACGGGCCGGTGATGATCACCAGCTACCCCGCCGAGTACGCTGAGGCGGCGCGAGAGATCGATCCCTCGATAGAGTGCGCGTTCGTTCCCTTCGCCGCGGGGCGCATAACCGCGTCCAACTTCAGCATCCCCCTGTACAGCCGGACCCTGAAGTCCCCCGAGTTCTGGGGCGACCTGCAGGAACGGTTCGGGGACTTTTCCGCGCTCATGGTCCAGGACGACGGGGCGCTGGCGTTCCCGTGCGATCTGTCGGAGTTCGTCGAGTACGATTTCGTCGGGGCTCCGTGGGTGGGCGCGGAGGAAGAGATGCGGCGCGCGTACGGCCTGGAGGGCAACCTGGTCGGCAACGGAGGCGTCTCCATCCGGCGGGTGTCCAAGATGCGAGAGCTGGCCTCGGAACACGGCGGCGGCAATGAGGATGAGGAGGACCACGTCCCGGAGGACGTCTTTTTCGCAAAGCTGCACGGGCACATGAAGGTCCCCGCGGCGGACGTCGCCCGGCGGTTCTCCAGCGAGTTCGCTCTGGACCCCTCGGACCCCAGTCCGGCGTTCCACAAGGTGTGGGCGTACCACGACCACGACTCCGTGGTGCGCTACTTGGATCAGTGCAAGAAGAGGACGCGCTTCCCGTTGGGCTTGCGGAACTCCGGGTGATGGTTGAGCAGCATCATGTCGGCGGACTCCCCCCCGTCTGCCAGCCGCGGAGGAGGAGGAGCGGGGGGCGGCGAGCGCGTTTCCCGCGGCCAGTCGATCACCATGGCGTCGGGTCCCACGATCTGCGTGCCGAACCCCTCCGTTCGCAGGACGCCGCTCGCGTGGATCATGCACGCCAGCCTGTCGAACGCGGGCAGGCCCGGCACGAACGCCCGGATCTTCACCATGCAGAACGGGATGCCCTTGGAGGCCGCGATTCGCATCTTGGGGACCACGCACCTCTCGAACACCTTGCGGTAGACGTCGGTCTTGCGGCGTTCGGCTCTGGACACGTGGTCCTGGAGGTCTTTCAGGAGGCCCGTTGGGGTCATGGCGACGGTTTTTGAATGCAAACAATGAAAAATGCTGGCCGTGGTGGTGGCAGCCGTCCTCCTCATGGCGTTGTTGCTGGCGTGCGCATGGGCCCGAAGACGTGCGCTCATGGCGTGGTGGACGCGCAGCGCCCCGCCGTCCGCCGCACATCTCAGGAGAGAGCCGCGGTCCGAACGGGCCCCAACGGTGGAGGAGGAGACGGTGCTGCCCCTTGCTGCTGCTGCTCCGCCCCCCGAGGTGCAGAAGCTCTTCGACTTGAGGGATGCGTTCTTGACGTCCGTGGGGGCTTCGCAGAACCCGTCCGAGTGGGACTGGCCCGCGGTGTGCGCGATGGGCGACATCTACGGCGCGGGGGCGTACCCCACCCACGCGCCGGACGCCAACATCGCTTCCGACCTGTTCGCGGCGGCGGCGCGGTTCTCCACGGGGGCGGCGATGAGATCCCTGGCCATGGCCAAGCTCGCCGCGAGTCGCATCGCGGTGCGTGAAGGCACGCCGGCGGCCCTGGACGTGGGCCCGGACCCCGAGCCGTTCAGCCCCTGGCCGGCCGAGACCGTGCTGTCCACCTGCAAGGCCCAGCGCTTGATCGGGCGTCCCTACCACAGCATCCCCCCCTCCGATGCCGGACCCGGTGTAGCAGTGCCCGCTGCAGTGCGGGACCCGCCGCCCCGCCCCGCGCGCGTGGACATGGCCGCCCTGCAAAACAGCCACGACCACGCGGTCGTCGCGGGCATGCGCGCGAAGGCGAAAGCCCTGTCCCGGCGCCCGCGGGCGGATGCGACCGTGGTGGAGGAGCAGGTGCGGGCGTGCATCCTGGACTCCGACCCCGTGGAAGTGGACGCGGACGCCAAGGCGAGGGCCCTCAAGGCGCTGGACTCCATAGTGCTCTTGAACGCGAACAACGCTTCCGTGGGGTCCACGGAAGTGGACGCGCTCTGCGGGGTGTGGACCGCGATATCCGGGGATTCCGCGGAAGCCGCGAACGCGCGGGAGACGCTCGTCAAGCAGCTCTCGACCGCCGTGTCCGGGACGGGCTGCGGTGGCGTGGTGTGCTCCACCGGGAGGATGGCGAGGATCATCGGGGCGTTGGACGGGACGCCGTTCGGGGCCGAGGAGGGCGGGGGCGGGGGCGGGGCCATCAAAGACGTGCGTGCGGTGCAAGAGGAGCTGTCCACCCTCGCCGCGCGCGTGAGGACCGACGTGATGGGAGCCGCGACCGACGAGGCCCGCGCCTCGTACGAGAGCGGATCCGACGACCACGGGCTGGAAAGCAAGATGAGGGAGGCTTTGGAGAAGGAGGCGGGGGACACGTACGTGCGCGGCATGGGCATGTCGCAGGCGGTCCTGGACCCCATGGTCAAGACGATGATGGCTGGTTTTTGAACAAAACGATCGGGAGACCTGTGGTGTCGTGCGCTGCAAGGCGGCGACTAGCAAGATAGCAAACAGCACACGATGCCCGCCGCCGCCTCCTGTGCGGTGTGTGTCAACCGGTTCTCCGCGAAGGCCCGCAAGCGCGTGACGTGCCCCGCGTGCGGATACGACCAAGCGTGCCTGTCTTGCGTGAAGCGGTTCGTGACGGAGACCCCGTCGATCCAGGAAGTCGCCTGCCTGCAATGCTCCGTGCCGTTCGACCCCGAGTTCGTGAGGGAGACCTTCCCCGCCAAGTTCACGCGGGACGTGCTGGAGCCGCGGAAGGCGGAAGCGCTCGTGCGGGAGCAGATGGCCCTCGCGCCTTCCACCGTTCCGTTCATGGAGCTCGCCAACGAGATCCGCGAGGACGTCGCGAGGGTCGACGACATGAGGGCCGACATCGCGAGGATGCAGGCGCAGATGGAGCAGCTGGGAAGGAGCGTGAACGAAAAGCGGCAGTGGATGTCGTTGCCGGACTGCGATGCCCTGGCCGCCCGCATGGGCCGCATGGACATCGCGTCCTCCTCGCGCGCGTTCGTGCGGAAGTGCACGCGGGGGGGATGTTCGGGCACGGTGACCTCCCCCGAATGGAAGTGCTCCTCTTGCAGGGTGGACGTGTGCAGCCGCTGCTGGGAAGACCGCGGAGATTCGCACACGTGCGACCCCGCCACGGTGGAGACCGTGGAGATGATCGCCTCGGACACCAAGCCGTGCCCCATGTGCAACACGCGCATCCACAAGTCCGAAGGGTGCTACCAGATGTTCTGCACGAGGTGCCACTGCAAGTTCGACTGGGCGAAGGGGACGGTCATCCACGACACGCGCAACTTCCACAACCCTCACCACGCGGCCTGGCTGGACTCCATTCGCCTGGAGCGTCCGTCCATGAACACGATGTCCATCAAGGCCATGTCCATCGCGAGGAGGGCCGGGTTCGAGCACCCCTTGACGGGCGCCGGCCTGGTCGTCGCGAGGCTTCCCTTGGCCCTGGACTCGCTGTACGCGGCCAGGTACCGCGTGAACCTTTTCGTGCATCGGGAGAGGGACAACGCCTCCTCCCACGTCCGGTACCGCACGGAGCGCATCATGGTGATGAGCGGCGCCATGACCGAGGCCGCGTTCGGCGAGAAGCTCGTGGAGGACAGGGCCGCCGTCGAGTGCGCCAAGCGGTACTCCAAGTGCGCCGAGGACGCGAGCGACGCCCTGTGCGCAGTGCTGGACTCCTTGTTCTCGGACGGGGTCACCAAGCTGTCGCAGGAGCAGGTGGATCGGGCCGTATCCGACGCCAGGGAGGCCACGGATCTCTTCAACCGCCGCAGCTCCACGCTTGTGTCCACGTTCGGACGCAGGGCTTTCGGGCGGAGTGGGCGCAAGCCCTCCTACGTGTGCACGCGCACCATGGACATCGTCTTTAGGTGAGGAATTTCAATGTGCCCAATAAGAAGTCATATAGCCGAGATGCAGCACTGGTCTCGCATGCCGCGATCCTTGAACGGCAGCACGGCGGGCGCGGCGGACGGGTGCTGCCCCTCCTCCGCCAACAACAACGTGGCCGTGATGGTTCCCGTGTCGTGGACGGGAGGAGCTCGCCGGCCGGTGGGGTGCACCACCAACAACAACAACACGGTGCTGGGCGCGAACAACCGCTACGACCCGTGCAGGGCGGGGAACGTGGTGATCGGCACGTGCAACGCGGCCTTCCCTCACGACTACTGCGTGATGATCGGCCACGGCCTGCCGCCGGCCACAGAGGACTTCGAGATCAACATCGGGAACCGCATCGTCATCACCCGGGACGGCATGGTGCTCAACGCCCCCAAGATCACGATCGACGCCGGCGAGGGCGGGACGGTGATCAACGGGCCGGTGAGCATCCCGGGCTGGCAAGGAGGAGGGGGGGTCGGGGGCTGCAACAACTGCAGCAACTGCCAGCTGCCGGTGCACCAGGGGTGCATGCCGAGCGCGTGGGGGCCCGCCAAGACCCTGGACCTGTCCGGCGTGGCGGCCGCCCACGAGTTCTTCGACAACGTGATCGTGCACACGGACCTGTACGTGAGCGGGCGCATGACGCTGCCCCACGCGGACATCAACGGGTCGGTGGTGGTGCACAACGAGGCGTGCCACGCGTGGAAGATGTTCGTGACCGAGGGGAAGGACCTGGCCCTGCAGAGCAAGAACGGGACCACCGTCACCTTTTGCGAGGAGTTCCACTCTGGAGTGCTCAACTTCACGGGGTCCCACATGCTCCACGTGGCCGGCGGGGAGGAGGACCGCAACCGCATCCTGCCCGGGCACATCGTGTGCTGCTCGGGGGCGTACGTGGACATGAAGGGCTCTCGGGGCCGCACCACGGTGGACGACGCGCTCCCCGAGGTCAGGCTCTCCCGGACCAAGCGCGACCCCACGGCGTTCGGCGTGTTCTCGCGGTGGGAAAGGGACTCGTTCAGGCTGGGCAACGTCAGGTTCCCCCTGCCACCGGGCAGCGTGCCCCCCCGCGGCCGGGGCTGGGCCGTGGTGAACAGCGTGGGCGAGGGGTGCGTGATGGTGTGCGACGAGGCGGGCGACCTCCGCAACGGCGACCTGGTGTGCACGTCCTCGCACGCGGGCATGGGCATGCGCCAGGGCGACGACGTGGTGCGTTCCATCACGGTGGCCAAGGTCACCAGCGACTGCGTCTTCGGGGCCGGGCCGGTGCGCGTGGTGAGCGTCGGGGGCGGACGCACCGTGAGGGCGCGCCTGGTGGGGTGCGTTTACAAGTTTTAGTTCTAGCTGGTCCGAAGGAATCGGGACGCCCTGTCCATCATGTAAGACACGGAGTCGAACATGCAGACGACCCCCACGCCGTCCGTCGCGACCACCATCCACCCCCGCGGCAGCATGAGCAGGGTGCGCGGCCGGAGCACCACCTCCACGTAGTCCACGCGCTGCATGTCCACGCCGTGCGCGGCGTGCATGCCCGCGATGCCGGTTTCCGCGAACTCCCACTGCCCCTCCGCGGCCGCGGGGCTCACTATGCGGACCTTCGTGGGTTCTCCTCCTCCCCCCTCGCCCCCCGCGCCCGCCCCAGTGTCGAACAGCCACATGTACTTGCTGCGGTTGACCACCAGCACGTTGGATGCCGCGCCGCCGGACAGCGACGTCTGCGGCGAGGCCATCCAGTACGAACCCGAGCTGATCTCGGCGGCGACCTCCGGCTCGGTGCCGGCCGACACAGGCGCGTCGATGGTGACCACCGTGGGTCGGCGCTGCGACAGAACCACCGGGTCGAAGGAAGAGTACGAGGTCTGAAGGATTACGTAATCGCTCTTGTAGGAGCACAGCCACGTCACGTGGGCGATCAGGAGGGCCGCGGCGGCCGAAGCCACGACCGCCACCACGATCGACCTGGCACGCCCCGCTTTCATGACGTTTCTCTCAAGCCAGCGTTTTGGACGGGTGCGGGAGACGCGTTCACACCAGCGCGTTTCTGACCTCGGTCAGCATCGCACGGAACTTTGTCAGGCGGTTGTCCACCCAGTACTGCAAGGTCTTGTTCAGGTGCACCGAGCAGCAGGGCAACCTCTGTAAGGCGTTTTGGTACGTGGGGAGGTTGTGCGGCAGCTGTTGCGGGCTGATAGGGAACAGCTTGCCCGTGTTGTAGAGCTGAAAGATGTCAAAGATCAGCGCCGCCGACGTCTCGTCCGTGGAGCCCGTCATGCTCGCATCTATGTCGTCGGGGACCCAGCCCAGAAAGCGCAGGGTCTGCTCGGCTCCGTTGTTGTTGGAGTACATGATCCTGAGGGGGACGTAATCCCGTCCTTGGTGCTGCTGGGTCTGCCCGATATGGAACCGCAGTTGTGGCGGTGGAGTCCAAACGGGGTGCCACGCGGGGAGGGAGTACGTGGGTTCGATGCGGCGCATCTTGCGCTCGAAGTCGTCCAGGTCCTGTTGGGACAGCAGGTAGCTGGGGTGCAAGGGGTCCTTGACGCGCCGGTTGTTGGCGGCCGCTTGGTCGACGCTCTCCCTGAGGTACTGCGCCTGCACGCAGGTCCGCTTCCCGTTGGACGCGTTGAACTTTACCACGGATCGCAGCTCGTCCATGTCCATCTCGTACAAGCTCTCCAACGAGATGGGGTCGCGGTGGTTGTTGCACTTGCGCACGAGGCTGCGCACCTTATCCACGCGCTGGTTGTGCAGCGGATCGAAGTGGACGTCGCCCGACAGCATGCTCATGAGCATCGGGGCGGGCAGGAGCCGCACGTCGCCGATGCCCATCGAGAGCTTCAGGTTCTTGATGCGGTTCTCGTGGGTGATCAGGTGGATGTGCCCACCCGTTTCCAAGCTCTGCGCGTCGTCCAGCCCGTGGCCTGCCTTGAATGTGTACACCCAGGGCTCCATGTTCAGAGCGATGCACAGCGTCGTCAAGACTCCCACCGACAGGTAACTCGAGGGCGTCACGATCTCCTGGTAGGCCTCCTCCCACACCGTGCGAGCGGTGCTCCCCGTCGAGGTGAACGCGGTGTGGAAGAGGCCGGCCATGCGGTTCCCTTGCGTGAGGTCGGATCTGAGCAGTGCCATGGTTTCCGCCGAGATCTGCGCACCGGTGCGCACGTTGCTCGCGACGGTGTCCAATATGGTCATCAGAGCCATGACCTTGGAGCGCCTCTCCACGACGTCCGGCGGCACTCCCCAGGGCCTCAGCCCCTCCCAGAGGTGCGCGCAGTACGCCCGCATGTCGTTGGCCAGTCTCTTCTCGAGGGCCTTGGTGCCCTGCTGCTCTCTGGACAGCAGGCCCATGTTGACCAGAAGGGAGTAGAACCCGCAGTTCCCGTCGCCCGTCACGTGGTGGAGTTTGTACGCTTCGTTGGCGAGGTACGAGAGGCCGGTGGGGGCGACGACGAAGACCGGCGCGGTCACGACGCGGGCCGCGCTGCTGTACCTCGCGAGGGCAGTGGGTAGGTTGGCGGAGGGTTGGATCGCCGCCCCCATCCCGCTTCTTCCCCGTCTTCCTCTGGAAGAAGCAGGAGGAGGAGGAGCAGGAGGAGGGGCACGGATGGGCTGCACGGAGGACCCCCTCCGTCCTCTTAGTCGCTGTCGTGGCCTAGGTGCGGGGGGCGCGGGTTGTCTTGGGGGTGGGGGTGGTGCCGGAGCAGCACCGGACCGCCGCCGCCTCCTGCTTCTGCCTGCGACGGCAGCGCGTTGAGCGAGGGTCATGTCCTCTTCGTCGACCAGCCCGTTGCGGGCCCTGTAGGCCTGGCACATGAGGGCGTTGTCCGCCTTGCCCACTCCGTCGTCCAGGTAGTTGAAGATGGGCTGCTGCGACGCGACCCTCTCGCGGTACACGCCGCCGTACGCCTTCATGGTGCCGACCCCGTCTGCCGCCTTGATCTGCGCGGCCCTCGCCTTGATGTCCGCGTTCTCGGGGTGCCTCATGCTCGCCAGCATCTCCACCCACGGGTTCGGGAGCACGCAGGAGTCGGGTCTTCGAAACGCGCACTTCGGCGCGACGCAATCTCGGCGTCTGGATCTCGTCGGATCGGACATGTTTGTATATTATTTGAAGGATTGAACGACAGGGGTGGCTCTCGTCGGTGACGATGGCGATGATGGACTCCTCTGACACGCGTGCAGATGACGACCTGCTCCGATGGACCGTCGTGGACCGCATGTTCGCGGACCGGTCGGTCCTCGTGCAGCACCAGTTCGAATCGTTCAACGCCTTCGTGTCCCAACGCCTCGAGCACGTGATCCAGAGCTTCAACCCCATAGAGGTCAACCACGCCTACGACCCGGGACGCCGCGCACACGACCACCAGGTGTCCGTGGACATGACCAACATGCGGTTCGCGCAAGTCAAGCTGGAAGAGCCGGACGGCACCGAGGTGACCGTCACGCCCGCCATCGCCCGCATGAGACAGATGTCGTACGTCACGAACCTCGTGGTGGACCTGCAGTGCACGTTCCGCACGTTCAACGCGGACGCCGAGGGCTACCACACGGACACCAAGTCCATCAACAACGTGTTCCTGGGGAAGATACCGCTCATGGTGCGCTCCAAGTACTGCGTGACCTCCGAGATGCCGCTGGCCAGGGGCGCCGAGTGCGAGTTCGACTACGGGGGCTACTTCATCATCCAGGGCACGGAGAAAGTCGTGGTGTCGCAGGACCGCCTGGCGGAGAACAAGGTGCAGGTCTTCCTCAACACCAAGGCGACCCCCTACCTGGTGATCGCCGAGGTGCGCTCCATCCTGCTGGACGGCGTGGTTCCCAAGACCACGGTCCTCAAGATCTCCAACAAGGAGGCCTCCTGCGGCCACGCCATCAAGGCGACCGTGCACCACGTGAAGGCGGACGTCCCCGTGTGCGTGCTGTTCAAGGCGTTCGGCGTGGAGTCGGACGCGGAGATCGTGGAGATGGTGTGCCGCAGGTGCCGCAGCAAGGAGGCCCGCGAGAAGATCGAGTCCCTCATGGAGGCCAGCGTGCGCGAGTGCGTGGCCATCCAGGGCAAGGACCAGGCCCTGGCCTTCCTGGCCCAGCACCTCAACGTCAGCGGCTACCACCGCGACCAGCTCATGGACCAGGACGTGCGCGTGGACATCCTGCGCAAGCTGCTGGCCACCGAGTGCCTGCCGCACGTGGGCGCGTGCTTCGGGCGCAAGGCCGACTTCCTGGCGGGCATGACCCACAAGATGCTCTCCTGCTTCGCCGGCATCCGCCCGTACGACGACAGGGACTCGTACGTGAACAAGAAGGTGGACTGCGCGGGCCAGCTGCTCACCACCCTCACGAAGCAGTACATGTCCAAGATGATCAAGGACTTCCGCAACTGCATGCAGAAGGAGATCAACTCGGGCGGCGGCTTCCGGGGCGGCAAGGCGCCGCTGTCGTCCGTCCTCACGCGCGTCAACGTGTACAAGATGCTCAAGCCCGCCACCCTCACGCAGGGCCTCAGCTACGCCATGTCCACGGGGAACTGGCACATGAAGCAGTCGGTCAAGATCAAGAGCGGCGTGGCCCAGGTGCTCAACCGCATGAACTACCTGTCCACGCTCTCGCACATGCGCAGGGTGAACACCACCATCGAGAAGAGCGGGAGGCTCGTGCAGCCGCGCAAGGTCCACTCCACCAACTTCGGGATCATCTGTCCGTGCGAGTGCTTCGACCCCAGCACGCCCGTCCTCACGTGGGAGGGCACCGTCAAGCCGGCCCGGGACGTGGCCGTGGGCGACCTCCTGATCGACGACCTCGGGAACGCCGTGCGCGTGAGGAGCACTTGCTCGGGGGTCAAGCAGATGTACGAGGTGGTTCCGGACGACCGCGACGGCTTCGCCAGCCACACGGTCACGGACAACCACATCCTCACCCTCGCGTCGACCCGAGAGGTCGTGGACATTGCGATCGAGGCGTACCTCTCTCTGCCCGCCGCCGACCGCGAGAGTCTGCTCTTGTTCAAGCCCGAGGGCATCAACTGGGAGAGGAAGCGCGTCGCGGTGGACCCCTACGTGCTGGGCACGTGGCTGGGATACAGCTGGGGGGACGTTGGAAACGATAGAGGGCGCATCCCGCTGGACTACATCGTCAATGACCGCCCGACCAGGCTGGCGGTCCTCGCAGGGCTTGTGGACGCGTGCGGGAAGGTCGTGGACGGCGGTCTCGAAGTCCGCATCGCCTTCCGCGTAGACGTCCTCCTTCGCGACGCCCGGTTCCTCGCGATGAGCCTGGGGTTCAAGTGCCGCACGGAGCCGTCGCGTCTTCTTTGCATCACGGGCCTGGATCTGCACGAGATCCCCACGACCATGCCCGGGAAGAAGATGGCCGCCGGCCCCTTGCCCTTCCGCACGCACACGAGCTCCTTCCGGCTCGTGCGGAAGGACGTGCAACCCTTCGTGGGGTGGCAGCTGGAGGGCAGCGGCAGGTTCCTGCTGGGGGACATGACCGTCGTGCACAACACGCCCGAGGGGGCTTCCGTGGGCCTGGTCAAGAACCTGGCGATGTCCGCGTGCGTGACGTGTGCGTCCAACCCCGCCCCGGTCCTCCAGCTGCTGCGCTCCCTCGAAGGCTCCGTAGCGGTGGACGAAGCCGTGCCGGGGGCGTCTCTGGCCCGCGTGGTGGTCAACGGCGACACGGCCTGCCTCACCAGAGACCCGGCCGGCGCCGCGGAGAGCCTGCGTGCGGCCAAGAGACGGGGCAGCGTCAACGTGTTCACGTCGGTGGTGACGTCGGTTTACGGGGACGTGCACGTGAACACGGAGGCCGGGCGGTGCGTGCGGCCCCTGCTGATCGTGGACCCGCAGGAGGGCCTCGTGCTGCGCAAGCACGCCGCGGTGGTCAAGGACCCGGCCGCGACCTGGATGGACCTGGTGACCGGCAGCGAGAGGCTGGGGCTGCCGCCTTGCGTGGAGTACATGGACTGCGAGGAGCAGAACGCGGCCCTGATCGCCATGCACCCGTGGGACCTCGACTCGCACACCGCCGCCCCGCGCTACACGCACTGCGAGGTGCACCCCTGCATGATGCTGGGCGTGGCGGCCAGCTGCATCCCCTTCTGCGACCACAACCAGTCGCCCCGCAACTGCTACCAGTCCTCCATGTGCAAGCAGGCCATCGGCGTGCACGCGTCCAACCACCACGACCGCTTCGATGCGCTGGCTCACGTCCTGGTGGAGCCGCAGCGCCCCATCGTCCGCACGCGGATGGCCAGCATCCTCAACGACGACAAGCTGCCCAGCGGGGTGAACGCCCTGGTGGCCATCGCCTGCTTCCACGGGTACAACCAGGAGGACGCCGTCATCCTCAACCGCAGCTCCGTGGAGAGGGGCATGTTCCACACGGTGTGCTACAAGTCGCACCGCGAGACCAACATGAAGAACCACTCCAGCGGGCAGGAGGAGGTCTTCTGCAACGCCGGCAACATCGAGAACCGCCCGTTCAACTACGACAAGCTCGGGCCCGACGGGTTCGTGCCGCCCGGGACGTTCGTGCAAGCCGGGGACATCATCATCGGCAAGGTGCTGCCCAACAAGCACATGGCCACCCCCAAGGACGCGTCCGTGGCCCTCAAGAGCAACGACTGCGGGTACGTGGACAGGCAGATCACCAACATCATCAACGGCGACGGCTACACCTCGGCCAAGGTGCGCATCCGCAACAACCGCCCTCCGGTGGTGGGGGACAAGTTCGCCTCGCGCCACGCGCAGAAGGGGACCGTGGGGGTCATGTACCACAGCTGGGACATGCCGTTCACCGAGGACGGGATCACGCCGGACATCATCATCAACCCGAACTGCATCCCGTCCCGCATGACCATCGGCCAGATCCTCGAGATGGTGATGGGCAAGGCGGCGTGCGCCATGGGCGTGTACGGCGACGCCACGCCCTTCAACCCGGCCTTCGGCGTGGACGACCTGATGCGCGACCTGGAGCGCTGCGGGATGGAGAGGCACGGCGACGAGACCATGTACAACCCCGTCACGGGCGAGAAGATCCGCACCAAGATCTTCATGGGGGTATGCTACTACCAGCGCCTCAAGCACATGACGTGCGACAAGGTCCACTCGCGCGGAAACAACGGACCTGTGGTGATGCTGACTCGGCAGCCGTCCGACGGACGCTCGCGGGCGGGGGGGCTGAGGGTCGGCACGATGGAGGTGGAGTGCCTGTGGTCGCACGGGTGCGCGGGCTTCGTGAAGGAGCGCATCATGGAGTGCTCGGACAACTTCGCGGTGGCCGTGTGCGAGGACTGCGGCGCGATCGGAGAGGCGCACTTGGCCCACAAGCACTTTTTCTGCAGGGCCTGCAACAACCGCACGCGCTACTCGGAGGTACGCATGCCGTATGCGTGCAAGCTGTTCCTGCAGGAGCTGGGGGCCATGAGCATCGGGGCGCGCATCAACAAGGTGCTGACCTAGCTCGGGAGGGAGATGCCGTTGATGACGCCGACTTGAAAATAGTGTTACAAGTGTTGGACTGGCAAATCTGTGCCGAAAAATCACCTCTGAGCAGTGGTGGCGTACGAAGGGAGAGCGTATGCAGGGTCGGACATCGCTTGGTACGTGGTCTCGGGCAGGCGCCCGCGTGAGAGGTAGCGGAACGCGATGTACATCGCGAACGTCGCAAACACCGCCGATGCGATCGCTAAGAGTCCGATGGCGATGCGGCGGCGGCGCTTGTCGGCGTCGCCGAAGAACTTCTCACGTGCGGACGATAGGGCGGCTCCCATCGGGGGATTCCTTTCTTATACCGCTATATACAAGTCGAACCACATGCTACCGGCCCGGATTGCACACTTATACGTATTCGATGGTGCATGACCACCGTTGATGCAATTACATTCTGCCACACACACGCCACAATGGCTCGCAATCTTTACCTTGATTTTTTTGCCTTATGACCTCGATAACCGCCAATAGCACTTGATCCACCCGTTCTAGTAGCATGTGGTGGCCAGTTGGCCATCATCCCAGACACGGAGTTTTCGAGCCCTTGCAACCTGTTTGCTAGCTGGTCAAGCCCAGGCAAGACGTTTTCTACCCTCCGCAACCCGTTTGCTATCTGGTCAAGCGCGGGAAAGGTGTTCTCTACCTGTTGCAACCTGTTTGATATCTGGTCAAGCGCGGCCAATGCGTTTTCTGCCCTTTGCAGCCGAAGCTTGTCAACACCGGATACCAAACTTTCAATTGTCAGCAACCGTTGTTCTAGCTTGTCAATCTCACGTGAAACATAATGTGTGATGAATGGCTTAAAAACTTTGTATGGGTTAAAGTCACCAAGTAAATCCTCGATATGTGCCAGTTCGTCTCTGTTGAGGGATCTCGAACTTTCGAGTTCAGCACCTCTCATGCCTATAACCGTATATGTGAAAGAATCGTTGTAGGTGTGAATGCCTGTGATTTTTCCGTATTGGATCGTGACATAGTTTTGCTCAAGGGTGTTTGATGGTGTAATATGTGTTTGCGTACTCAATACGTCACTACCATAACCTCGTAAAGTTATTAAGTCCCAAAAATCAGGTCTACGATCTGTCTTCCTTTTGTGCTTGAGAACATCCCAGCGTATTGCATCTTGTGTCAGCAGGCTATGATACCTTGTGCATTTTATTTCCACTGGGTCCCGGTGAAACCTGATTGTAACCTCACCAGTACGAACAACAGCCATGACGACGTAGCTTCTTTTATTACAATTTGAAAAAGTTCGCAACATCCGCAACTTTTGCAACCTCGCAATAATGCCGGCTTCGCGGTTAGCTTCCACCCCCTACACCACTGGCCCGCGGTCGGCATGCTCGCAGGCACTACCGTAGCATGAAATGCACCGCGATCCACGCCTTTGCCGCCCCCTGTTCGATCCGATCCATTTGCGCGGTAGTTAGCGAGGTGTGGGGGGATCCTCCTTTGATCCAGTTGTCATTGATGTGACTAAGGAGCTAAGGTCCACTTCGTAAGGCTCGCGGGCATGCGACTATGTGTTTCTCCGGCACCAGGTCTGCCGGAACGGACACCTTTACCGATTGCTTGGGCTTGGTGGTCGTCCGGGCCAGCATCTCCACCCTGACCTCCTTGGGAACCGGCCACCTCCCTTCATTGTTTGCACGATCGCTACGCAACTTTCGAATGTGCTCCGCAATCCACGCCTTTGCCGCCCCTTGTTCTATCCGATCCTTCTGCGCAGTAGTTAGCGTGGTGTTGGGGTTCCCTCCTTGGATCCAGTTGCCATATGTGCTGTTGAGGAACTTGCCAAGGTCGACTCTGTAAGGCTCGCGGGCGTGCGACTCCTTGTGTTCCTCCGGGACCAGGTCTGCCGGAACGAGCACCAGTACCCCCCCACGCTTGGGCTTGTTTGTTGTCCGGGCCAGCATCTCCACCTTGACCTCCTT
>JACCDZ011000446.1_pt1 | contig 16979 bp, 17 predicted proteins | sample 7449551 | NCBI WGS metagenome assembly JACCDZ01 (sample SAMN15323452, study PRJNA562643) | freshwater metagenome | isolation source: river surface water | place: USA:Blue River Watershed | collected 2017-08-18 | reverse complement strand
TAATGTTTTATAAAAAATAAATTAATGTTTTATAAAAATGAATTTAAATTTTATTATTGATTTTACTTAAAAATAAAATTTTATTTTAGATTAATAAGATGGTTGAAGTTGAGAATCCTGATTCAGAAGGTATGGAATTTTCAAAGGGACAAAAAGCTGAATGTATAAAATATTGCGAAACGAAAAATTTGGCATTTTTTCAAAGGGATTTAAACAGTTCATCTTCAAAAATATTTATTGCTGATTCATATAAAAATATATGGAATAAAATTAAAGAACGAGGAGTATCAAAGTCACATTATTATGAATCTTGGAGTGCTAATCAACCTATGAAATTATATATTGACTATGATAAAAAAATAGAAGCTATTGATAACACAGATATTAAACGTCGTATTCAAAAATTAGATGAAAATGAAGCAATAAAACATAAAACTGATATATTAAATATAATTAATACGATTCGTCAATTACTTCCAGATATAAAAGGAGTATATATATTAAAATCATATCCTGATACAGAAAAAAGAAGTTATCATATTATTTTTGATGGTATTCATTTTCCAAAAGCAAAAAGCATTCAAGTATATTTAGAAGAACAATTGAAACCAAAATTTAGAGAATTATTTGATAAAAAAATCATTGATACAAAAGTATATGCACCTATTTGTTTCAGAACACTTTTATCTACTAAATGTGGTCAAAATAGACCATTATATTTACTTGACACAAATTTATTTTTAACAGAATTACAAGAAACAATAATAAATCCAGATGATACAACATTTGACCATTTTTTGAAAACGTGTATTACAAATATTGAACCAGAAAGTATATTATTCAATTACAAATCGGAAAAGAAAAAAGATAATTCTAAAAAAGTGCATTTAATGAATAATGACGAAGATATTTATTCAGATAAAGAAGTCGTTAGAAAATATTTAGACATTCTTGATCCTGAAAGATGGTCTGATAGATCAAAATGGTTAAATATTGGTTATATTTTATCGTCAATTAATAGAGATTATATTGATTTATGGCATTATTTTTCTGCAAAATGGGAAAATTACGATGAAAAAGAAGCAAATATTGCTTGGGATTCATTTCAAAATAGTGAATACATTTATACTATAAATAATTTAATACATCTTGCAAGAATAGATAACTTGGAAGAATTTAACGAACTAGCAAAAGAAATACCTAATCATGATATTAAATATTTACGTCCTTTTGACAATGTATTAAGTAAATTGATATATAGATTATATGGTGAAAATTTTGTATGTAGTTCACCTGAAAAAAATGAATGGTATTATTTTAATGGTATTCGATGGAAAAAAGAAAACAAAAGTTATAATCTTCGAGTATTAATTATAAACGAAGTATTTACAAAAATTGAGAAATATAGACGTCAATTGATAAAGGAGGGTGCCAGTGAAGAAATTATAAAAAATTATCATAATATTCTTCAAAAATTAGGAAGTGGTATAAAACTAAATTGTTTAGAATTAGAATTTTACAACTCAAATTTTAATAAAATTATTGATCAAGATAAAGATCTCATAGGTTTTGAAAATGGTATTTACGACTTGAAAGAAATGGAATTTAGAAAAGGAAGATCTAGCGACTATATTTCTTTATCAACTGGATATGAATTTCACGAATATGATACTAGTCATCCATTATACATAGAATTAATGGACCTCATTTGTAAAATATTACCAGAACCCACAGTAAGAGAATTTACCTTAAAAGCTTTAGCATCATGTTTAGATGGTCATAATAGAGATGAAAACTTTTATATATGGTCAGGTAAAAATAATACTGGTGGCAATGGTAAATCTACTATTATGGATTTACATTTAAAAGCATTAGGTGAATATGGATGTATCAGTCCCGTTTCATTAATTACTGGAAAAAGAGAATCTGCTAATTCTGCAAATAGCGCTCTTGCAAGTATTCAACATAAACGTTGTGTTATTATGCAAGAACCAGGTTCAAATGATCAAATACAAGCTGATGTTATGAAAGCATTAACAGGAGGAGACAGAATATCTACAAGAGAATTAAATAGTAGTCAAATTGAATTTAAACCTTGTGCTAAATTTTTTATGGCATGTAATAAAATTCCAAGTATGAGTGATATAGACGGTGGTACAATAAGAAGATTAAAAATAACAGAATTTATATCAAGGTTTGTCGAAGAACCAAATCTAGAAAACGTTAAAAACGGTATATACGAATTCAAAATAGACAAAAATTTAAAATCTAAATTAGAAGCTTACCAATGTGTTTTTATGTGTATCTTATTAAATTATTATAAAATATATAAATCAGAAGGATTAACACCACCAACACCAGTTCTTCAAGTAACAAAAAAATATGAAAATGATAATAATATTATAAAACAATTTATTGATGAAAATATTGTTATTGGAGAAAAAGGTGATTACATAACAAAAGAACAATTAAAAGAAATTTACAAATCTGATTTTACTATACGTAATACATTTGGTAAATTTAATTTATTTATAAAACAACTCGAAAATGGTCTATGTACAGAATTCAAATTAGACAAAAAAAATGTACCAAAAATACACGGCTGGCGTATAAAAGTACAACAACTTAACGACGATTCAGATGATGAATAAATTTTATAAAATTTTATAAAATTTTTTATATATAAGGATTTCTAAGTATTTGATTTACTATATTGTGAGAATCATACTGCAAATCATACTCAGAATCATACTGTTGATCTTGTTCTTTATCTTCTTGAAAATTTAAACTTTTTGAAATATAATTATTCACATCATTTGTATATTCATTTTTGTATTCATTTGGATATTCATCTATATATTCATCTGTATATTGAGATACTTTTTGATCATTATATTTTTCTTCTTTATCTTCTTCTTGTTCAGCTTCTTCTTGTTCAGCTTCTTCAGCTTCTTCTAATATAATATTTAATGATCTTGTATTATATTGTGTTGATATCTCATTTTCGTTTTTTTTATTAAAATCCAGTACAAATGGGGGTGATTCAATTTGATATGGATCTATATCTATATAATCTTTTTTTTGCTCAGTTAATGTAATATCTTGAAATATTTTACTATCTGAAAGTTGCATTTTTTGATCTGTATTTTCTGTATAATTAGAATGATAAGTTGTACTCGAATCAAATTCTGAACTTTTATAATTAACATCAAAATATGGCATATAATCAGATGTATAATTAGATGTATAATCAGATGTATAATCAGATGTATAATTAGATGTATAATTAGATGTATAATTAGATGTATAATTAGATGTATATTGTGAATTTTCTTGATGTATTTTATCATTAAATTCTATAGAAATACTATTTGTACATAATTCTTGCATGTGATTATCAAATAAATATTTTTCACTATCTTTATTTTCTTTTGAAAATGTTTTAGAATTATGTATTGATATTTCTGTAAGAGGTATATTCATTTGATTGTTTGAAACATTATGATCTCTTTGTTTACCGAATATTTTGTAATATAAACGATTGTATTTTTTTGAAAGATATTCTTTACAATTTTGAAAAATAGATTTTGGTTGATTCATATTTATATTTTGCTCATTTTGAAAATGAATGTAGCCATTTCTTCTATATAAATATATTCTTCCTTTATCATAAATATAATGTATAACTCCAAATATCTTACCACAAAATCTTAAAAAATTATATATATAACCAAAAAAAGAAGTAAACTTATATAATAGGAATAAAACTGTAAATATATACCATATTATATTAATAATGATATTTAATAGATATAAATCAATCATATATATATTAATATAATAAAATTTTTTGAATGAATTGCATTTTGAAATTAAATTAAAAATGAGTCATTTTACAAAATAATAAAAAAGCGAATTTAAAAATAAAAATTAATTTATTTAATAATAATAACGTATTGATGTTATGTCTAGTCAAAATATACAAACATTAGAAAACGAATATTCAAATACAATTTTAATTGAAACGGGAAATAAAGTTGATCCATTTTTTTTAAAGAAAAAATCACCTAACAAATCAAGACATAGAAATATATATTGTGTTAATTGTGGTGAAAAGGGACACGTTGTAAAAGATTGTAATGGTCCTATTACAAGTTTTGGAATTATTGCATTTAAAATTGTAGAAAATGAAAAGGAAGAACAATATGATAAGAATCATCAATTAGAAGAAATATTATCATATTCAAAAAATTATAAAAATGAAAAAATATATCCAAAAATAAAATTTTTAATGATACAAAGAAAAGATACGATGGGATTTACTGATTTTGTAAGAGGGAAATATCCAGATGATCAAGAACAGTTAAAAAGAATTCTTCCAATATTTTTAAATGAAATGACAGAAAAAGAAAAACAATCTTTATTAACTAAATCATTTGATGAAATTTGGAAAGAATTGTGGGTAAATCATGATAGTAAATGTTTTAAAAACGAATACGATTTTGCATATAAACGTTATGAAAAATTAAATATTCCTGAATTATTAGAACAATCTAAATCTTGTTTTAAATATCAAGAATTTGGATTTCCTAAAGGTAGAAGAAATATGAAAGAAACAAATATTGCTTGTGCAGAAAGAGAATTTTTTGAAGAAACTGGATATGATAAATCTTGCTATGATTTCATTAAAAATTATCCTACTATACACGAAGAATTTATAGGTACTAATGGTGTAAAATATCGACACATTTATTATTTAGTAAAAGTAAAAGATAATGCACCACCACCAAAAATAGATTATAAAAATAAAATTCAAACAGGAGAAGTTCAAAATATAGGTTGGTTGACTTATGATGAATGTATGACTTTGATTCGTCCATATGATATAGCTAAAAAAGATGTGATTAAAAATGTGTATGATGATTTGTTAGAAATGAAGAATAATTACATATGTTCTAATTTTTATTACACTGGTAAAAAACAATATCGTTCATCTCCAAAAAAAATGTATTATAGAAATAATATTTATCAAAATTTTAATGGTTCAAAATCTTTATAAAATGTTTACGTTAAGTAAGTTTTATTTTATTATATATTAATATCATAGTAAAATAAAACGTATGACAAGTCATTTGTCTACTATCATATGTGTTATTTTTGGTGTTGTATCTTTATATTATTTTAATAAATATTTAGACAAACAAAGAAAATATGATAAATTGCACGAACAATTTACAGGAATTCATTTAGAAAATCAAAAAATGAAATCAAGAATTAAAGACTTGCAATCATATCGAGATGATGTATCCAAAACATTTAAAATATTAGATAATGAATTAATGATGATAAATGAACATCTGAAAAATCAAGAATCAAATCATTCTATACAAGCAACTGTTCAAACTTCACAAAACATTCCAAACATACCTATTGGAAGAATTCCATTAACACGAGTAACTTCGTTTACAAATTTGAATCCAGGAAATAATGTATCATTGTTAACACCAGAATTATTAACTTCATTATTTAATATGAATTCAGAAGATATACAGAGACAAAATACTAGACAAAATACTAGACAAAATATACCACCCAATACAACACAAAATACACCACAAAATACACCACCTAATACACCATCCAATACACCACAAAACATACAACCAAATACACAAAATTTACAATATAATTTACAGTATAATCAAGATAAGGAATCTAATTTGGAAGAAAAAACACAAGTAAATTTAAAAGAAGATTTAGAAAATGATAATAAGGATGTGTTAAATAAATCTACTATAGAAATGGAGAATATATCATCAAATGTTGTAATTGATGAAAATTCAGTATATGATGATAATAGATATAGTATGATTTCTAATTATTCTGAAGATATGAAAAGTGATTCATATAGTGGTTTAGAATTTAATGTAAATAGGAATTCGGATAATATATTATACGATATTTCATCACAAAAAGTTAATGAAAATTCATATGATAAATATTTATTAAATAATAATTAATAATTTATAAGTAAAATTTTTATCTTTATAATATATAAAACGGAATGCCAAAATTTGTTATGAGTGATGGACGTATGTTCACAGATTATAATCCTAATTGTGATTTGAATAATTTTATTCAAAAAAAATATAATATAACGAATTCTCACGAGTATAGAAAGTTTTTACAAAACAATGCTGAAAAAATAATGCAAGAAATGACACAATGTATTGAAGGAACAGAATGTAAAATTTGCCCAGTTTGCAAAGAAGCTATAGATTATAAACCATAATCTGAATAATAATAAAATAATCTTTTTAATATGTAAACTTTTTTTCGATGATATTAATAATGAATTGGTTATTAATATTAATAGCTGTAGGTTTGTTTGTTTTTATATTAATTAATTATAATGAAAATACATATGTTGAATCAGATATTGATAAAAATAAATATTTAATAAGAACAGGTAATAAAAATACAGTTTATTTAAAAGAATCAGCAAATACTTTAGCTGAAATAAATAAAAGAATTACAATTTTAATAAATCATTTAGAAAAAAAATATAACAATGATTCTTCAAAAAATTATTTTATTAAAAAATTAAGAGAAAATTATAATCACACTATTCTATCAGAAGCAGCTATTGATAATCGTTATACAACTTACACAATAGATAAAGAAGATATGCATATTTGTTTACGTACACGTGATAAATTTGAAAAATTATATGATATAAATATATTAATGTATGTAATATTACACGAATTAGCTCATTTGTGCAATTATAATGTAAATGGATATCCCATACAAGGCCACGGTGAAGAATTCAAATATATATTTAAATTACTAGTATCAGAAGCTATATTAATAGGTATATATGAATATCAAGATTATACAAAATCTCCACAAGAATATTGCGGTATAATCATTTCAACAACTATATTACCATCCTAGGGATTTATTTTAATTTAAAAATAAAATTACAGTATTAAACATAAATGGGGATTTACTATTCATAAGACGGTAGATATTGTACATCATCTCTTAGCATACTTTTCCAAAAGGTAAAAAAGATACAAATGCTGCAATTATTATTCAAAAATGGTGGAGGAAAATGAAAAAAGATTCTCTATGAATACTTTTTTCACCCAATCCATCCGACATTTCATAAAAAATTGATTTTAAATTTAAAAAAAAAGATATTATCTTAATATGCAACATTTATATGAAACCGATAGTGATCGCACAAGTTTAGAATCTTTTTCTATACAAAAAAGTAAAGTATCAGAATTAAAACAATTTTTTAATACACAAACTGCAAAATCAGAAAATTCTTCTTCTAAAGGTGAAGATTATATATGCGAATATTGTGAAAACAAAGGATCTGGATCATTTATTATATTGAGTTGTAATCATATTTTCCATATTAAATGTCTAACTGAAATGAATTTAAAGGATATTTATAAATATCCTGTTCTTGATACAGATTATTTTGAAAGTAGAAAATGTAATGTTTGTAATGAAAACATTCAAGCAGAAGATATGCTATATCTTCATAGTAAATTTTTATCATCAACTAAAAAGTTAATTTCTAATCACGAAAATTCAATAGAACATTTGGAAAATCAATTACGCCAAATCAAATCTGAATTAAGAACGTGTTATGATTACAAACACAAACTAGAACAAGAAAGAGAAAAATCAAAACAAATTGTATCAGTATTATCAACTATGATGTAAATAAGTATAATCTAAGTATAATCTAAGTATAATCTAAGTATAATGTAATGTATTTTAATTTTTCTTATCAAATAATTTAGATAAGAAACTTCTTTTTTCATTTTGTTTTTTAGCTCCAAACATTTGTGGATTTTCATTTAATAAATCAATATAATGTTGAAAATTTTGTAATAGTTTTTCTTGTTCGATAATTATATTTTTTATTTTTTGTTTAGTTTCTTCTATAAGTTTTACATTTTTATATACGAATATATATCTATTAGATGTATTATTAATATTTGTTTCGTTTAATTCGGAATATATTTTGTTATATTTTTTATAATCATTAAAATTATTCAATGATGTATTAATATATTCATTTTTATAATTTAAATAAATATCTTGAGAATTAACTAATGGATTATTATTTTCCATTAATTTTTCATCAAAGTTAATATTAATAAATCGCGTATAAAAATCAACGTCCATATTGATTTTTATAAATAAAAAAAATAATATGTTTAAGCACGTATAATAAGTAATTCTTTAAAACAATTAAAAAAGAAATATGATTTTTTAAAAATAGAATAATTATTCCATTCAGGATTTTCGTGTCTTTTTTCAAAACATTTTAAAACTTCAGCAACTTTTTCAGAATGATATAAATAATATATAGAAATACTCATAAAAATAATTGTTATAATATAACAAATTCTTGACCATTGTGTTTGAGATATATCATACATTGGAGCTATAAATTGATGTGTAAAACTTTTGTCTACATCTATTCCTCTTAAATTTGCTTCAAATAATGTTAAAGAACACGCATTATTATTATAATACCAATGAACTAACAAACTAAATGAAAAAGTAATATGTAAGATTAATAAAGCTGGTATGTTAGAAAATGGAGCGATAAATACAAATAAAATAATAATTATATGAAATATTCTAATTAAATTTGCAAAAAGTAAATTTTTATTCGTAACTTCTTTATTTGTAGTTTCTTTGTTTGTAATCTCTTTGTTTATACTTTCTTTGTTTATATTTTCTTTGTTTATATTTTCTTTGTTTATACTTTCTTTATGTAATCCACCGTTCATTCTTATTTTTTTATTTAATAAATATATAGAAATTAAATGTATTTATTAATCGATTATAGAGAACAAGATTTTATTAAACGTTTAAATGAACTATATGTAAAAACACAAGATCAAAATCAAGAAATTATCACAGACAGTATAATATCAATAAACATATTAAACATATCTGTCTATTGTAAAATAACTTCTTTGCCAATTGGAGATTTTATAATACAAGAAAATATAGATGATATAAATACAATTAAAATGGTTATAGAAAGAAAAAATATCAAAGATTTATGTTCCAGTATTACAGACGGGCGTTTCAGAGAACAAAAACAACGTTTATTAGATTCTATAAATGATCCTGATAAAATATGTTATTTAATTGAAGGAAATAAACAAGTTTCAAATTTATCATTATCGGATACGATTATAAATGGTTCTATTTTAAATTTATTATTTAAACACAAATATCATTTGATCCAATCTGAAAATAAGCTCGATACATTTAATATGATTATATTATTATATAAAAAATATAAAAATGGTGATTTTTCAAATATAGATTCAAATACAAATTCTGTAAAATTATTAAAACGTTCAGAAAAAATAACGAATAATAAATTACTTCATCAGTTATGTTTAATACCTGGTGTATCACAAAAAGTAGCTGAAAGTGTCATATTGTATCCTATTGATTCAATAAAACATTTAATTGATATTTATAATAATACACCTAATGAATTAGATAAAGAGTTGTTATTTTCAGAGTTGATAATACAAAATACTTCAAAAAAACCAAGAAAAATAGGTAAAGCATTATCAAAAAAAATATACGAATATTTTTATAAATAATTTACTTTAATATACGCGATTCCTTTTCTAATACTTTTTTTATCATTTTTATCAATGCTTCTTTTCCGTGAGTATCATTGATTTCTATATTTAAACCTTTTGCTATAGAACGTAATTCAGCAATATCATAACTGGTAGCTACTTTACCTGTTATATCTTTTCTTTGATCTTTAGATTTAGTTGCAATTTCTCTTATATCTAATATTCTGAATTTTTCATCACGTTTACCATATTTATGATCCCAAGTATCAGTCTTACCCTTTTTCATTCTATATGTGCCATAAATAGGATAATTTTGTTCTATTTGTCTATTAAATTCCAAATCTTCATTGGTCAAAATATCCATATCACTTGTTTCTTGTGTTTCTGAAACTTGTTTTTCTTTTTTCTTTTTCTCTTTAAATAAATCTAAATCTAATATTTTCTTTGAATATTCATTTAATGAATATTTATTAACATCAATTGAAAAATCTAAAATTTTAGAATAAATAGATGAATTAATATCTATATCTGAATCATTAAATATATAATATTCACCCATTCTTATGATAAAACCTTCTCTTGCATACATATCTGTAAGAAATACTTTATTTTCAACCATGTAATTTAATGTTGTATAAATAGCTTCGTCTGTTATTAATGGTTCTATAGAATGAATATGATTTTTAATATCATTTAAATGCCATACAAACCCTTGAGTAAACATTGTTTTTAATGTTTCTAAAACAAAATAAATATCAAATTGATCAAAAAACGTTATATACATTTTATACGTAGATTTATCAATACGTTCACTTTTAGGATTTATTTCACATTTATAATCACAATTTGTATAATCACAGTCAGCTGATCCAGATTCACCATCTGTAATTATGTTTCTAGATGTATTAAAATAACAATCAAAACTATTTGATTTCAATTGTCTTTCTATTAATTTATTACTTTTATCTTTTTCTTCTGATAATATATATTTTTCTCTATCTATAAAAAATTTTGTTAAATCAGATACACTATTCAAATCTCGATCACCACCTTTGTAAAAAACAGATACATATTTATATATTTCTACATTTCTCTCTTCTGGTTCCAACGTATGATGAGAATAATTTCTAACAGCTCTACCAATAATCTGATTTATCTTACTCATATTCCAATATGGTTCTATTATATGCACTTGTCTTACTGCTTTTAATGTAATACCTTCTGAAATAATAGGAGAACCTATTATAATTCGTATATATTTACCATTTTTATTTTCTTCACTATTAAAAATTCTCTTGAAATTCTCTCTGTTTTTTAAACTAGTACCTTCATCAAATACTATAAAATTCTTATAATAACGTTCTTCTGGAATATTTTTACCAGAGTATTCATAAAAACCGTTATTTATAAATAATTGGCGTAATAAAGAAGTACCACCGTAATTTACATAATTTGTATATATAAAAATATTACCATTTGAATTTTTATTTATATTCTTAAGTAATTTGTACAATTTACTAGAATACATTTTTAAATTAGATGTTAATATCGTTTTATCATTAATAGAATATTTTGTACCAGATTTAGTAAATACATTATTAAAACCAACTTTACCATATTCATAACCAGGATATGTCATTGTAGATGCATCACTACTATTTTTATATAACGAACTTGCTTTAGAAGTTCCAACTTCATTTTCTGAAATATTCTCTTCAGATTCTATCAATTTTATAGCAGTTGACATGTCATATTTAGAAAATTGACCTAAATCTGTTTTCAAAGCATTAATATATGTTTTGTATTGGTATTCTGACATTTCACATAAAACAACATTCATACTACCTGTTCTATTAATTAAACTATTCCCCATATCTATTTTTTTAGGATTTGTTTCTGTATTTCCACGTAAATAAGAGACTTTACCTCTTAAAGATTTATTTAATTGTTGTTTACCCCATTCTGTAATTTCATATATATCACCCTTTAAAACAGATCTATTAATATAATCTGAACGTTTTTTTGTTAAATAACTATTTCCTTCAGAATTTTGTTTTAATAAATTATTCCCTATAGGAAACTGATACTCTTTACGGGTTACATTTAATAAATTTGACAATTCAAAAATTTCTGTAGAATTATCATAAATTGGTGTTGCTGTTAATAAAACTAAACGATAATTATAAGAATTAGATAAAACTTGCATCAAAGATGTATATACTTCATTACCTGTTATATTATGAGCCTCATCAACTATAATAACTGTATTATTAAAATTTTTAATTTCATCTTTTATACGTTTACGTTTTATTCTACCTTGATCATCTCTTTTTACACGTTTTGTATTATATCCATATTGATCCTTTTCAAATTCTTTAGCACCCAACACACGATTAATAAAAGTACCATATGTAATAAATTGATACGATTTAGATATCGTTTTATTAGTTTTATGAATAATTTCATTTCTAGCAGTATCAGAACCTCTATAAGTAATTTTACCCGAATATATATCATACTCCTCATCATCCAAATATTCATCCCTAGTACATTTACTCATCAATTCTCCAATAAAATTCTTTTCAATGTTTTTATTTTTTACTAATACTACAATTCTTTTACCCATATTATTTATATATTCCTTAAAACCTTCTGCTATCGTAATCGAACTGCAAGTTTTCCCAACACCTACATCGTGATACAATAATACACTTTCATAAGGTGTTACTTTTGAAACGTAATTTCTTAATAACATTTGTGTTGGTTCCTGATGAATATGGACTTTTTTATGATCCGCTTTATTTTCTAAAAATTCCATCTTAGTTAAAAGTTGCTCATCATCAGTATAATATACACTCATTACTTACATAAATCCTAGAAATTAATTTTTATAAACAAAAATAAATAAAAATCAATCACTTAAGAATTTGTAGAAGACACATTTATAGATGATTCTGGAAATAAAGAAGTCAACAAAGATTCAGATTTTAAATCTGCACTACTATCAATATTATTATTTACACTACCACCAATATCACCATCCATATTACTATTTATATTTGACTTTTTATTTGAAATATATTGATACAAATACATACCAATTGGTACAATTAAAACGTATATTAATCTACTACCACGACGTCTATCATTTTTCTTATCATTTTTATTGAAATACATTTTAAGTATTATATAAAATACTATTGTAGAAAGAATTACAGTTATGTGAAAATTCATTGTTGCGTTATTATTTATATTCAAGATTATAAATTATAATTTCCTTTCGCAGAAATCAAAATAAAAAAATAATTACTATACTTAAGAATGTTTATTAAAACAAATATAGAAAAACGAGACAAGTTAAAAACTAAACTGCATAATATACTTGTTAAATATATATACAAATATCTTACAAAATTATTTGAAAAAGAAAAATCATCACATGATTCAAAAACTTCACGTCCAAGCTTATACCCTGATTTTCAAAGAACATTACTTAAAATACCAAAATGGTCAGAAAATAAAACAAACAAAGAATATCATAAATTTTTAAAATGGTTAAGAAAAAAGGAAGATCTTGATGAAAACGAATTATATTTAATGTTTATCAATATCATAAAATTATCAATTGAAATCATTATAAATAAATCCGATATATATGTAAATGCGTTGTTAGAAAATCACAAATTCCCATCGATGAAAGAATATTATACAAAATGTTTAAAACGAATAACAAGAATTGTTTATGAAAATCCTAAACAAATATATAGTATAAAAACAAGTGTCTTAATAAACGAATTAGATAATATATTACAAATTTTTACACCATATAATATGATTAATGATATATTAGAATTACAGGAAGAAGAATCTGTACAAAATAATATTAAAATTAAATATGATTTTGACAAAGAAAATAGCAGTATTAGTTTAAGAGATAATTCTGATAAAATTTTAATTATAGATAAACAACCTAGTGAAGATCCTTCCTTACATTATGTTTCAAGTGATAAATTACATCACGAATATGAAAAATCAGATGAATATATAATTCAAAACAATACTAATAAAAATTCTAAAAAAGAAGAAATCGATAATAATATAAAACATATAAGAGTTCCAATTGTCAAAAAAAATCAATATTATTATAATAAACCTCGTATTAATGAATTAGAAGAATATTTTTTCAATGAATAATTTATACGTAAAAAAAATTATTTTTTATATATAATATAATAATGTCATTTTTTTCAAATATTGTTTCTACATTTGAAGATTTATTTAATCTTAATTCTACGGAACAACATTCATTAGATGATCATAGTTCTACTATTCTTTCTACAGAATTGTCTGATACAAATTATAAATTCTTTACAACCATTACAATAGGGTATATAAATCATCGTTTTAAAATAAAAGATACAGGATGTTTTATAATAATGATAACATCGCAAAATAAATCAGGTCCAAATGCAATTTATTGTATTTCACGTTCAGATAAATCTTTACATGGGAATATTAAAGAATTAATCAAAACAAAAGGTATAAATGATGAATCTATAGAATTAGAATGGAATCCTTATGAACACCCTCTATTAAAAATGTCTCTAAGACCTATAGATTGTAAATATAATACAATTAACTTTTTAATAAAAATTACAAGTAATTTTTAAATAGGTGTTCTACGTGAATTTCCATTGCTAACTGGCAATCTTCTCTTATTTATATTTCTTTTTGAAATAGGACCACCTTCTATTTTAGAATTTTCTATATTCTTTTCTACAACTTTTTTAGAATCAAGTGTTTCTAATTGTTTTTTTAAAGAGTCTATTTCAGCATCTTTTTCAATAGACATATTTTTTATATCCGTTCTATATTTTACTAACTCACTCTTCATATTCTCCATTTCAACTTCTATATCACGTTTTAATGTTTCTTCAAAACCTATTTGATTTTGCAATTTAGATATAATTTCTGTATTCATTTGCAATTGAACAGCTTGCCTTTGATGACTTGTTTCTAAAGATGCATAACGTTGTCTTATATCATCTAATTGATTTATACACGTATCTCTTTCTATTTTCATATCATCAAAACTTCTCTTTAAATAATCTATTTCAGTTTTACTATTGTTTAATAATTCATTAATGTTAATAATCTCAGATTTTTTTTCATTTATAACTTGATTTAAATCAACTATCTGTTTTTCATATTGAGGATCTATATGACATGTTTCTAAACGTGATATTTGCGCAGATTTTTCTTGTAATTGTGATTGTAATGTCGTTATTGTTTTCTTGAACAAATTCATTTTTATTTCATTTTCCCTTTCAGATTGTTTATATTTTTCTATAACCTTTTCTAATTCATCTATTTGTATTTGTAATTTATTATGACCTAAATATTTCGGTGTACTATTTAATTTATTTATAAAATCATTAGTTTCTTGCTCATCTATAACTTCTTCTCTAGGTAATTCAGATAAAGTAAATGTTGGTTTAGGTGGTTCATTTGAAGTAATAGGTGTTGGTTTAGGTGGCTCTTTTGAAGTAATAGGTATTGGTTTAGGTGGTTCATTTGAAGTAATAGGTGTGGGCTTAGGTGGCTCGTTTGAAGTAATAGGTGTGGGCTTAGGTGGCTCGTTTGAAGTAATAGGTGTTGGTTTAGGTGGCTCATTTGAATTTGAATTTATATTAGTAAAAGAACCAATTAATTGTACTTGTTGATTACTGTCCATTTTAAATATATTATATATATAAAATAAATAATATAAATAAACAAAGATTGATTTTATGATTATTTTTTAAGATGTGGAATGTAATGTGTTGCTAACATTTCACCAATTTCACAAGACGCATCATATTGTGAGACTTTTTGTTTTTGTATATTTTCAATTGCATTTAACATAATTTGAAGATTATTCAAGAAAAAAGTTTTATCAAACGTAGAAGAAACATATTGATTATAAATCATATTAAATAAATTTTCAGATGTTTTAAATAAATAATCGTATTTTTTCTTAAATACATTTATATCTATATTTTCACCTCGTTTTAAAAGATCATCTAATTCATTTATATAATCATTTACCAAAAGTCTAATTTTTTTAACATCGGTATCATGTATATTACCTGACATTTATATTACAAAACTAAAAAAAAATTGTATTATTAACACATTTTATATAAATACTATAGATAATATGTATCAAAATAAAGACAATAAGAACGAAATTGGCGAAAATGAAATTAATCAAAATGTAATAGACGAAAATGATATTGACGAAAATGCGAATGAAAGTGAAATTGATATTGAAGAAAATGCGAATGAAAGTGAAATTGATGAAAATGACATTACATTAAAAGAAAATGATATGAAAGATATTATTCAAAGGATAAATAAACTTCATGATAAAGAAAAAGTTCATATATTAAATATATTAAAAATGTCAAATATAGAATATACGAAAAATACAAATGGATATTTTTTTAATTTTTTAAAATTAAACAATAATATTATTCAAAAAATATGTAATTGTTTAGATTTGATTGAAAAAAATTCAAATATTTTAAAAGAAATGGAAAAGAGAAGATTTGAATTAATAAACTATTATAAATGTATTATAGAAGAAAGATTAATTAACAATATAAAGAAAAAAAGAGAAGAATATAAAAAAAAACTATATATAAACGAACCAAAATTTGATATAGTGATAAAAAGAAAACCAAAAATAAAATATATTCGTAAATATGATCAATATATTGATCCTGATATATTAATAAAAGAATATACAAAATCAAAAAATCAATATAGTAAAGATAGTGTATATCATAAACTTGTAACAAGTATGAAATTATTAAAAAGTAAAAAATCTAAGGAAATAAAAAAATACGAAGATGATAATAATAGTTATGTTGATACAAAAGATACAGATAATGATAGTATAAAACAAAGTATAGAATATGAAAATAGTTTAGATGATATATCATCTATATTAAATGAAGATTTTTACAATGAATCAAATGAAGAAAAAGATGATGAAATCGATAAAGAAATAGACGAATATGTAGAAATTGAAGATAATGATATATCTATAGACGATGACGATGATGAAAATTTAGATAAAGAAATTGATGATGATGATGAAATTGATGAAGAAAATGAAGATAAGAAAGAATCAAATGAGAGTGTAACAGATATTGATTTTTTATATTATAAAAATTTATTGAAAAATCAAGGATATCAATTTAATGATAACAAAAATTGTATATTAATGTATCAAGAATATATTTATTAATGTATCAAGAAATTTATTAATGTATCAAGAAATTTATTAAT
>JACCDZ010086062.1_pt1 | contig 16980 bp, 15 predicted proteins | sample 7449551 | NCBI WGS metagenome assembly JACCDZ01 (sample SAMN15323452, study PRJNA562643) | freshwater metagenome | isolation source: river surface water | place: USA:Blue River Watershed | collected 2017-08-18 | reverse complement strand
GCTCAACTGGTTACTCCATTAAAAAAACTGCTGGCAAAAAATGGGCTGCATGATGCATTGCTCATTACTCCAACCGCACAGGCAGCACTACAAATGGTTCATGCCTTACCCGCATGTAGTCGCGTGATCATCGCAGGTGGTGATGGCACAGTACATCATCTCTTACCTGCATTAGTCGCAGGTGGACATACACTCTGCGTACTACCTCTGGGCAGTGGAAACGATAGTGCTCGCGCAATGGGCACCTATAAACTCACGCTAGCTAATGCCCTCTCCGCAGCCCTGCATCATCCATCGACACAAATTGATGTGGGCGAAATCCATACTCACGAAGTCACCTCAGGTGAAACGCATGAAAGACTATTCGTATCGAGCTTTAGTGCAGGCTTTGATGCCTCCATTAGTTTGCGTGCACGTGAAGGACCAACTTGGTTATCAGGCATGCCGCGATATTTATGGGCCACCCTAGGTGAATTAAGAGCATTACGGCACTGGCCCATGCAAGTCGCCGTAGAAGATCAGGTCATTCACGATGGTCCTACCTTGTTTGCCTCTAGCTTGAATACACCCAGCTTTGGCGGGGGCATGCCTGCAGTGCCGCACGCAAGTATCGAAGATGGCGCATTAGATCTCTTAATGGCGGGTGAGATTCATATGACAGAAGTCCTACAGCTATTGCCCCGTCTGCTCATAGGCAAACATTTAGGTCGTCCTAAAGTACATACCCAAACTTTTACCAAGCTAAGCATCCTATCCCCGACTCCTATACCCATAGCGGCAGACGGGGAATACATAGGGCAAGCGAATGAGATAAAAATTTATAACCGAACTCAAACTTTAGCTGCGATTTGCCTCTGACTTCAGCTATGATCCTATAACAACAATTCAAATGAGTAAGTGGCGAAAGACCATGCACTCAGTTAGCCATGATTAAACTAAAATTATTAGGTTGTAATGGTGGCATAGGTGGTGCAAGACGCACAACTTGCTATGCACTAGATGAATCCGTTCTCATCGATGCAGGAACAGGATTAACCAGCCTTAGCCTAGAAGAAATGGCACGCGTTGATCATGTCGTGCTCACCCATGCGCATTTTGATCATCTAGCTAGCTTGCCCTTGTTAATGGACTCCGTGATTGAATTACGTAAAGGTCCAATACAAGTGTGGGCTCCGCAACGAGTGATTGAAATCGTTGCAAATCACATCTTCAATAATCAAATCTGGCCTGACTTTACGAGCATACCTAGCATCGCTCATCCATTTGCAAAATTAAATGCCATACCAGAGAACCAAACCTTTGATATCGGTGGTTTTATGTTTAGCACCTTAGCTGCAAATCATGGCATACCCGCTTGCGGCTATCGCGTAGAAAAAGCAGGTGCCGTATTAGCATTTTCAGGTGACACAGCAGATTGCCCAGATTTTTGGGAAGCTATACACAATGATGATGAACTCGCCGGCGTCATCGTTGAGTGCTCCTACTCACGCAGAATGCATGAAATGGCACTCATGTCCATGCATATGGATGTGGATATGGTTATCAAAGAATTTTCGCAACTTCGCTCCGATGTTGCCGGCATCATCGTACATCGCAAACCTGGCTTAGAAGATGAAATAGAAAATGAATTGCGTGCCGCATTACCTAATCGCGATGTGAGATTTCCTATGAGTGGTGACGAATATTTGTTCAAAACAAATTAGATATACATAGGTACGATTGCGCTGCGCCAATCGTACCTACCATTCGTAGCAATAATGAGCTAGTACGGCTAGCGACTTCAACGCAGCTAGCGATATTTTCTCGTAAGTCGATTAATTAGAGTTTCATAGCATTGTGCATATACAACTGCAACAACAATGCTTCTAACACTGCGGTGGCGATGCCTTGCTCTTTTGCGAGCATGTCGCGCAAGCCTTGTGCTGTAATTTCCAAACAGGTTGTAACGCCCACTGCTTGTGCAGCTGCGCTACGTACGCCACCTGAAATTAAAGACTGTTCACCAAAGGATGCACCTGCTGGCAACAAGGCGATTTGCACATTGCGTGCACGATCAATTATTTTTACTTGTCCAGTTTGTATGACATAAAATTTTTCGGCAGCATCGCCTGCTTCGAATAACAAAGCACCATCATGATAGGTGACAGGATTAAATCCGCTACTCATAGCAAACTTTCTGGTGCTTTAGATAAACCGAGTATGCGCATGACGGTGAAGCGGCAAATGCCTTTGAGTCCTGAGTTAAGACGTCGTACTTCACGTAGGGCACGCTCAATTGGAATGACTTTAGTTGTAACGAGCGTAGTAGCGACTGCATCCCAATCATAGACTTTGTCGCATAGCCCTTCTGCTAATCCAAACACGCTACCGGGTCCAAAAAAATGTTCACCGTTTTTATCGGTGACTACTACTTCACCGGTGATAATCACTTGCGCGAGAACAGGATGTTCACCTTTCTCAGCGACTTTCTGTCCAGGTGAAAAAATTCCTGCATTCAGTTGTTCATTACCCCAGATTTTAAAAAACAAACGCTCTGAGCTAGAGAATTCATGATGATCATACGCGTCATGTGCTGACTTAGATTTAGGATCAACAATGCCTAGCGCTTTGAAACGCTCAACATTCACACTAAAACGGTGAGGCGAATTTTCTTGGCTCATGAGGTCAGCAACAATTCATAGAAAGTTTTAAAAACATATGAAGAAACAACGCAGAATTTTTATTATAGAACGCATAGTCAAAAAAGTTCTAAAAAGTTAGTCATAATTATAATTTTAAAAATAATAATTATGCAGCCACGTGCGCCGGCGCCTGCAGCGCAAACGAAGCCGATGTCGCACCTCTCCAGTAACTACGGAATGGTTCAGGCAGTTGCGAAATTTTATCTGCCTCGAATAAAACACCATGCCCCAAGGTTGGCAATGAAGTCGCTAACGGCAAAGCCATGCCTTCTGCATTGCGCACCATAATATGATCTGGCGTGATTTCTTTAGGATGTCGCATACCTGCAGCACCGACTATTTCAGATAAAGCTTCGACTGTCTCGTGATGGAAATTACGAACACGCGTGGCTTTATCTGGCACCACTAATGCACGCTGACGTAAAGGATCTTGTGTTGCTACACCAGTGGGACAATGATCAGTATGACAGCTACGCGACTGTATACAACCTAATGCAAACATAAACCCACGCGCTGAATTACACCAGTTCGCTCCTAGCGCCATGGCACGCGCTATATCAAAACCTGAAATGATTTTGCCGGAGGCACCAATGGAAATCTGATCACGCTTTCCTATACCTATCATAGTGTTGTGCACTAAACGTAAACCTTCACGTAATGGCATACCCACATGATCAGAAAATTCGACTGGCGCTGCACCCGTCCCACCTTCTTTACCATCAACAACGATAAAGTCAGGATAGACATCCGCTTCATACATGGCTTTTGCTATACCAAACCATTCCCAAGGATGGCCTATACATAATTTAAAACCAACTGGCTTACCATCTGAGAGCAAACGCAAACGCGCAATAAACTTAATCAATTCTGCTGGTGTGGTGAAAGCAGTGTGCGCTGCGGGCGATACACAATCTTGTCCCATGGTTACACCACGTGCTACAGCAATCTCTGGCGTGACTTTAGCAGCGGGTAGTACACCACCATGGCCAGGCTTAGCACCTTGCGAGAGTTTTATCTCTATCATTTTGACTTGTGGTGATGCAGCTTGTGCAGCAAATTTATCTGCATCGAAATGACCATCTTGTGTACGACAACCAAAATAACCTGAGCCTATTTCCCAAATCAAATCACCACCATGTTCACGGTGATAAGAAGAAATCGATCCTTCACCTGTGTCATGCGCAAAATTCCCCATCTTGGCACCACGATTCAAAGCACGAATCGCATTTGCAGATAGCGCACCAAAACTCATAGCAGAGATGTTAAAGATAGATGCGTTGTAAGGTTGCTTACATTGTGGCCCACCAATATCTATCCTAAAGTTTTTTGGTAAGGCTTTTACCGGCGCAGCAGAATGTCCCATCCATTCACTATCTTTTGCATAGACCGAAACGATGGTACCAAAGCCTTTTTTATCATTTTGTCTTTTTGCGCGTGAATACGCCATGCCACGCTGATTACGTGAAAATGGAATTTTTTCTTCATCATTCTCAAGAAAATACTGACGAATTTCTGGTCGTATGTATTCCAACATAAAACGTAAATGACCAGTCACAGGATAGTTACGCAAAATAGCATGGTGTGTTTGCATCATATCTCTCACACCAAGTAAGAACAGTGCAAGAAAAATCATCGATAGCACAGGTAAAACAAACCAACAAACTACTGCACCAACCAATGTGAGTAGCCAAGGAAGGTAGCGTGAAAAAATCATCTTTGCTCTCCTATAATTTTAATTATTATAAAAATGATTAATGAAATTCGACACTCACAGACGGATCGCCAGGCAAGCCTATATATTTCACTTGTACGCGCATTCCAGGCTTAGTTGGTTGTGGTGGAACATAGCCACCCAAACTTAGTAAATCACCGCGCTTTAATTTAATGCCATTTTTTTTCAAATCTTGCGCTAACCACATAGCAGCATTAATCGGGTTATCCATCAGAGCACTACCCTTAGCGCGCCCTAACTCTTGACCTGAATTTTCGTCTGTCATCACAACCGTCATATTTGCAAGTGCATCTAGAAATGCCTGACTTTTTACAACTGGAATTTCTTGTCCCAACACGCCACCTCGGAAAGCAACATTCGTAGCGACCATGGCATTACCTGAAAATGTTCCCTCTAACATCAGATCAGGTAATTCAATGAAAGGCACTAAGAATTCAATATGTCCTAGTGCTTCTAGAGGAGTTTTTGCATCGGCCAAACCTGCATCTTTAGCAACCACAATAAAGTCAGCTTCATATAAAGGACGTGCACCAAATTTTGCTGGCAATACAGCTTGAATATCTATCATGTCACGCTCATACATATAACCCCAACGAGGTCCATCAACTTTAAAACGCTGTTGTAGAGCGACATTAGTAAAACCTGCTTTATAACCAACCTGCTCACCTAAAACACGACGCAGCTTTAGTGATAATTTTTTCTTGGCACATTCTGCATCAGCCGCACTAATGTCATTACCAAAACCTTTACTTTCCCGCATTGCAGAAAAATCAGCTACATAGGCATCAATTGCTGCATCGCTAGGACACCCTGCATAAGCCAAGCTACAACATGAAATTAAAAAAGAAAAACCAAGATAACGACTGCTTTGCTGAAGGGCTGCAAGAAAACGCATGATTGAAAAATCTCCAAGTTAATATAAATTTTAATTTTTAAGTGTTCGTTCAAGCAGTCCATGCTTTTTAAAAAATTAGAAAGCAGCTTACGACAAAAAGAACGCGGTTCAAATTAATTCGCTGCATTTAAAAACATCGTCTGATACAAGATAAAAAAATTGACCATACATGATGTCAAAATGAAAAATATCGCATAGTTAGCAATTATGCAGCATAGCTGAACATAAGTTATCAAAAAAATAAAAAGCTTCACTATTCTAAAAGCAGTCGCATATTTTTAAAACAGCAAAAAAATCTAATACTTAGTAATCGAAATTATATTAACAAAGCCAAGTTATTAAATTAGAAATCATATTTAAACTAAAACGATAAATAGAGTTCTTATATTAATAACTTCAACGGCAATTTCGATTTATTTATTGTCAATCAAGTCGTGCTTAAAGTATTCTCCCGTCTGTAAGAATGTTTAATAACAGGGGGAAGCATGGCAAAAAACATCCGCTTCGGTGAATATGTGCAAGCCGTAACAGTTGATTCTGATTCGGTAAGCTATTCAAAATTAATGCCGAAGCCTAAGTTGGATAAAAACGGAAATATCATTTCACAAAAGCCAGAAAAACTAAAATTGGCTGGTGTGGATATTTATAATCTACTGCAGCCGTATGTCAGTACACGTTTCATGGAGCAATTTGCAGCAGTAGTTCCGCTTGCAGTTTATCTGGCTCTTTTCCAAATCATCGTTTTGCAGCGTTCAGTTGCTGACGCATCTTCCATTACTGGTGGTTTGATTGCGGTAATGATAGGTCTGATGATTTTTATGGAAGGTATTAAACTAGGTTTAATGCCTTTTGGCGACATTATCGGTAATAACCTACCGCGTAAATTACCTCTTCCTGGTGTTTTAATTATTGCTGGTATTTTGGGCGTTGGTGTAACTTACGCTGAACCTGCAATCGGCACTTTGCAAGTTGCTGGATCCATTGTTGATCCTCTTAAAGCGCCTTATCTTTACACTCTGCTAAATGATCGCGCACCAATGACTGTTTTATGCGTTGGTATTGGTGTTGGCCTAGCAGCGATTTTAGGTACCATGCGTTTCTTGTATGGCTGGAGTCTTAAACCTATGATTTATCTGAGTTTAATTCCTGGCGCCATACTCACCGCTTATTGCGCAATGGACCAACATTTAGCAGCTATCGTTGGCTTGGCATGGGATTGCGGCGCTGTTACTACCGGCCCTGTTACTGTTCCACTGGTACTCGCATTAGGTATTGGTGTGGCAAATGCAGGTGGTAAAGGTGATAGTGCTTTATCAGGTTTTGGTATTGTTACTTTAGCTTCTATTTTCCCTGTTGTGGCTGTTCTGGGCTTGGGTGTTTACATTTCTCAAACCGTGCCTATCGATATCATCATGACAGAAGCTGCTGCAAAGACTGCATCAATCGCTTCTACTGCAGCTGCGGGAGCAAAATTACCTTGGTATGAAGTGACACCAGGTCTAGAGATCGCATTAGGCGTTCAAGCTATCGTGCCTTTGGTTCTGTTCCTGATGCTAGTGTTGTTTGGTATTTTGCGTGAGAAATTACCAAATGCTTTCATCATTGGTTATGGCTTAGTACTAGCAGTTGTTGGTATGTGTATTTTCAACATCGGCTTGACTTATGGTCTTGCTGCATTAGGTGCGCAAGCAGGTAATTTAATCCCTGCAGCTTTCACCAAAATTGACGCAATGCCAGAAGCACCACTCTACTCTGCTGCAGTCGGTATGCTGTTAGCGGCTGTGTTTGCATGGATTTTAGGCTTTGGTGCAACCTTAGCTGAACCTGCATTGAATGCGCTAGGCTTAACTGTGCAAAACATGACCAACGGATCCTTTAAAAAATCCATGTTGATGTATGCAGTTGCAATTGGTGTAGCGACAGGAATTATGTTGGGCGTAACCAAATTAATTTTTGATTACAACCTGCTCTACATTCTTATTCCTGGCTATGTGATTGCAATCATCCTGACCGCATTCTCATCTGAAGAATTCGTTAACATTGGCTGGGATAGTGCAGGTGTGACGACGGGTCCAGTGACCGTTCCTCTCGTTTTAGCTATGGGCTTAGGCTTTGGTAAAGCAGTGGGAGCAGTTGAAGGTTTTGGTATCTTGGCAGCCGCCTCGATTGCACCGATTGTTGCAGTACTTGCTTTGGGTGTCTATGTGCAGTGGAAAGTTAAACGCGAAATGCGACTTTCTGAAGCCACGGCGTAACATAATTTCATTGAACTTAAAAAAAGGGGAAACGCATGGCGAAGCGTAAAGTGACAAATCTAACCGAGGTGGCATTAATCACCTGCGTGGTACAAAAAGGTTTGGCAGACACAATTAACAATTCATTGTTGGAAGTAGGCGTACAAGGCTCTACTGTTCATATGGGTATGGGCACTGGTGTTCGTGAAAGACTCGGTGTTTTGGGTGTTGCTGTTGATGTTGAGCGCGAAGTGATTAGCGTAATGGTGCCTGTTGATCAAACAGACAGAATCTTCGAACGCATCTTTTTAGCTGGCAGATTAGATACACCAGGTATGGGCTATATTTATGTCACACCGCTCATCCAGGCTGCGACATATATACCGCCTAATCTGTTGAATAAAGACTAATCTCACATTACAGGTTAACACTATGAGCCAAGGAAATAATAATAGTCGTCCAGACATTCCTTACATTGATTACACCCGTCTTCTTACTTGTATTTTGTATGAAGGCGGCGGTTCTCAAGTACTAGAAATGCTGCATGAAAAAGGAATTAATGAGTGTTATCTGTATTCGGTACGCGGCAATCCTATTGGCCGTGCATCGCTTGCAGGTAACTTACCTGAGATTCCAAAAACTGAAATCGTGCATGCGACAGTATCAGCTGACCAAGCAGACTACATTTATGAAATGCTTTATCACGAAGCTGGTTTAAACCAGCCTTCTAAAGGCATCATTTATGTGAACCGCTTGACTCGCTCAAGTCGTATCACCTTGCCAGAGGAAAGCCACGCTTGACGTGGTAATCCTAAATACACCATACCCACAGACACTCACACTAGGAGAATTTTATGAGTGATGTTATTAAAAACAAGATTCTGAAAAATAAGCGTTCTATTTTTGACACTGAAGCAGTTGTGCAATTTAATGTTGCTCAAATTCAGGTTGCACGAAGTGTTATCGAAGAAAATATCACTGATGCACAACAAAGTTATCTGATTAACGCAGCAGGTAATCGTGAATTAATCATGAGAACCACTGATGACGTTTTCCGCAATCGTTTAATGATGATTGAACTTTTGCAACCAACTAACAATGATCAAGAAGCTTTCCAACTTTCCATGGCTAACCGTGTCAAAGTTGAATATCTTGAGCATCGTTCAAAAATGAACAGAAAAATGGTGGCAATCAACCAAAAAATGGCTGATGCGATTAAAGCGCTTGGTGACGTTACCCAAACCTTCTATGAACTAAATGAAGAAATGGTGAACTACATCGATGAGATCGCTGACTCAAATGGCCAATGGTTAGATGGCGAATTAGAGCAAATGATGGAATCAGCTTCTGGACACGGCAATGAAAGTCGCGTTGTTGAAATCGAAGAAGTTGTTAGCAGCATTAAAAATAGCTCTGCTGAGACTAAAAAAATCATCAATGAATCCTTTGCTACTGGCGATACATTGAAAGAGCGTTTGAATAACCTGCAAGACGAAGGTAATGAAATGCGCGACAGCGTGATTTCTTTACGTGAGAAAGTGGACGCAAATCAAAAACGCGTTGCCGATCATATTGGTCACTGATGGTTAAGTGCGTAGCAAGCTAGCCTCTAGCTTGTTATGCATGTCGTTAAGCGTTTCATTCAGGCCGGCCAATATTGGCTGGCCTGAGTTTTTATAAGAACCCTCTCAACCATAGTAAACACGCTCTGCGTAAGGCTGTGGAAGATTTTAATTTTTAAGGAATGGTAATGAAACATCTCGTCATGCAAACTTTGGATGGCTCGGCAAAAAGTCGTGCATCAAAGTATGTCGAATGGATCATCACAATTGTTGTTTTGACCAACTGCACGGCAGTGGTATTAGATTCCGTCCCCGACATACACGCAGTCTATAAAGACGTATTCCATGAATTTGAATTTTGGAGTGTCATGTTCTTTAGCGCAGAATATCTCTTGCGTGCATGGTCATACGGAGCAAGATATAGCAAAGAAGAAGGCGGCGCTTGGCGCGGTAGAAAAGAATATATTTTCAGTTTCTTTGGCTTGATTGATTTTTTTGCAACCGCACCTTTTTATGTTCACTTCTTATTCCCTTATTTAGATTTACGGGTACTAAGAGTGTTACGTTTACTGCGTATCCTTAAACTGTCTAATTACAATACAGCCTTGCAAGATCTTTTTGCAGCCGTAGTTTCAGAGCGCAAGGCTTTTGGTTCAGCACTTTTCCTACTCATTATTGCGACCATTGTATCGGCATCACTCATGTACTTCGCTGAGGGACATGATCAGCCTGAGCATTTTGCATCCATTCCAGCTGCAATCTACTGGGCGATTATTACGATTACCTCTGGCTATGGCAATGTGGAGCCCGTTACGCGTGCTGGTGAGTTTATTGCGCTCATTACAGGCTTTCTGGGCGTGTGTATGGCGGCGATTATGACCGGTATTGTGGCCTCTGCTTTTTCAAATCAAATGTCACGTAAGAAAGCTGCATTTATTGCGCAAATTCGTGAAGTCTTGGCAGATGATATCGTTACTGGCGCAGAGGAAGACACACTCAAACGTCTACAGGTTCAATTCCGCATCAGTGACAGAGAAGCTAAAAACATGATGGATGAAATACGCGCTGAAAAGAATCAGAAGAAAGCTAAGTAACTACCCTGCTTTTGATTTGTATTTGAGTATTTGTATTTGAGTATTTTTTAGTGATTGATTTTTTCCAAACCAAAATCACCAGCAAGTAGCAGTGTGAATCTAATCCATGGCATAGCAATCAACTACCTTGCTACGCCATGGATAAAATGAATTCGTTTAGGATCAACCCTAGTTTGTCTACTGCTTATGATTGAAATGCTGCCAAACTTTTCTTTCTACTTCAGTCCCCTCTTCCGGCTTGCTTAATTTTTGGGTAATGTAATCCTTATCCGCTACCGCTACTAATGCACTAATTTTTGAAAGTAGCATACGGTATTGAGTAAACGCATATTCAGGATTGTTAGAAGCCAGTAGCAACGATTCATGCTGATCATTCCCTAGCTCTTTTTCTTTATTTTCAGCTTCTTCAAATAGTCGCTGTATTTCTGTTTCTGTTAGGTGTTTTTGCTTAGCTAGAGCGATAAACTCCGTTTTTTCAGTATCAGTTAACTTACGGCCCTGTATTTCAGACAGCAAATCTAATAAGAGCTGTTCTCTATTTAGTCTTAATTGATCAGTGAAGCCTGAAGCCATAATAGCTGCAGGTATCGCAAAAATACCTATGCCAACTAACGCAAGAATAACGGTAATTAATCGTCCAGCAGGTGTGATAGGAGAAATATCACCGTAACCCACACTGGCCAAGGTAATGACGGCCCAATACAAAGCCTGTGGAATGTTTTCGAATTTATCTGGTTGTGCATCACGCTCCAGCATATAACCTAATGCAGCCATAATAAAAACCAGTAAACCCATTACAAATGATGAAGCTAATAAAACTGGCGCTTCTTTTTTGATTACTGCAAACATGGTGTCGCTTGCCGAGGAATATCTTCCCAGTTTTAACAACCGCACCATACGAACAATACGCAAGAAACGTAGATCAATGAAATTACCCAACAACATTTCCAGCATAAAGGGCAAGATTGCGATTAAATCAAATAAACCACCTGGTGAGGTGATAAATTTCACGCGTGCCATGAGTGCTTTTCTATTGGCCATCTCCTCAGGAAAAGCATAAATACGTAATACGTACTCTGTCGCAAAAACAAAAAATGAAATTACATCGAGAATAAAAAAATGCGTGTTGAAATGCATGCGTATGCTTTCAACAGATTCAAAAACAATCGAAAGTACAGACGCAACAATCCAGAAAATTAAAAATATCTCAACAATCTCGTAGATCTTGCCGCCATATTCACTCTGAAACAACATCGCGTGGATTTTTTGTCTGAAGGTGCGACCTTGATTGAGTGCGCGAAATTCACGAAAAGCTCGAGAAACAATAAAAGTGATTTTCAATAATCTCAGCAAACGCAGGGCTCGTAGCGCCCTTGTATCGATAGCTACAAAAATACCCAAGAAGAATGGCAATATCGCAAGCAAATCAACTATGCCCATGAAGCTTGTGACATAGCGTAAGCGTGGAAATGCAGAATGTGAAAACTCAGGATCTTCAGGTGCTAGATACACCCTTAAGAGATATTCAATAAAGAATACCGCGACTGAAAAGATATCAAAAATATAAAAAAGCTGTTTGTAAGAGCTGTAAATTGCTGGCGCTGATTCCAGCATTAATACAAACAGGTTTAATAATATTAAAATGAAAATAAAGCGCGTAAATGATGCATGAATACCGTCACGGGCATTTTCATCGAAAAAATATTGATATGCGCGAGTTCTCATTGAAAGAGCTTGCTGATTAAGCGCCTGATCTGACATCGTGATTAACCTTGAAGTTTTTTTATATGTTTATCGTGCATCTGTTTTAGCTTGATTACACAGTTCACTAAATTGAAAAAATTTCTGTGAGTGTAGCCGCCCCTAATCCAGATTGGCAATCCAGAATCATATTTAATTAAATTACAAAAATAATAATAATTTAAAGCGCAATTACATTGCTTTTTGAATAATTAATCCAAGAGATTTACTAGTAAGCAGCTATAATTGGTATACAATTTTCGGTTGTGTCGTGGGTATTCTTTTTCAATGAATTGAGACGACCGAATCTAACTATTCATACCAAAATACTAAGTATGCTCACCGCAAAATCTAATAAATCCATTCAGCGAGTCATTTACGAAACTCTGGAAGGATCTGTCCACAATAAAGCCAGTCGTATCTGCGAAATATTCATTGCTGCGGTTGTGGTGTTGAATGTATTGGCGATCATTTTAGAGTCCGTACATTCTTTACATGTTGAATATGAAGAGTTTTTTCACATATTTGATTTAGTTAGCGTGATCATTTTTTCCGCTGAATATGTCTTACGTGTGTGGTCCTACGGCGTTAAATACGCCAAAGATGAAGGCGGCGCTTGGAAAGGCCGCAAAGAATATATATTTAGCTTTTACGGATTTATCGATTTCTTTGGCACGATGCCTTTCTATGCCCAACTATTATTCCCTGGCCTAGATTTACGTGTATTGCGAATTTTCCGATTAATGCGAATTTTCAAGCTTTCTCGTTACAACAGCGCATTGCAAGATCTTTTTGATGCGATCAAAGCAGAAAAAGACTCCTTCACTTCTGCCTTATTCTTACTTTTGATTTCATGTTTGCTCTGCTCTTCTCTGATTTATATTGCAGAAGGTCATTTGCAACCAGAAGTATTTCCATCCATTCCGGCAACCATGAAATGGTTTGTACTAACGATTATTTCAGGCTGGGGTAACGTCGATCCGGTAACGATTTTTGGCACTATTTTGGTGGTGTTGACTCAAGTGTTGGCAATTGCGCTTGCAGCCATACTTACCGGTGTTGTGGCAACGGCTTACACAACGCAAGTACAAAGACGTGAAACTGTGTATGAAACACAAATTCGTGAGGCACTCGCAGACGGCATCATCACGGCAGATGAACAAGAAAAATTAGAACAATTACGCATACAGTTTGGTATGAGTGTTGAACAAGTGGAAGCAATAAAAAAACAAGTGGAAGAAGAACGCGCTGAAGGTCAAGGTCAAACTCATGAGCAGGTGCATCAACCTGCAACTTCTACTGATTCTAACCAATGGTATCCAACCAATCCGGCATCAAAAATTTAAAGGCCTTACATGATTGATTTTTTTCTGCAACTCAACTGGATTGTTGTTGGCCAGATCATATTGATTGATATTCTCCTAGGCGGAGATAATGCCATCGTGATTGCACTAGCATGTAGAAATTTACCCGAACATATGCGCATGAAAGGCATTGTGGGGGGCGCGATCGGTGCAATCATCATCCGCATCACGCTGATTACTTTCGCAGTAACTTTACTTACCATCCCTTATTTAAAATTAGTAGGCGGAGTTTTACTGATTTGGATAGGTACAAAATTACTTACTGATGAAGGTGGTGATGATGAATCGATTGATGGTGGCGATAGATTAATCACAGCAATTAAAACTATCATCATTGCAGATCTGGTTATGAGTATCGACAACGTGGTTGCAGTCGCTGCCGCTGCTGAACAAGCCCATGCGGATCACAAATTAATACTCATCGCTTTTGGTATTGCAGTCAGTATTCCGATTGTTATTTGGGGTAGCTCTGTAATTCTAGGCATCATGCACCGTGTACCTTCTGTGGTAACCATGGGTGCAGCATTGCTAGGTTATCTAGGCGGTTCAATGATTTCAACTGATATCGCTATCCACGCACAAGCTATGCAATTGCTGCCTTTAGACTTACTGAGTTTTCATGACTTAGGCGTACACCTAAGCCTGACAGGCACAGCAGGAGCATTGTTAGTTGTTACGCTGGGATGGTTTGTAAAAAAACGAAATTCTCAGCAAAGCACAGCGGAATAAATAAGATAAAAAAAATAAAAAAATAAAATTTTATGATTGCTACTGAGTCTCAAAAAAAATCGCATCAAGCTGTCTCTGGTTGGCGTCTTAAGTGGTACACCGTCATTTTCGAAGCCGACACAAAAGCCGGTAAGCTTTTTGATTTGATTTTAGCTTGGACGATAGTCTCTAGCTTGCTGGTCATCATGCTCAGCAGTGTTTCTCATATTCATACTGAATACCAATATTTTTTTAATGTTACCGACTGGCTTTTTACTTTCATTTTTACGTTGGAGTATTTAGCTAGAATTATCTGTAGTCCAAATCCAGTTCGATATGTAAGAAGCTTTTTAGGCATCATTGATTTGATATCGATCTTGCCTAGCTTCTTAGCATTATTTATCCCTGATGCTTATGTGCTGGTAGATGTCAGAATTTTGCGCTTGCTGCGTATTTTCCGCATCTTAAAAATGTCGAGCTATGTGGATGAGTTTCAATGGCTGATGCTCGCTATTGCAGATAGTCGCCGCAAAATCGGCGTCTTTATCGCTATCATCATGACGCTTGTCGTCATTCTCGGATCCCTACTGTATGTTGTAGAAGGTCCTAAGAATGGTTTTACTAGTGTTCCCACTTCCATCTATTGGGCAATTTCAACAATTACGACGGTCGGTTTTGGTGACATCACGCCACATACTGACATTGGACGCTTCATTGCATCGCTGGTGATGATGTTTGGTTGGGGTATTCTCGCTGTACCCACTGGCATTGTTTCTGCAGAAATGATTGCGCAACATGCGGTTAAAAAAACACTCACTGAATCAACAACGCGAACTTGTCATACCTGTATGACAGAAGGACACAGCGCAGAGGCTAAACACTGCAATCAATGTGGCGCATTGCTAACGCAATATTTTGGTGAAATTCCTACGCTCACACCTAAGATTGCTTTTGCTTCCTCAATGATTTATCTCATCAATGCTGATGGGAAAATTGAACCACATGAAATTAGTCGCCTTCTTGCTGCCGTTAAGGATGATAGGGTTCTACTAGAAGTGTCGACTCGATATACTAAATTTCATTCTACTGAAGAATTTATCGTCAATTGCTCGAACTTATTAGATTACGACCAAAAACTTTCTTTGCTCGTTAACTTGTATGATGCAATCTTGGGTAACGGTGAGATATTGCAGCAAGAAATGCAATTATTTGATAAATTTTTAGAAGTTTTCAATTTCAAACAAAGTGAAATTGAACCTTATCTACACTCTATTAGTGTAAAAAATAATAAAAATTTATTTTCCTTGTAATAGTCTCTCACTCATCATTTTTAATCTGCTTTGTTTGCAATAAATACATAGCGATTCAAACTAAAGAAATAGCGCTGTTGCTCGCCCATTAAGCGAGCATCAGCTTTCCAATCCGCTATCTCTTGCTCTGTAATTCCATTGCGACCAATCGCAAAATTACCAAGCAAAGTCATCATACCTACGCTATAAGTCTGTGGGTCATAGACAGTGTTCACAAGCGGTACCACGTCCACACTCACCTGTTTAAAGCCAGCTTGTTCCATTCTAAATTTCAAATCACGTGGTAATTGTGGATGAGGTATGTGGGTATTCCATGTATCAATTACTTTACGCATACGGTCATCATCATGACTGGCCCAGACTGCGGATTCCCAATCGGTATCTACGATCAAAACGCGTCCACCCGGTTTAACCACGCGCGCTAATTCTTTTAAAGCCTGATCGACTTGCTCTACATATTCATACACCTGCGTTGCTAAGGCAATATCAAAAGAGCCATCTTCATAAGGCAATGCAGTGACATCCGCAGTTGTGAAGTTTACATTCGAGTATTGCGCGCAACGTTTACGCGCCAGAGCCAGCATAGGCTCGGCAATATCTACGCCTGTCACCTCACCACTCGCTCCGCTTGCTTGGGCTAATGCCAGTGTTGTTAAACCTGGGCCACAACCTATGTCTAAGGCTTTGTCACCTTCACGCACACCTAGCAATGCCATAATTTTTTCACGCTGCTCAACCACATCAGGTGTCAGATACACTGCTTCCAATTGCCGTGATGTTGCATCATCAAACTGATCTTGTGCACTTGGTGCTGACTGCTTATTTTCTGACATGACTAGAGTCTTTCTATGAATTAGAAAATTTTTTTATTTTTGAATAGTGAATATTAATGCAGGATTTTTTGTTGATATCTGTCGACCAATAGAAATGCTGCAGATAAACCAGCCACAGCACCAAACATGACATAGTAAGCAGGCGCTAAGGTTGATCCTGTTGTTTTGATTAGCCAAGTAACGATCAACTGCGCAAAACCACCAAACAGCATGACGGCAAAGTTATAGGCAAGTGCTAAACCTGTAGAACGCACATGAACTGGAAATTGTTCAGCCAGTGCGGTGGAGATTGGTCCAAAGCCTACCGCAATTGCACTACACAAGATCATTTGCATCACCGTTAAACGGAATAAAACAGGGTCGGCTTGTAACCAAGCGAATAGCGGATAAGGCAAAATAAAATATAAAAGACACGCTGCTATTAAAACAGGACGGCGACCAATTCGATCCGACAAACTACCAAATATAGGTGTTAACACTGTCAGACATAACAAGCCTGCTACCTGTGCAATAAACGCTTGACCAAGTGCTATGCCTAGCTGCGTTTTTGCATACGTCGGCATATAAATCAACACCACGTAATACATGATGGTGTTAGATAAAACTAATCCGAATGAAGCGAATACAGCACGCCTATGAATTTGGAATATCGTTGCCAATGTCGTTTTTTGTTCAGCACTCGCATGTGCTTCTTTAAACACTTCGGTTTCTTCTAAATGGCGGCGGATATATAAACCTACAGGGCCTATTAATAAACCTATCATGAATGGTATGCGCCATCCCCACTGATCTATTTGCTCTGGGGTCAGCGATTGCGTAATCAACAT
>JACCDZ011607034.1_pt1 | contig 16983 bp, 12 predicted proteins | sample 7449551 | NCBI WGS metagenome assembly JACCDZ01 (sample SAMN15323452, study PRJNA562643) | freshwater metagenome | isolation source: river surface water | place: USA:Blue River Watershed | collected 2017-08-18 | reverse complement strand
CTCCCGAAAGTACTTTCACTTTTTTGGTCGAATTGTCGCCACCAAACATAAACGCGCCTAAAATATCCTTGATTTTGTTGCGAACTTCACCTTCTGCAGCGTGATCGATGGTTTCAAAAACCGTCAACGATTCGTCCAACAGCGATGCTTGATTTTGCGCAAAATAACCGATCTGTACATTGTGACCCAATTCCAAACTGCCTTCAAAATCAATCTCGCCCATAATGGCTTTCACCAAGGTAGATTTTCCCTCACCGTTTCTTCCGACAAATGCAATTTTTTGCCCGCGTTCGATTGTCAAATTGGCATTTTTAAACACAACGTGATCGCCGTACGATTTCGAAAGGTCGTTGATTACAACTGGATAATTGCCCGATCTCGGAGCTGGCGGAAATTTCAATCGCAATGCTGAATTATCTACCTCATCAACTTCCACCAAGACCATTTTCTCCAACATTTTGACACGCGATTGCACTTGTAAGGTTTTGGAATATGTTCCTTTGAATCGTTCGATAAATTCGGTATTGTCCGCAATAATTCGTTGTTGCTCTTCCCATTGCTTTTGTTGCTGTTCTCTTCTTTCTTTACGCAATTCAAGGTAACGCGAATAGTTTACTTTGTAATCATATATTCTGCCCATCGTCACTTCGATTGTACGCGTTGTGATGTTGTTGACGAAGGTACGATCGTGCGAAATCACAACGACAGCTTTTGCACTATTCACCAAAAAATCTTCCAACCATTGAATCGATTCGATATCCATGTGGTTGGTTGGCTCATCGAGTAAAATCAAATCCGGTTTTTGCAACAAAATTTTCGCTAACTCTATACGCATTCTCCATCCTCCACTGAATTCAGAAGTTGGACGTGGAAAATCGGAACGTAAAAATCCCATTCCAATAAGCACCTTTTCAACCTCTGCTTCGTAATTGATTTCTTCGATCGAGTAATATTTTTCACTCAACTCAGAAACCTTTTCGATGATTTTGTAATAATCATCTGAATCGTAATCTGTGCGTGTGGTCAATTCGTGATTGTACGCTTCAATTTCATCACGCATTTTGAAAATCGATGCAAATGCTTTGCTCGTTTCCTCAAAAACCGTCGCATTATCTTCCGTTAATAAATGCTGCGGCAAATAGGAAATAATGAACTCTTTTGGTGCCGAAATCGTTCCAGAGGTTGGCTTGTTTTGTCCCGCTAAAATTTTAAGTAATGTTGATTTTCCTGCTCCATTTTTACCCATCAACGCGATCTTATCGTTCTCGTTAATAACAAATGAAACATCACTAAATAACGTTTTACCGCTAAACTCAACCCCCAAACCATCAATCGAAATCATGTCCTTTTTTTTGAAAATGCAAAGATAAGAGAACCATCAGGTTTATCGAGTGTGCACCATATTTTTATTTTCTTTGACAAGATTTGGCAATTTTAGCCACCGATTTCTAGCCGAAATAGCGTATTTTGCAAACCTTTCTTTTCCGTGTTTTAAAATTTATCGCGCATGAACAATCTCTATAAACTTCTTTTTTCGATTTACTTCGGACTCACTGCGTGTGAAAATGCAAGGGGTCAAAACACAGACATACTTCCTTACGACCTTAAAAATCCAACTGAGGTTTTGATCTTGCCAGATACGCTGCGCGAAATATCGGGAATAACCGTTCTATCCGACTCTACAATTGGCTGTATACAAGATGAAAATGGAATCGTATTCATTTACAATTTTTTAAATCAAACAATTGAAAATCAGTTTAGTTTTCACTTAGATGGCGACTATGAAGGTATTACAAAAGTGGGCGAAACACTTTATATCTTGCGAAGTGATGGAATGATCTTCGAAATCGAAAACTACCTTTCTAGCGATTTTAAGCTGGATGTATATGCAACTGGGATTCCGATTGCAAACAACGAAGGATTGTGTTACGATGCGGCAAACAATCGATTGTTGATCGGTTGTAAGAGTAAATTGGGCAAAGGACCCGAGTTTAAAAATCTTCGCGTTTTGTATGCGTTTGACCTAAAGACCAAAACATTAGGCGAAAAACCGCTGTACGAATTCAATGTTGAACAAATTAGGCTTCTTGCCCAAAAAAACGGATACGAATTACCGACCAAAACGAACAAGCACGGTGAAATAGAACCCGCGATAAAATTTACCACATCCGAAGTTGCCATTCATCCACGAAGCAAACAATTGTATTTGCTCTCCTCCACCGATCCCATTCTCTTCCTTTTTGATTCGGAAGGAAAACTGATCACGCTGCAACTATTGGACAAGGCGCTATTCAACAAAGCGGAAGGAATTACATTTCTCCAAAATGGAGACATGTTCATTTCCAACGAAGGGCAACAGAATAAACCAACCTTGCTTCGATTCAAAATGATAGCGAAATAAACTTCTCAGAATCAACAAAACGCATAGACGGATAAACGCATCCGATGGGAGTCATTACTTTTTTCGTATAATCCGCTATATTTGTAAACTAAAAACAAACGTAATGAGAATTTTACTCGCACTTTCCCTGTTAATTCTTCTTGCAAGTTGCAAGGGAAATGTTACAACTTCAAAAAATACGAAAGTCAATCTCGATAGTTTGGTGCAATTATACCCCGATAGTGTTCCGCTTTTGGTCACTTATGGCCGACAGTTATTGGATGATTATCAATTGGCTGACGCACTCAACTACGGTGCAAAAGCATTTCGTTTAGACTCCAATAACATCGAAGCGCGATTCATCTACGCGAGTGCCTTGGTCAATCGTCCGCAACGCTCGCAAGCAGACATCGATGTTTCTCAAAAACACTTGAAATACATCATCCAAAAACAACCAGGAAACAAAGAAGCGTTTTTAAACTTGGCCACAACTTACACCTTGCAAGGTGACTTTCAAAAATCATTTGGTTTTATCAATGAAGCCTTGAAAATCGACAAAAAATACCGTGATGCTTATGTCATGAAAGGGATGAATTACCATGCGTTGGGAGACATGAAGCTTGCAAAATCATCCTTTGAAACGGCAGTGCAACAAGATCCCAAATTTTTCATTGGCTACTTGCAATTGGGTTGGCTATATACCGAAACGGAAGAATACAAATATGCACTAGAATACTTCAAAACGGCAGTTGAATTGGAACCAACATCCACGGATGCCTTGTATGGAGTAGCCAAATCGCAGCAAGAATTGGGCTTGTATCCAGAAGCACTGGCAAGTTATCGCCAACTTATACAAACCGATACAAGTTACCATTTAGCCCTGTTTAACCAAGGATACATCAAACAGTTTTATCAGAATGAATTGGACAGTGCAGTTTACTTCTACAAAAGTGCCATCGAAATTCAACCCGATTTTGTAAATGGGTGGCACAATTTGGGATTAACCTACAGCATGCAAGGAAGAAAAAACATGGCCTACAAAGCTTACAAAAAAGCGCTCGAATACAATCCTGACTTTGAATTGACTCAAAAAGAAATCATGAAGCTGAAATGAAGCCAAGTCAACTCAAATTGATTCAAGCCCTTTCGGATTTAATTATTCCCCTTTTAGGATACTTTGTGTGGGATTGGTCCTTGTTTTTTATCGTCCTTTTTCTCCTCTTGGATTGGGTTGTTTTTTCTGTAATTTCCTTTTTGAAAGACCGAAAAGTACAAACGTTCAAAACAAACGCGTACCGATTTCCGATCAAACAATTGAATCTTACGTTGGGCGTTTTTTTTATCACCCTTGCTGTCGTCAACCGCGGATTCGAATGGCATTCGGCCAGCTTTGAAATTGCGCGGGAAACGCTTGATTTTATCTGCAAAAAAGAACTCGGAATTCCACAAGGAATTTTATTACTTCCACTCATCGCATTGGGAAGTTTTATGCAATTTAAAACGCAGTTTATACTGACAAATGCGTTCAAGATCACCCCGCTTGCATCCGTTTGGAAACTTCATCATCAAACGAATATTGCGGTACTAATTGCTTCAATCCTTTTGGCAACAATCGTTTTCTTCGTTCGATTGCCCGACTACACGTATGTTTTTCTAATCGTCGTGGGTTCGATGACCTACCGATTCATGTTCCGAAACACCGTGTAAAAAGCACACCGAAACCCGCTGTTTTTCTGATAAATGCGTGTTAAAAAAAGTTAAGCATCGCTTGTTCCAAGGAGTTTGAAGTAACTTAGTTCAAAAGTTTGGAGTGAAAAAAATCAGAATTAATTTAATTGTTGTACTAGTTAGCGTTGCCGTTCTTGCATTGCTGATTATTCAATTTTTCCAAACGGCTCAATTGTACGACCGCAAGTCAACGCAATTCAAAGCAAATGCAAAAACATTCATCGAAAAAGTAGTGATCAAGCACGAAAAAGCGGAAGATATTCGCAAATTCATGCAAGTCGTAAACAAAGATTTCAGTGGTCAATACAAGGAAATTCTAAAAAAAGAATTTCAAAATCTACTCGCAGCACAAGAATCCGTCAGCATAAAAGATACTACGATTCTGCAAAATGGAGAACAACAAAATTTTCTCATCATCCAAGGAAAATCATTTGATTCACTCTCGGGTGTATCGGCAGAACATCGGGTTTTGGCTCGAGATGTGCGTCAACTCCGCCAAATTTTCAACAAAGAATCGGGCGTTTTACCGAAAAACGATTCCATTTCGGTAGCAGTGCAATTGGATCAGCGGGTGATGCATCAAATTTTTCGAAAGTCAAAATACGTGAACGAAATGATGTTGCAAGCCTTTCGCGACAACGTATACGACCAACCAACTGATCGCGTAGACATTGAATTTTTAGATTCCATTATTCGTCATGAACTCAAATCCGAGGACTTGCCGCAAAAATATCAATTTGCGATCGTTGACGAACGGGGTGAACCCATTCAGTACAACCATCCGACACCCAACTACAAATTCAACATGGATACTACCAAAGTAGCCACAACCAATTTGTTTCCCGGAAACGTGTTGGACGAACAACTTCGGATTTACATTCATTTTCCGACCAAAAAATCATTTGTCCTGAAAGAAATCATTGGTATGCTTTCGATCAGCTTGGGTTTGGTTGTGTTGATTATCATTGCTATTTCGTTTATGTTTAGAACAATTCTTACCCAAAAAAAATTGGGCGAATTGAAAAATGACTTTATCAACAACATGACGCACGAATTCAAGACGCCTATTTCAACGATCTCACTCGCGTGCCAAGCGATGAACGACAAAGACATGATGGGCGGAGATCTTACCCATTCAGCACCATTTGTAAAAATGATAACCGACGAAAACCGACGCTTAGGTGTTTTGGTTGAACGAATTCTACAAAGTGCAATCATTGATCGCGGTGAGTTGAAGCTTAAAATTGAAACGATCAACTTTACCGAATTGGTAAAAGAAGTATGTGAACATGCCAAATTCAGGCTCATTTCGGTGAATGGACAATTGATCGAAAATATCCAAGAAGAACAAATCTTTATTGTGGGCGATCGCGTACATACCACAAACGTGGTTTCGAACCTGATTGACAATGCGATTAAGTATAGCAAAGAAGTTCCGATGATCAATGTAACACTGAAAAAAGAAGGAATTCGTGTGACATTGTCGATCGAAGATAAAGGAATTGGTATCGCAAAAGAACATATTACAAAAATATTTGATAAATTGTACCGTGTTCCGACTGGAAATGTGCACAACGTAAAAGGTTTTGGGTTGGGACTGAGTTACGTAAAATCAATCGTTGAAATCAACGGATGGAACATTGAAGTTAGGAGTAAACCCAACGAAGGTTCCGTTTTCACCTTAATAATAATTGACTGATGAGCAGAAAATTGAATATTTTATTAGCAGAAGATGACGACAACTTGGGGTTGTTGTTGCATTCATTTTTAAAAAACAAAGGTTACCAAGTAGAATTGGCGAGAAATGGTAAGGCTGCATTTGAAAAATTCAATGCGAGTCCGTATGATTTTTGCATTTTCGATGTCATGATGCCAGAAATGGATGGATTTACCTTGGCAAAAGAGATTCGCGAAATCGACAAAAAAGTGCCGATTTTATTCTTAACAGCAAAATCGATGAAAGAAGACAAACTGGAAGGATTTTCGCTTGGTGCTGATGATTACATGACCAAACCGTTTTCGATGGAGGAATTGTTGGCGCGTATCGAAGCAATTTTTCGCCGTTCGGACATCAACCTAGATGCAGATGAAGAGTTCTTCATGATCGGTAAAATCAAATACGATCCAGTTTCACGTTTGTTATATACAAGTGAAGAACCAACCAAATTGACAACCAAGGAAAATCAGTTGTTGAAATTGCTTTGTAAAAATCAAAACGAAATACTAGATCGACAAGCTGCTTTGCGTGCTATTTGGGGCGATGACAACTATTTCAACGGTAGAAGTATGGATGTGTACATTGCCAAACTGCGCAAACTGTTGAAAGAAGATGACCGCATCGAAATTATGAACGTCCACGGAAAAGGATTTCAAATGTTGGTGAAATAAAAAACAATCGATTTTTGAAAGCCCGAGAAATTATTCTTGGGTTTTTTTGCCGTTTACTTGCTGTGCATCAAATGCATATCGTAAACCATTCCATCCGACAAGCCGATTTTTGGAACATAGAATTTTTTAACTTTCAGCGTTTTGAGGATAAACTCGTAAATTTCACAGGCTGGTACGATTACATCGGCGCGGTCGGGCTTGAGTTGGAATTGATCTTCGCGTTCTTCCAATGTCATCGCCTCCAATTCCTTGCGTAATTTAACCATTTTTGAAAGTTGAATTTCCGACGGATTGGTTCCAATCATTTTGTGAACCTTATTGATATTTCCACCTGTAGCGAAGACTTGATGCTCGTGTGGATCAACGTTTTTCTCCAACCATGACTCGAGTTCTTTCCAAATCTTGCTGTCCGTTTTCCCTTTCAGAATTCGAATCGTACCCAACTCAAACGATTTGGAAGCTACCCGCTCACCCGCTTCAAACACGCTGATTTCGGTACTTCCGCCGCCAACGTCAATCACAAGAAATGGTGATTTTTTATCAAAATCCAACAGAAAAAACGTTCCAAAAATCAAGCGCGCTTCTTCTTCTCCAGAAATAATTTCAATTTGAACGCCTGTTTTATCAAAAACGGATTCGATAACCGCCTTTCCGTTTTTTGCTTCACGCATGGCAGAAGTAGCACAGGCACGCAATTGTTTTACATCAAAAATTTCAGATATCAACCGAAATGCTTGAATCGTTTTGATGAAATCAGCTTCCTTTTTGGGAGAAATCAATCCTGTTTCGAAAACATTTTCACCCAATCGCAATGGAATTCGCGTGTACGAAATCTTCTTGACATACGAATGGTTTCCCTCTTTACAAATTTCACCGACGAGAAGTCTCGCTGCGTTAGTCCCAATATCGATTGCTCCGAATTTCATTCTCGTAAATTGATTTTAATTCGGTTCTAAGTTAGAAATTATTACGTACAACTGTCCGAAACGGGACAACAGACCTCAAAATTTCGTTGACTAGATCAGTTTGTTGGCATAATAGCGATACATCTCGCGTTGCGCCTGAATCAATACATCGGATTCACCCACTTTTCGATACTTGTTTTTTTGCTTTTTGTCGATGACGCGCGCTTTCTGATTGTCGCTCCAATACAATTCAAAAATGGTCTTCAATTCTTGCTGAATCAAGGGATCAAAAATCGTTGTACCAACTTCCACCCGTCGGTCCAAATTGCGTTCCATTAAATCAGCCGAAGTGATTAAATAAGTTGGATCGCCATTGTTTTCAAAAATCATAAAGCGCGTATGCTCCAAAAAACGATCTACGATGCTAATCACTTCGATATTTTCACTCATTCCTTTTACACCCGGAACGAGGCAACAAACACCTCTAACGATGAGCTTTATTTTCACGCCTGTCCTGCTAGCTGTGTATAATTTTTCAATAATTTTTGCGTCCACCAAATTGTTTATCTTAATTTGGATACACGCTTGTTCGCCTTTTTTGGCCCATTCGATTTCCCGCTGAATCAGGGCATTGATTTTTCGGCGGTTGTTGAACGGTGACACAAATAAATGCTTGTAGACACCCCGCTCAATGTTGTTTTCCAACAGACGAAACACTTTTCGTACCTCTAAACAAATTTCCGGATTGGCCGTAAACAGTCCCAAATCAGTGTACACTTTGGATGTTTTCTCGTGAAAATTCCCCGTACCGATAAACGAAATAAGTTGTTGTTTCCCTTTCGAAACACGTACAATCGAAATCAATTTGGAATGCACTTTCAAGCCCTGTACCCCGTAAATAACACGCGCACCGTGTTCCTTCAATCGTTCAGACCAGTACATGTTATTTTCTTCGTCGAAACGTGCTTGCAACTCAAAAATAACAACGACTTCTTTTCCATTGCTTACCGCATTGATCAGTGCATTGATAATTTGTGAATCTTTAGCCACGCGATAGATGTTGATTTTGATGGATTTCACTTTCGGATCGATCGCTGCTTCACGTAAAATATCGACAACGTAATCAAAACGTTGATAAGGGAAATGCAATAGAATATCTTTTTCTATAATTGCCTTCAATAAACTGCGCTTGTTGATCAAGTCTGGATGAGCAACCGGAGGCATGGGATCGTACTTCAATTCTGGCTTCCCGAACGATGGAAATGAACTAAAATCTTTAAAATTGTGATGTCTACCGCCTGGAATAGCATTTGTACCCGCTTTCAGATTTAGTGCCTTCAATAAATAGTTTTTCAAATCACTCGGCATGCGCTGATCGTATACAAACCGAACGGGTTCACCTTTTTTGCGAAGTTTCAAACTCTTTTCAATCTTCTCATAAAAAGAAACCGAAATATCATCGTCTAAATTCAACTCCGCATCACGGGTAAATTTGAAGGTATATGCTTCCAAGGAAACAAACTCAAAAATGGAAAAAACGGATTCCAAATTCAAGCGGATAATGTCATCAATCAAGATAAAATAATGCTTGTCTTGATTTTCGATTATGTAAAACCGATCGTAATTGGAAGGAATTTCGATCAACGCATAAAAAACTTTCGCCTTCACCGCTGTTTGCAACCGAACAGCCAAATAAATACTTTTATCATGCAACTTCGGAAAGGGAGTTTCAGGACTCAGAATGATCGGCACGATCGCATGCTTTAAGTCCTGATGAAAATAGTTGGTCAACTCTTGTTTTTGCAACGCATTGAGTTTGTCTTCATGCAATTGGAAAATATCATTCTTTGCTAACTCTTCCACCAACTGCTTGTACGAAGCTTCAAAATCTTTCTGTTGCACCATCACGATGTGACGAATTTCTTCCAACAGCTCGTTTGCCGTTCCTGCAAAACCCGCTACGGCGTTTTTCTTTACCGAAATCATTCGCTTGACGTTCGCTACCCGAACCCGAAAAAACTCATCCATGTTGTTTGAATAAATTCCCAAAAAGCGAATCCGCTCAATGACAGGAACTTTTTCATCCATTGATTCCTGCAAAACTCTTTCGTTAAAAGACAACCAGCTTAATTCTCGATTCTTAAACTCCATATTTTTTTTGCAATTATTATGCTGCATTTACTCCATACAAAAAATTCGGGACCAAAAGAAACCCGAATTTTTCAAAACTAAAACTATGTAAAAACTCACTTATTACGGTGCAAATGTAGTTCAAGCATGTTACCTAAAGATGAACTAAAAATTATCATTAATCACCGATCTAAATTGTGTTTCTAATCGCCTATTTGATTGCATTTAGAGCCGCTTCGTAATTCGGTTCTTGTGCAATTTCTGGAACTAATTCCTCGTACACTACTTGATGATTTTCGTCTAACACGACAACTGCCCGTGCATGTAGTCCTTTCAACGGACCATCGACCAACTCCAAACCGTAGTTTTTACCGAAGTCACCGGTTTGAAAATCAGACAACATCTCCACATTTTCAATACCTTCTGCACCACAAAAACGTTTTTGTGCAAACGGTAAATCTCTCGAAATGCACAAAACCTTGGTATTCTCCAACGAAGCAGCGGTTTTATTAAATTCACGAACGGATGTTGCACACACTCCGGTATCGATACTCGGAAAAATATTCAAAATTAATTTTGTTCCTGCAAAATCCGCCAAAGAAGCTGCACCTAAGTCTACCTTTGTCAAATTAAAACCGGAAGCTTGTGTTCCAATTTCTGGCAGATTTCCTGAAGTTTGAACCGCATTTCCACCCAATGTAACTGTTGCCATTTTTGTATTTTTATGTTTGTTATTATTGCACATAAAGGTATCGAAATTTCTCTTTCAATCACTCTATTTTACCGTTTTTACGGTACTATTTTTTTCTAATTAATTTTGTATTTTTGCAAGAATCAAATAATTGAACTTGAAAAAAACACTTGCAGACGTTTCGATTGGTGAATTGGTGAAGGTAAACGCACTGATCCCGTCACCTGTTTCCTCCAAATTATTGGAAATGGGATTGTACATCGGACAAGAAGTTGAAATCCTTTTCAAAGCGCCTTTTGGAGACCCAATCGCTGTAAATGTAGGTGGTTATGTGTTGTCGTTGCGTCTGAATGAAGCCGACTTAATAGTCGTTGAGTAGTGTCTTTTAAGAAAATAGCTTATTTTTGTCTCGCATGAGTTTTCAAAAAATTGCCCTGATCGGGAATCCAAATACGGGGAAAACCTCTGTCTTCAACCGACTAACCGGTTTGAATCAACACGTCGGGAATTTCCCGGGTGTGACAGTCGACAAAAAAATTGGCAAGCTAAAGTCAGAAAACGGTTCGATTGAAATCATCGACTTGCCCGGAACGTATAGTATCTACCCCCATTCAAACGATGAAAAAGTTGTTTTTGATGTCTTAAACAATGCAACTCATCCCGACCACCCGGAAGCGCTGCTTGTAGTGATCGACGCCTCCAATTTAGAACGGAATCTACTGCTTTTCACGCAAGTGTATGATTTGAATATCCCAGTCATGCTGATTCTAAACATGTCGGATGTTGCCTATCGGGCAGGAAGAGAATTCAACCATGAAGCATTTCAAAAACGCTTTCCTGGTGTTCCAGTGATCGAAACAAATGCACGCGTTGGATTGGGAATCGATAAAATCATTGCGACCATAAAAACCGGATTTAAGATCACCGATTTCCGCCCCGTAATTGAGAACTATACGCTCAAACTCGCGATCGACCCTACAAGTCAATCGGAGGAAACTGCCGAACGCTACAAAGCCATTCAAGCATTGATTCCTGCTATTGTCAATTTTAAAACTAGCGCAAACAAAAAAATAAAAGTCAACCGATTGGACCGCATACTCGTGCACCCAATTTGGGGATACTTGATTTTTACCGTCATGTTGTTGCTTCTTTTTCAGTTGATTTTTTCAATTGCATCCTATCCCATGGATTTGATCGACGCCGTGTTTAGTAAATTAAGCGATTGGTTTACGGATGTTTTACCTGCAGGAATATTCACCGACTTAATCTCGCAAGGAATAATTCCAGGATTGGGTGGCGTTGTTATATTCATTCCTCAAATCGCCTTGCTTTTTCTGTTCCTTGGAATTTTGGAGGAAACGGGCTATATGGCTCGCGTCGTGTTTATTATGGATAAACTGATGCGTCCCTTCGGACTCAATGGCAAAAGTGTTGTTCCGCTACTTTCGAGCGCTGCTTGTGCGATTCCAGGCATCATGGCTACGCGAACTATCTCTAGTTGGAAAGAACGTTTGATTACAATTATGGTGGCTCCGCTTATGAGTTGCAGTGCCAGAATACCTGTCTACACCTTACTTATTGGCTTGGTCATTCCACAACAAACTGTCCTCGGGTTTTTCAATCTCCAAGGCTTGGTTTTATTTTCGTTGTACGCACTAGGACTCGTTTCAGCATTGCTTGTTTCATTGGTCATGAAATGGATTATTCAATCCAAGGAAACAAGTGTTTTGATGTTGGAATTACCTGAATTTAAAGCGCCTCGCTGGGGAAATGTATTTATCAATTTACTCGAAAAAATAAAAGTATTTGTCTTCGATGCGGGGAAAGTAATTTTAGCCGTTTCGATTATTTTGTGGGCAATGGCAAGTTTTGGCCCAGGAGATCGAATTGAAATGGCTGTGCAACAAATCGAAAAGCCCAACACAACGAATGCAGATTCGTTAGCGATTTACGAACAACAAATTTCGTCCATAAAACTCGAGAACTCGTACATGGGAATTATCGGCAAAACGATCGAACCAGTAATCAAACCGATTGGATACGACTGGAAAATTGGAATTTCCTTGCTTACTTCTTTTGCTGCGCGTGAAGTGTTTGTAGGCTCAATGGCAACGATTTACAGTGTGCACGATGATGGCGACACGAATCTTGGACTACTCGAGAAAATGCGTAACGAAAAATGGTCGGATGGAAAACCAGTATATTCAACCGCAACGGGTATTTCACTCATGGTATTTTACGTTTACGCGATGCAATGTATGGCCACACTAGCAATCGTGAAGCGTGAAACAAAAAGCTGGAAATGGCCCATTATACAAGTTTTATACATGGGCGCTTTGGCTTATCTCGCTAGTTTTACCGTTTTCCATTTGTTTTCATGATGCAAGTTCTTTTGGTAATACTCACCGTTTCAAGTGCGACTGTTTATCTTGGCTACAAGGGGTATCAGGCGTTTTTCGCTAAAAAATCTGCGTGCGAAGGCTGTGCTTTTTCTAAAACAAATCAAGCGAATCAAATCAAGTGAAAAAGAGAATCCATGCGGTAATTGTTCTCCTATTTTTGTGCTTCGCTGGAATTGTTGCGGTGCTTTTCCACTCACTTGTAATTCCGTTTGCTTTGGGTTCCGAAAATCAAAACAACCGAGCGCATTCCTCATTCGCCGATACCAATTGCTTGGAATTTGAAACCACTTCATGGAAAATGAATGACAGTGTGCATCATTATTTGGAACACTCCTACCTCAACGGCATGGGAGTTCTTAAATATGCGCGCGAAATTCAACCGAAAATTGATGCTGGACAGCTCGTTGAAATTAAAAATAACTCGTTTTACATCCTCGATACGATGTATTACAGTTACCCATTCCTTACTCCAAAAACGAAGGATTTGTTGATTTCAATTGGAGAAACATTCCAAGAAAAACTCAAAAACACCCATTTCAAAGAGGTCCGGTTTGTAATTACCTCTGCGTTGAGAACCGTAAGTTCAATCACACGACTTAGAAAACGAAACAAAAATGCAATCCGAAACAGTGCGCATTTACACGGTACTTCATTCGATATTGCCTACGACGAATTTGACACGCCGTATAGCCTTTCAAGCGCAGAGATACTTTACTTGAAGGAGATACTCGCCGAAAGTCTCTACAAGCTAAGAGAAAACGAACGTTGTTGGGTCACCTACGAGCAATGGCAATCGTGTTTTCATGTCGTAACCAACTAAAAAAGGCCCTTTCACAAGAGCCTTTTTCATCGATAATCTATGCAGCATTACTAGTGCTTAATCAATCGGAATGTTTTGTTTTGCTGATCCAATTTCAGATGCAAGAAATAAAAACCGGTGCTTTCGTTGGATAAATCTAATTGCAATGAAGACGCTTCTACCGCATTTACTTCCTGAACAATTCTACCCAACGCATCCGTTACATAGACAGCATCCAACTGCAACAATTGTCCAAAATCAACTGTCAAAATTTCATTGACTGGATTAGGAAACAAATTGACTTGAATTCCATTCAGATCATCTATTCCAGCGCTACTCACAGAAACGGAGACGCATGCGGAAGTATCCGAACAGCCTGATTTCGTTACAACAACAGCATATTGCCCCGTTGCCGTTGCCGTATACGATTGATTCGTAGCTCCAGCGATTGGCGTGTTGGTCGCGCAATTCAACCATTGGTAGGTTGCACTAACCTGATTTGCGGTCAATTGTGCTCCATTTGTTGAAACCGTAGTTATAACACTGGTTGACTGAATATTAACGCTTGAGCATTGTCCCGGCGTAACGCAACCTCCTTCACCACGTACGTAATAAATTCCCGGTGATGCAACAGCGATGGATGTACCCGTTCCAACTTGTGTTCCGCCACACGAACCGCTATACCAAGTCCAGTTTGTCGCATCATTCAAATCGCCTGCTGTGATCGACAAGGTCGCAGATCCTCCGCTGTTGGCACAAATTACTCCTGTGCTTGCCAAGGTCGGAACAGAAGGACTGATACACGTTGTGGATGCTGTAATTGCAAATACATTGTTGGAAACATCGAAAAACGTTCCATTTGCACAAATCACCATAATCACTGCTGTTGTCGTAATCGAATTTGGTACAACAATCGATTCGGACCCATCGTTTGGTGTATTGGCAAGCAATGTTGTAAACGTTTCTCCGCCGTCGACAGACAGAAGAATGTCAACGTTCGCACACGCAACGGGAGCAACATCCGTGTTGGCTACACTCCAACTAACCGTCTGATTGGAATTAATCGCCCACGAAATTCCAGTGTTGGATGGGTTGTTCACAATAAACGGACCTGCAGAAGCAGTAGTAGTAATGATCAAATCTTCGTGGTCGTTACAAGCACCACCTAATGCATTATCACGCACCGAAACTCTAAAATTCATTGTGCGAGAAACGGAAGGCAAAACCTCCCACGTAAACGGTCCGTTGCTCAATAAACTGGAAACACTTGGAAAATAACGTGTCGGACTTGTCGTTGGACTGTTCGATCTGAAATTTGGTCCAGCGGTTGATGTCGCAACGGGAGCTTGTGTCGAAATTTGATTGTTCATTTGCTCCCAGCAATACGTGAGCACATCGCCATCTGCATCGGTTGCAGTAGCTGTCAAAGCAAACGGTGTATTTGCTGGAATCGTAACACTTCCAACCGTGCTCGAAATGGATGGCGCTACATTTGTCAACGGTGTTTTTACTGGACACGTGTGACTCGTCTGCGTGATGAATGTACCAATTTCTTGGAGATTTCTTCCGTGAAAATGATCGTCGCTATTGTTTTGAACATTCGGAGCGCAGATACCCGCATACGCCATGATGGTTGATCCACTTCCTGGTTCAACCGCTGTTGCATTGTTTCTATTTCCACTGCATGAGTTGTTGAACGAGTGGTTACCCGAAAACTGATGACCCATTTCATGCGCTACATAATCAATGTCAAATGGATCGCCGATCGGAGCAGAACTTCCTGTCACCCCTCGTGCTTTTTGGCTATTTGAACACACGACACCCAACCCGGCTAAACCACCAGAGTTTGTTCCAAATACATGCCCGATATCGTAGTTTGCACTTCCAATTACAGAATTGGTTGAGGATTGATTTTGCGTGATCATGGAAGAAGGATTCCCATTGGTGAATGGATCCGATGATGCATTGGTATAAATCAACAGGTTGTTGTTTGCGATAATCACCATCGTGATTGCCATGTCTCGCTCATACACACCGTTCACACGGTTCATTGTGGTCACTTGAGCTGCTTGCGCTAATGCTACAGTTCCTCCATGAAACGTCGTATATTCTGCAGAAGCGGAAAGTGCTAACCGATACGTTCGCAATTCGCAAGTTCCAAACGACTTCGGAGTAACTTCATCTTCGATGGATTCGATTACCGATTCTTCCGATTGAAATGAACAGTCGAATTGTTTGGTCGTTGTAAAATCTTTGCGGTAGTAAACGATGTAATTTTCAACGTCCCCACCACCAAAACTATACGGATCAATGTAAATTGTAGAAGCAGAAGGCGAGAGAATCATCGCGTGAAAACCTTGCGGCGTGATATCGAACTTAACTACATTACCACTTCCATTCGTTGCAACCGCATCATAGGTTCTAATTTCAGGAAAAGTAGCTGCTAACGTAGGATGCATGGTTGTATTCAAGTACACCTTGTATTCGTAAAACTGTCCGTCGGGATGGGGCAATGCAATTTTCAAGTCTTGCGACGATTGATTTCGATACTGCGCACCCAGTAATTTCGCTTTCAATTCATCTACATTCAGTTTGAAATTAAGATATGAAGTAGGAACAATATGTCGAACACCCGCAATTGGAGATTGAGGTTCAACTGTCTTTTGCCAGTAAGTGGGCTGTGTTTTCATCTGTCCGAACGTGATCGAAAAAAACGACACAGCAACGACAGAAGCCATAGTTTTAAAGCAATTTTTCATAGAGTTTGAGGTAGGGAAATTAACGCTTTTTTTAAAATAAACCAACCTTTTCGTTGCAGCCGCGCATGAAAGTCTGAAAAAAAATAAAAAAATTTTGAACCCCATTGTAACTTTTCCGAAGTTGGGATGTCCTACCTACAAGAATACAGAAATCAAACATTAAATAAATAAGCACATGAAAACAATTTTACTTTCAGGAATGGCAATTTTTTCACTCATTTGTGTAAATGCGCAAGAAAACAAGCCAGATACTACGCGTCTTAATTTAGGAGAAACGGAAGTACTCATTATCAAAAATCAAAAAGGAACATTGGTAATTGACGGAAATACGGAGCCTAGTGACTCACTTGCGCCAAAAAGTAGCGAAGAGGAAAAAGAAGAAACTTCACACGACGGACATTGGGCAGGAATTGACATGGGAGTGACGATGTTGATGAACAATCAATTCAAAACAAGTTTCCCCAACGACTTGCAATGGGAGAACGATCCGGCAAAATCGTTTTATTGGAATATCAATTTGCTCGATCATCGCTTCAACTTGTACAAAGAACACATCGGAATTACAACTGGTTTTGGTATCAATTTCACGCAAATTGGTTTGAGAAACAACCTGATTTTGAGAGAGAATGCAGATTCACTTTGGGCTGTCCCAGATTCTATTAATGTATATGCCAAAAACAAATTACGAATGACGTACTTGCAAATCCCACTTTTGTTGGAATTCAACACAAGTTCAGACGAAGACAAAACATTTTACTTTGCAGCAGGAGTAATTGGGGGAATTCGAATTGGTTCAAGTTT
>JACCDZ010189914.1_pt1 | contig 16989 bp, 12 predicted proteins | sample 7449551 | NCBI WGS metagenome assembly JACCDZ01 (sample SAMN15323452, study PRJNA562643) | freshwater metagenome | isolation source: river surface water | place: USA:Blue River Watershed | collected 2017-08-18 | reverse complement strand
TGGTCGGGACGGTAGGATTTGAACCTACGACATTCTGCTCCCAAAGCAGACGCGCTACCGGGCTGCGCTACGCCCCGCTCACAACAAGCTGTGCCGTTTCCGGCCCGCCTCAATGCGAGGGCGCATCATACTGATGCCCCCCGGCAGCGTCAACGCGAAAAATACGGTTTTTTCAGGGCTTTTCAGGGGCTTGGGGGCAGCATCATGAACAGGATTTGGCCAGTCATCCCGCCCATGAGAGAATGCGCGCCGCCGAGTCTCACCCCACATCATCCAACCGAATCAAGCCGAGAGATTTCATGTCCGCCATCGTGCTCGACGGCAAAGCCCTTGCCAGCAAAATCGAAGCCGACCTGGCCGCCCGCGTGGCCGCCATCAAGGCCCGCAGCGGCCGCACTCCCATTCTGGCCACCATTCTGGTGGGGGCCGACCCCGCCTCCGCCACCTATGTAAAGATGAAGGGCGCAGCCTGCGCCCGCGTCGGCATGAATTCGCTCAAGCTGGAGCTACCCGCATCCACCACAACGGCAGAACTGCTGGCCGAGATTGCCAGACTCAACACGAATCCGGATGTGCACGGCATCCTGCTGCAACACCCGGTGCCACACCAGATCGATGAGCGCGCCTGCTTTGATGCCATTGCCCTGGAAAAAGACGTGGATGGCGTGACCTGTCTGGGCTTCGGCCGCATGAGCATGGGCGAAGCCGCTTATGGCTCCGCCACCCCGGCCGGCATCATGACCATCCTCAAGTCCTACAACATTCCCCTGGCCGGCAAGCATGCCGTGGTCGTGGGTCGCAGCCCCATTCTCGGCAAGCCCATGGCCCTCATGCTGCTGGGCGCGGATTGCACCGTCACCATCTGCCACTCACGCACGCAGAATCTGCCTGACTTCATCCGTCAGGCCGATATCGTCATCGGCGCAGTCGGCAAGCCCGAATTCATCAAGGGCGAGTGGATCAAGGATGGCGCGGTCGTGGTGGATGCCGGTTATCACCCTGGCGGGGTCGGTGACATCGAGCTCTCTGCCGTGAAAGACCGAGCCGCCGCCTGGACACCGGTACCCGGCGGCGTTGGCCCCATGACAATTGCCACGCTCATCACGCAAACCGTGGAAGCCGGTGAAAAGCTGATTGGCTGATGCTGTTTTTTGTAGGAGCGGCTTTGGCCGCGAAAAAAGCCCGCTAGATAGCGGGCTTTTTCATGACTGGTTGCTGCAGGAAATCGCGACTAAAGCCGCTCCCACAAAACCAAAAAACTAGGCATCCACATACACATCCGACTCCAGCCTTTTCACCAGCAGCTTGTCGATACGGCGGCGATCCATATCAACGATCTCCATGCGCAAACCCCGCCATTCAAAATACTCGCCGGTCTCGGGCAAATGACCCAGCAGGAAAAGGATGAAGCCGGCCAGGGTCTGGTAATCCCGACCGCCTTCCTCCAGCGCATCGGTTTCATCCGGGAACAAAAGCCTGAAGCGCTCCATCGGCAAGGCGCCATCGAGCAGCCATGAACCATCCTCACGCTGCACGATATCAGGATCATGACTGATGCTTTGGTCCGCCGCCGCCATCTCACCCACCAAGGGCTCCATTACGTCGTGCAAAGTCACCAAGCCCTGCACGCTGCCATATTCATCCACCACCAATGCAATATGCTCACGGCGACGCTTGAAAGTCTCCAGCAGAGACAGCGGTGAAATCGACAGCGGTACGATGACAGGTTCATGCATGACGGCCTCGATGTTCAAGGCCTCGCCACGCAAAAGCTGCGCCAGCAACTCATACTGAGGCACAACGCCCACAACATCGGTAATCCCGCCTCGACAGACCGGCAAAAAGCTGTGGCGCGCCGCCAGTAACACAGCTTTCTGCTCAGCATCTGAATCCAGCAAATCCAGGCATTGCACATCTGCACGCGGCGTCATGATCTGCGCCAGTTGCCAATCCTCCAGGCGCAGTACGTTTTCAATCATGTCCTGCTCGGATTTGTCGAAAACGCCTGCCTCGGTACCCTCCGCCACCAGCACTCGGATTTCTTCCTCCGTTACCTGGGATTCATTTTTGCCATGCATGCCAAACAGGCGCAGAAAAAAATCGGTGGAAACCGTCAGCAAGGTCACCAATGGCTTCGCAATCCAGGCCACTGCACGCATGGGCGGCGCCACCAGCCGGGCAATCCTCTCCGGCGCCTGCATGCCCATGCGCTTGGGAACCAGCTCCCCCAGAATCAGGGAGAAATAGGTAATCAGCACTACCATGCAACCGGTGGCCAGGGGCTTGGCGTAAGGCGCCAACAAGGGAACACCCTGAAATACCGGAATCAGGCGCTGGGTAATGGCCGCTTCACCAAAAGCTCCACTCAGGATGCCGATCAGGGTAATCCCGATCTGCACCGAAGACAGAAAGCGCGTGGGATGCTCGGAGATGGCCAAGGCAGCTTTCGCTCCCAGATCACCCTCGTCAGCCAGTTGCTGCAAGCGCACGCGGCGCGAAGACACGATGGCGATTTCCGACATCGCGAAAAGACCGTTGATGAGGATCAACAGCAGGATTATGAGAATGTCCATCAAAACGCTGGGCAAAGGTGCCAAGGCACCGGGACCCGCATCATAAGGGCAAAGCCGGCGCCTGACAAAAACCTCTCTCTTGCGGTTATGCTTGGCCCGGCAAAAAGATCACCTTCAATCTCAGAAGCCAGAGACCCCTGATGTGTCAGCTGTTGGGCATGAACTGCGCCACCCCCACCGACATCACCTTTTCCTTCTCGGGCTTCGCGGCGCGCGGCGGTGAAACCGACCAGCACTCCGATGGCTGGGGCATCGCCTTCTTCGAAGACAAGGCCTGTCGGCTCTTCATCGACCATGAGTCGGCAGCCACCTCGGCACTGGCACAGCTGGTAAAGAGCTACCCGATCAAATCTCGCAATGTCATCGCCCATATCCGCAAGGCCACCTTCGGCGTGACCATGCTGGAAAACTGCCATCCCTTCATGCGCGAACTCTGGGGCCGGCACTGGATTTTTGCGCATAACGGCCATCTCACCGGCTACACCCCTGAACTCAACCGCATTTATCAACCCGTAGGCTCCACCGACAGCGAACAGGCGTTCTGCGACATGCTGGAGCAGCTGCGCGCCCACTTCGGCAACAAAGCCCCTTCGCTGGATGACATTTTTGAAGCGCTGGCACGCTTCGTCATGCCCATACACGAACACGGCACCTTCAACTTCCTGCTCTCGAATGGCCAGGCCCTGTTCGCCTACGCCACCACACGACTGCAGTACGTGGTCCGTGAATACCCCTTCCAGAAAGCCCATCTGGTCGATACTGATATGGACATCGACTTTTCACAGCACGCCAAACCCGGGGATAGGGTCGCCGTCATTGCTACCGAACCGCTGACCGATGATGAAAGCTGGACACCCTTTGAATGCGGCGAGCTGATCTGGTTCCAGAATGGCAAACCTCATCGGCGTATGCGGACGCTAAGCCCGGAGCAACAGGTGGCTGCGAAAGCGCGAGCCGTTACACTGGCGGACCAGTAGAAACACCGTAGGAGCGGCTTCAGCCGCGAACATAAAAAAACCGCGCTAAGCGCGGTTTTTTTATGGCAGGCCTTTTGTCGTAATGGTTCGCGGCTGAAGCCGCCCCTACAAGCATTTTCCGGCAGCTAGTCGGCCTTACGCCACTTGATGCCTTCACGGGTGAATTCCACCACAACACCTTTCGCTTTCAAGGCATCACGCAAGGAATCGGACCTGGCAAAATCCTTGGCCTTGCGAGCCTCGGCGATTTCAGCAATCACCGCTTCGATTTCGGCCAGCTGAGCCGCATCACCCGCACCACCCTGACGGAAAGCATCCGGGGCCTGCTGCAGCAAGCCCAACACAGCACCCAAGCGCTTGAGCAGTGCGCCGTACTGCGCGGCTTCGGCACGATTCCCAGCCTTGTCGGCACGATTCACTTCACGCACGATTTCAAACAAAACCGCCATGGCTTCTGGCGTATTGAAATCATCGTTCATGGCCGAGGTAAAGCGAGCTTCAAACTCAGGCGCATTGGCAGGCTCACTGGCTGTTGCCAGATCATGGCCGGCCAGTGCCGTATAGAAACGGTCCAGCGAAGCCTTGGCATTATCCAGCGCTTCGGAAGAGTAATTCAGCGGGCTGCGATAGTGGCTGGCGATAATGAAGTAGCGCAGCACTTCCGGCGCGTAGTGCTTGAGCACATCGCGGATGGTGAAGAAATTGCCCAGCGACTTGGACATCTTTTCGTCATTCACCTGCACAAAGCCCACATGCATCCAGGTATTGACGTAAGTCTCGCCCGTCGCGCCTTCGCTCTGCGCAATTTCATTCTCGTGGTGCGGAAACTGCAAATCGCCACCACCACCGTGAATATCGAAATGATTACCCAGGCAGCAGGTACTCATGGCCGAGCATTCGATATGCCAACCCGGACGACCCTTGCCCCAAGGCGAATCCCAGGAGGGCTCACCCGGCTTGGCAGCTTTCCACAGCACAAAGTCCAGCGGGTCGCTTTTGATTTCATCGATCTCGACGCGCGCACCAGCCTGCAGGTCTTCCAGATTGCGCTTGGAAAGACGACCGTATTTCGGAAAAGAAGAAACGTCGTAATACACATCGCCATTGCTGGCCGGATAGGCATGGCCGCGAGCGACGAGCTGCTCGACCATGGCAATAATCTGCGGCACGAATTCCGTGGCCTTGGGCTCGGTGTCCGGACGTATCACGCCCAGCGCATCGGCATCTTCATTCATGGCGACAATGAAGCGCTCGGTCAGGGCATTGAAGTCCTCACCGTTTTCATTGGCGCGCTTGATGATCTTGTCGTCGATGTCCGTGATATTGCGGACATAGGTGACTTTCCAGCCGGACTGGCGCAGCCAGCGCGTGACCACATCGAAAGACACCAGCACGCGGGCATGGCCGATATGGCAGTAGTCGTACACCGTCATGCCACAAACATACATGCGCACTTCGCCGGCATGTATGGGCGTGAGGGCTTCTTTCTTTTTGGTTTCAGAGTTGTGTATCAGCAACATGATCCGCTACTCAATCGTCATTCCCGCGAAAGCGGGACAAAAGCCGAAAAGGCGTTGAACAGCCGCAGGCTGGCCCCACAGGGGCGAGCGCAGCGAGTAATCTCCTGAAAATACCGTTTCGATAAATTCCTGAGATTCCCGCTTTCGCGGGAATGACGGCTTAATAAATCAGGCAGGCTTCCAGGAGTCGCGCAGGCCTACCGTGCGATTGAATACGGGCTTGCCCGGCCGGCTGTCAGCGTCAGCGCAGAAATAGCCTTCGCGCTCGAACTGGAAACGATCACCGGCCTGTGCCGAGGCCAGAGAAGGCTCCAGCACAGCCTGCACAATCTCCAGTGCTTGCGGATTGATAAAGGTCTTGAAATCCACATCACCACGATCGGGCGCCGCATCCGTGAAAAGGCGATCATAAAGACGCACTTCCGCAGGAATCCCCTTCTCGGCCGACACCCAGTGGATAACACCCTTCACCTTGCGGTCTTCCGGGTTCTTGCCCAAGGTAGCCATGTCACAGGAACAACGCAGCCCGGTGACTTCACCGGCGGCATTCTTGATCACTTCATCGCACTTGATGATATAGGCATTGCGCAGACGCACTTCGCCACCGGGAATCAGGCGCTTGTAGCCCTTGGGCGGAACTTCTTCGAAGTCGGCGCGATCAATGAAAAATTCTCGCGTGAAAGGAATCTTGCGATCGCCCATTTCAGGCAGATTGGGATGGCGGGAAGCGGAAATCTCTTCTACCTGCCCTTCGGGATAATTCGTCAACACCACTTTCAGCGGACGCAGCACGGCCATGGCACGGGACGCACTGTTTTCCAGATGCTCGCGCACGCAGAACTCCAGCATGCCCACATCCACCACGCCATCGCTCTTGGTGATGCCGACGCGATTGCAGAAATCACGCAGGGCTTCCGGCGTATAACCGCGACGACGCATACCGGAAATGGTGGGCATGCGCGGATCATCCCAACCGTGCACCAGTTGTTCATCAACCAACTGCTTGAGCTTGCGCTTGCTGGTGACCGTGTAATTCACATTGAGGCGGGAAAATTCTATCTGTTGCGGATGTGGCAATACGTCATTCACCCCAGCCGCGGCGCCCGCCTTCTTCCATACATCCACCACACTGCCCGGCTGTGGCAGCACATCGGCCAGCGCATCCAGCAACCAGTCATAGAAAGGCCGGTGGGCTTCGAATTCCAGTGTGCAGAGAGAGTGCGTGATGAACTCCAGCGCATCGGAAATCGGATGCGTGTAGTCATACATGGGATAGATGCACCACTTGTCACCGGTCTGGTGGTGATGAGCTTTCCTGATACGGTAGAGCGCCGGGTCACGCAGATTGATATTGCCCGAGCTCATGTCAATTTTTGCGCGCAGGATGCAAGCGCCCTCTTCGAATTCGCCGGCACGCATTTTTGCAAAGAGCTCCAGATTTTCTGCCACGCTGCGCTCGCGATACGGCGAATTCTTGCCCGGCTCGGAAAGCGTGCCGCGATTGGCGCGCATTTCATCCGCACTCTGCGAATCCACATAAGCCTTGCCACGCTTGATCAGCTCTACGGCGTAATCGTGCAGCACATCGAAATAGTCCGAGGCATAACGCACGGCGCCGGCCCAGTGAAAGCCCAGCCATTCCACGTCCTGCTTGATCGCGTCGATATATTCCTGCGACTCCTTTTCCGGATTGGTGTCGTCAAAGCGCAGATTGCACTCGCCCTCTGCCTCCACGGCGATACCGAAATTGAGACAGATGGATTTGGCGTGGCCGATATGCAGATAGCCGTTAGGCTCCGGCGGAAAACGGGTAATGGCTTTCGCATGCTTGCCGGAATTCAGGTCGTCCACGACCTGGGCACGGATGAAATCTCTGGGTTCGATCATGTGACTGGAATATCGCTCAAGGCAGTAGACGCCATCGGAGGGCACAGCTGCTGTAACAGGACAGGCATGACAGCTACGGAAGTGCCGCCTATCATAGCGGCCCGTCCGGGTCCGGATGGCGCGGGAAAACAGGCAGTCTACCTGCGCCGCCCCTTGCCCTTCAACAGAAGTCCTTGGCTGAAAGGACTGATTTTCATAGGAAAACTCCCATGGCTACCGTCGCCCTCAACACCAATAAAGGCCGCATCGTTCTGGAACTGGACGGCGTCAAGGCCCCCAAGACCACAGCCAACTTCTTAGGCTATGTGAAGAGCGGCCACTACAACGGCACCATTTTCCACCGCGTGATTGCCGGTTTCATGATCCAGGGCGGCGGTTTCGATGCCAGCATGAACCAGAAGTCCACCAACGCGCCCATCCAGAACGAAGCCGACAACGGCCTCAAGAACGAGCTCGGCAGCATCGCCATGGCCCGTACCAATGACCCGCACTCCGCAAGCGCCCAGTTCTTCATCAATGTGAAGGACAACGGCTTCCTCAACCACTCCGGCAAGAACCCGCAGGGCTGGGGCTATGCCGTATTCGGCAAGGTCACCGAAGGTCTGGACGTGGTGCAGAGCATCGAGAAGGTGGCCACCGGCCGCAGCGGCGGTCACTCCGATGTACCGACTACACCGGTGGTGGTGGAGTCGGCTGAAGTCATTAGCGAATAATTTCAGCCCCCTCTCCCTGCTTGCCGGGAGAGGGTTGGGGCGAGGGGTGTTAGCCAAAACCGTTACCCCTCACCCCGGCCCTCACCCCCAAAGGAGGAGAGGGAGAAAAACCTCATGTCAAAAACCTATTTCATTTCCGATCTGCATCTCTCGTCCGAGCTGCCCCGCATCACCGCCGGCTTTTTCGCGCTGCTGGAAGACATACGGGGAGCGGATGCGCTCTATGTGCTGGGCGATCTCTTTGAGGTCTGGGTGGGCGACGACAATCCCGATGCCTATAACCAGAGCATCGTGCATGCCTTCCGCGCCCTCTCCGATGCCGGCACCAAACTCTATGTCCTGCATGGCAATCGCGACTTCCTGCTGGGTGCCGGCTTTGCCGCCGCCATCGGTGGCGAGCTGCTGCCGGAAGACAAGGTGATTGATTGCTACGGCCAGAAAATTCTCGTCATGCATGGTGACCAGCTCTGCACCCTGGACGAGAAATACATGGCCTTCCGCGCCCAGAGCCGTGATCCGGCCTGGCAGCAGATGATGCTGGAAAAGCCGCTGGACCAGCGCCTGATGATCGCCACCCTGTGGCGCATGCAAAGCAAGGCCAATAATTCCAACAAGCCGGAAAACATCATGGATGTGACGCCGGCCGATGTCCTTCGTGTGCTGGAAGAAAATGGTGTGCAGACCCTGTTGCATGGTCATACACATCGTCCTGCCGTGCATGACATGACAGCTGCCGGCGTCGCTGCTCAACGTGTCGTGCTGGGAGACTGGCGCGAGGAAGAAGGCACGGCGGTGATTGCGGTTGCCGATGAGACGGGCCTGCATCCGCAGACCTGGACGTTCTGAGATTTTTGTACGGTGGGTAAACCCCGTTTACCCACGCGGTCACCGCCCTTTATTTACGCCTTTATCAATTTATGAATCTGCACGCGTGCGCAAAGGCCTTGCCTTTGCACACCCTACGCCCGACCTACAAATGCCGTAGGGTGTGCAAGCGCAGCTTGCGCACGCGGGCCTTGGCTGTGAATTCTTCTGCAAATTGACTACGGCACCGGACGCGTGCGCAAAGGCCTTGCCTTTGCACACCCTACGCAGCTACGAAGCTCGAAACACAAAAGAAAAAACCCGCATTATGCGGGCTTTTTTGTCAGAATTTTTTATCGCGGCCAAAGCCGCTCCCACAAAAACAGATCACGGTGCAAGCGTCTCGCCCCGGTCACGCATACGTTCCAGCGACTCAACCCGCAAACGCTCGTCAGCCGCAAAACGGCTATTGCGCAATTCGGTGAGCTGGCGCTGCCGGTCACTCTCACTCAAGTTTTTATTAGCAAGCATGGCGTCGCGCTCGGCATACCAGCCTGCCATGCGCTGCTCCCAGTTCGCCCTGTCCTTATCCAGCGCTTCAAGGCGGTCCGCTGCTTCCGCGCCCACCAGATTTTCACGAATCTGGCGCAGCTCGGCGGCCGAGCCCCCTCGTTGTCTCCAGTCGGCCGTGAGGCTTTCCAGATTCTGGTATTGATTGACCGTTTTCATGGCGTCGCGAATGGAAGACGGCAACTGCGCCTCCAGTGCGGCCAATTGCTGTGCGCGCTGCGCAGGCGACAAACCTTTGACCTGCATCACATCAAGCCTGTCCAGGGTATAGCGGTCATAAGCATCTTCATCACCGAAGAAAGCAGCAATCACTTCCGGCGTGAAATATTGCGTACGCAAGGCCTGCACCTGCTGCATCTGGCTGCGCACGGCATTCACATCAATGCCGCCATCCGCCATAGGCCGGGCCTGACGCACATTTTCCAGACCGCGCTTGTAAGCAATGTATTTATCGAGCAAGGCCTCAGCCTCGCCTGCAGCCATGCGCGGCAGTTTGTGACGGATATAGGCCTTGATGCGCGCCAGAATGGTTTCCAGCGGCTCTTCACCAATTGTGGACAGGAAATAATCAAAAACACGGCGCACGCCATTGGTGATCTTGAGATGACCGCCGGCATCCACCTCCAGCTCACCATCCACCTCAGTGCCCTGCAGGGAGTCGGGGAGCTGCTCAAGACCGGTGAAAAAACTTTCTGGCGAGGCCGTTTGTATCAGTGGCTGACCATCGGCTGATACAGCCCCGGACAGCACAGGCTGCTCACCTGCTGAATCCGTCGGCTCACCTGCAAAGAAAAAAACACCTGCCAGCAGCAAGGCAATGACGGCGACCAATGCCAGTACCCGTTTTTTCTCCATGAGATATCTGCTCTTTTCTTGTTGTTTTTCTTGTTCTTGTGTCGGCGGCACGCCATGTGCCCGCCTTGCTGCTCCTGTCGCACAAAAAACAACGGCGGCCAAGGCCGCCGTTGTCACTCAGCAGCACCGGACTTAAAGGCCGGCCATCTTCAGGCGATTGGCCTGCTCACGATATACGGCTTTGGGGTCGGTGGTGAATAAACCGCGCAGGCCAAAGAGATGGTTGATTTCGTCACCATGATTCCAGGGATAGTTGTCGCGCAGCACCTTGCCGAAATGGCTGCTGCACTGACCGACCAGACCATCACTGGCTTTGCCACCGAAAGCGAGGCTGGTGCTGCCGAAAAGGAGATCCAGCGGATCCAGCACATTAGTGACCGGGCTGGTGCCACCCCAGGAATAGAAGCGCTGGCCATTGGCCGAATAAGCCCCCTCTCCACAAGCAGAAGCCGGCACACCCGCCGGAAAGCGTGCATTGAAATTCGCCGCCCCCGCCGTGCTCAGCGAAGCCATGGAGCCCAGGATGTCTTCGTTGTAATTCTTGCCGCCCAAGGTACTGATGAGCTTGGAAAAGGCATTGCCCACGGTACCGACGATGCCGCCGATCGCAGGATTGGCGGTGAACTGCACCACCAGATCAGCCACGGGCGTGCCCTTCACCGGTGAGCCGACCGTCGTGACGGAGGCAACGCGCGAGGGAATCGCTGCGGCCACATAGCGCGACGAGAAACCGCCGTGGCTGTGGCCGATCAGATTCACCTTCTGCGCGCCAGTGATGGCGAGGATGGTTTGCACCTGCGCCAACATCTGCTCACCACGCGCTTCGGAAGTATTGAAGGCCGAAGCCGAGGTCACATAGACCTTGGCGCCATCGCTGCCCAGGGCAGACGGGATGCCATAGAAGTATTCGATGCCGAGAATCTTGTCGAAGCCCAGCACGCCCGGTGCCAGCACGACGGGATATCTGGTCTGGGTATAGGTGCCCGCAGCGGCAAAACCCGACAAGAGCACGAGGACAGCGGCAAATACCTTTTTCATGAGTCACTCCTTGTTCTGATTATTGAGGCGGAGACTGCAAACGTGGCCTTGCTACCAGACTGCCTGCAAAGGATCGCAAAAGCAGACCGGGGCGGCCCTCTTCTTCCGGTGCTGCTGAAACCAGCACGGCGAGTGCCAAAAAGCGGTCCAAACCAGACACGGCAGGGCTTTTGACCGTATCTGTCCACGCCCTGTCTCGGGATGTCTGCCCCTGTCCGGCAATGTCCCCATACCGTCCTTGAATGTGCATACGCAAAAAAATGACCGCTCAGACGCAAATTTCCACCACTGGTCTCCGGTTACGGCAGGGAACAAGCACCGTCACCGGTAACAGCGTTTTTGTTACCTCCCACCACGCGTGTACTTGCTCTCCTGAAAGCGGCTTAACTATACTGTCCTTATGAACAGTATAGTTAAGCCGCTGCCCTGGCGACGCATGATTGCCCTCATCGACATGGACGCCTTCTTCGCTTCGGTGGAGCAGATGGACAATGCCCGCTTGCGCGGCCGCCCTGTAGGCATCGTCAACGGCGAACAAGGCTCGTCCATCATCGCAGCCTCCTATGAGGCCAAATACAAGGGCATACGCACGGGGACGCGCTGCAGCGAGGCCTTCCAGCGCTGTGAGGGCTTTGTGCGCGTGGTAGCACGCCCGGCGCGCTATGCAGAAATCTCCGCGCGCATCATGGCCGCCCTGCACGATGTCACGCCCGAAATTGAAGTGTTCTCCGTGGACGAAGCCTTCCTCGATCTCAGCTCCTGCCAGAGTTATTACCGCTTCCAGCCCGAGCGCATCGTTGCGCTCATACAGCAAACCGTGTTCGAGGCTTCCGGGGGCCTCTCCTGTTCGGTCGGACTCTCCGGCGACAAGACCACGGCCAAATGGGCCGCCAAGCAGAACAAGCCGCGCGGCTCCCTCATCGTGCTGCCGGAAGCGGCCGAAGCCACGCTCGCGCCAGTGCCGCTGACCGAGCTGTGCGGCATCGGTCCCGGCATGGCGCAGTTCTTTGCCGACTACGGCGTGCATGTCTGTGGCGACATGAAGAAAATCCCCATCAGTGTGCCCGCCAAACGCTTCGGCAATCTGGGCCGCCGGCTATGGCTGATGGCACAGGGGCGCGATCCGGCACCGGTGGATACCCGTCAGCACGAGGCAAAATCCATGAACCACGCCAAGATCATGCCGCCCGGCCTGCGCAATCCGGCTGTGCTGCAGACCTATTACATGCACCTGGCGGAGAAGATGGCGATACGCCTGCGCCGTGACGGACTCATGGTGCGCGACTTCCATATCGGTCTGCGCGCGCCGGAGGGCTGGCGTCAGGCAGCCCTGCAGACCGAGCAGCCCACGGACGACGGCCTGGCCATCTTCCAGCTCTGCAAACGCTTCCTGCGCCAACACTGGTTTGGCGAAGTAGTGCAGCAGATTTATGTGCATGGCAATACGCCCAGCCTTGCCGGCACCCAGCCGGACTTCTTCGGCCAGGCACAGAGCCGGGCCAGCAATCAGGTGATGGACGAGGTTAACGAACAGTTCGGCGCCTTCACCCTGCATCACGGCAATATGCACGAGCACTCGAAAACCGCCCCCATCATTTCCCCGGCCTGGGCACGCAATGGAACCGCCAGCGGCTTCATGAGCATCACCCCGGGAGCGGAACCGGGCGGTCGCAAAAAGAGTACGGCCACCCCGAAAAAGAGGCCGGCAGGGGGATGACATAAAACAGGCGCAGTGATTCTATTGGGCACTCGCCCAATAAAGTCGACAACAAAAAATCATGCGCGATTGTTCCCTCGACACCCTGTCGGCCTGCACGCCCCTGCGCAAACGCGGCCGTCCCAGCCGCGACGACTCCGCCATGCCCCGCGAAGCCATCCTGCACAAGGCCTTTGAGGCCTTTGCGCGCCAGGGCTATGAAGGGGTCTCGCTACGCCAGCTGGCCAGGGAGTGCGGCGTCAGCGACAGCCTGCTCACCCATCATTTCGGCAGCAAGCAAGAGCTCTGGCTGGAAGCTGCCGACAGCGTGTTCCAGCCGCTCTACCAGCGCCTGATCCAGACCCTGGACAGCGTAGAGGCACCCAATGTGGCGTGGCAGCTGCGCAACAACCTCAAGGCTTCGCTGTGCATGATGGCGCAAGAAGCCGAGACCATTGCCTTCATGTTCCGCGAAGGCGAGAACGATACCGAGCGCGCCGATCATCTACGTCAGCACTATCTCATTCCCTATACCAACCGTATTCACGCGCTGGTGGATCAGGCCCGCGAGCAGGGTCTGATGCGCAAGCTCTCGCATGAAGCCTGTACCAGCATGGTGTTGGGCATCATGCGCATGCTGGTAGTACCCGGCCTGTACAGGCCGGCGCTGGCGCCCCGCCTCGCCACCGCAGCCACGATTTCTGCCTATGTGGACGAAATCACCACGATTTTCTACGACGGTCTGATGCTGCCCACCGCATCAGCAAGCTCTTCTACTCTTTCTGGAAAAACAGGATCACAAGCATGAACCGGACCCTGCTCGCCTCTCTCCTCATCGTCAGCAGCACGCTTGCCCTCAGCGCCTGCAGCCGCAATGAAGCCCCACCCGCACCCGAGCGCCCCGTCAAACTGCTGACAGTGGGCCAAAGCCATGTTTCTGCCTCTGCAGAATTTGCCGGTGAAGTGCGCGCCCGTGTCGAATCCAATCTCGGCTTCCGGGTCAACGGCAAGATCATTGCGCGGCTGGTGGAAGCGGGCCAGCGTGTGCGCCGCGGCCAGGAACTCGCCCGCCTTGATCCGCGTGATTTCCAGCTCTCGGATCAATCGGCTGGTGCCCAGCTGATTGCCGCCAAGGCGCAGCTGGAAAATGCGCGCTCGGAATACCGGCGCTATGAAGAGCTGGCGAAAAAAGGCTATGTCTCGCAGACCGATCTTGAGCGCAAGCGCGTGGAGCTCTCTGCCGCCGAAGCCCAGCACGACCAGGCCACCAGCGGCCTGTCACTGGAAAAGAATCGTCTGGTGGATACCTCGCTGCGTGCCGATGCCGATGGCGTGGTCACTGCTGTGCAGGCCGATGTCGGTGAAGTGGTGAGCGCCGGCCAGGCGGTGATACGTCTGGCGCACGATGGCGCCCGCGAAATCGAAGTGGAATTTCCGGAAGACCGCACGGCTCTCGCCAAAGCCGCAAAAGCCGAAGTACGGCTCTGGGCCCGCCCCGGCAGCAGCTATCCCGCCACACTGCGTGAGCTGGCCGCCGCGGCCGACCCCGTCACCCGCACATTCCGCGCCCGCTACACCGTGAAAGCCCCGGCCGATGCCATGGCGCTGGGCCAGTCAGCCACGCTGCAATTGCAACTGCCCATGATGAGCTCAGGCGCGGCCCGCCTGCCGACAACCGCGATTGTCGGCAAGCAGAACCAGACCCTGGTATGGATTTACGACAGCAAGACATCGCTGGTGCATCAGCAGGCCGTGAAAATTGCCGGTGCCGACGGCAATGATGTGCTGGTGGCAGGTCTCAAGAGCGGCCAGCAAGTCGTGATTGCCGGCGTGCATGTGCTTTCCGAAGGGCAGAAGGTGAAACCCTTCGTGCCCGTTGTGGCGCACTGAGGGAGCCATCATGAGCCACGCGAAAAAAGATCCCTCGCAGGAGGGGCTGGACCGTTTCAATCTGTCGCGCATCGCCATACAGAATCCGGCGATCACGTTCTATCTGCTCATCGTGCTGCTCTTCGCTGGCAGCGCCGCCTATTTCCAGCTCGGACAGGATGAAGACCCGCCTTTCACCTTCCGCCTCATGGTGCTGCGCGCCTTCTGGCCGGGCGCCACCTCCATGCAGATGGCACAACAGGTATCCGATCCGGTTGAAAAAGCCCTGCAGGAAACGCCCTATGTGGAGCGCATACGCAGTTACTCCAAACCGGGCGAGACCACCATCTTCCTGGAAGTGAAAGACTACACACCGCCGAAAGACGTGCCGGATATCTGGTACACCGTTCGCAAGAAAGTCGGCGACATGAAAGGCAATCTGCCGCAGGGCGTGCGGGGACCTTTCTTCAATGACGAATTCGGTGATGTCTACGGTGTGATCTATGCGCTCTCGGCGGACGGTTTCTCTCGCGCCGAACTGCACGACTATGCCGACCTCATACGCCAGCAACTCTTGCAAGTACCAGATGTGGCCAAGGTGGAAATCCTCGGCCTGCAGCAAGAAAAAATCTTTGTCGAGATTTCGCAGCAGAAGCTGGCACGCCTCGGCATCGACATGCGTGAGGTGATTGCCGCGCTGAACGACCAGAATGCCGTCAATTTTGCCGGTGAACTGCGCACGCCCAGTGACAATATCCAGGTCCGCATCGGCAACCAGTTCAACAATATGGATGAATTGCGTGCCCTGCCCCTGCGCTTCAACAACCGCACATTCCGCCTGGGCGACATCGCACAGATCAAGCGGGAATATGAAGACCCTCCGGCCCCCAAGGTCCGTTTCAAAGGTAAAGAAGTGGTGGCGCTGGCCATGTCCATGGCCAAGGGTGGCGACATCATCCATCTGGGAGAAAACCTGAAGGTCAAGGTCGCGCAATTGCGCGAGACCTTGCCGGCCGGCATAGAGCTGGAACAGATGCAGGATCAGCCTGCTGCTGTTTCGCTGTCCGTGCAGGAGTTCCTGCGGGTATTGGCCGAAGCCCTCATCATCGTGCTCGGTGTTTCCTTCCTGAGCCTGGGACTGCACAAGAATCCCTGGCGCATCGACACCCGCCCCGGCCTTGTTGTCGCACTCTCCATTCCCACCGTACTCGCCGCCACCTTCATGGTGATGAACTGGGCCGACATCGACCTGCACAAGATTTCACTGGGCTCGCTCATCATCGCGCTTGGCCTGCTGGTGGACGACGCCATCATCATCATCGAAATGACAGTGCGCAAACTGGAAGAAGGCTATGACCGCTTGCGCGCCAGCACCTATGCCTTTTCCGCCACGTCCATGCCCATGCTCACCGGCACGCTGATTACCGCCGCCGGCTTCTTGCCCATCGGGCTCGCGCAATCGGGTGTGGGCGAGTACACCTTCGCCATTTTTGCCGTGACCACGGCCGCCTTGCTGATTTCCTGGTTGGTCTCCGTCTATTTCGTGCCCTACCTCGGCTACAAGCTATTGAAAGAGCATCCGGGGAATAGCCATGGCGAGGTGTTCGACACCCCGTTCTACAACCGCGTGCGCCGCGTGGTGGACTACTGCGTGCAACATCGCTGGCTCACCATAGGCGCCACGCTGGGCGCCATGGCCCTGGGCGTGATCGGCATGCAGGCCGTGGAAAAACAATTCTTCCCCGACTCCAGCCGTCCGGAAATCATCGTGGACCTGTGGTTGCCGGAAGGCTCGTCATTTACGGCCAGCGAAACCGTGGCCAAGCGCGTGGAAAAGCGCCTGCAGGAAATGGAGGGCATCGAAAACGTGTCCACGTTTGTAGGCTCGGGCGTCCCTCATTTCTATCTGCCCCTGGAGCAGATTTTCCCGCAGGACAACGTCTCCCAGCTCATCGTACTGCCGAAAAGCCATGATGATCGCGAACGTATACGCAAGCTGCTGCCGAATCTGCTGGTGCAGGAGTTCCCCGAAATCCGTGCACGCGTACAGCTCCTGCCCAATGGCCCTCCTGTGACTTATCCCGTGATGTTCCGTGTCATGGGACCGGACCCGGCGCAAGTGCGCCAGCTTGCGGACAAGGTGAAAGCGCAACTGCATGCCGATCCCGACATGCGCGGCATCAATGACAACTGGAACGAGGCCATCAAGGTCTTGCGGCTGGATGTAGACCAGAGCCGTGCCCGCGCGCTGGGTGTTGCTAGCAGCGACCTTGCCACGGCCGGTGAAACCATTCTTTCCGGCTCCACCATCGGCCAATACCGCGAGAACAACCGCCTGATCAGCATTGTGCTACGCCAGCCGGCGCATGAACGCGACTCGATCACCGCCCTTTCCAGCGCCTACCTGCCCACGGCCAGCGGTCGCTCCATTCCTTTCTCGCAGGTGGGCCATGCGCATCTGGTGTGGGAGCCGGGCGTGATCTGGCG
>JACCDZ010438691.1_pt1 | contig 16992 bp, 14 predicted proteins | sample 7449551 | NCBI WGS metagenome assembly JACCDZ01 (sample SAMN15323452, study PRJNA562643) | freshwater metagenome | isolation source: river surface water | place: USA:Blue River Watershed | collected 2017-08-18 | reverse complement strand
GCGCTATCTGCCGCCGATCGTGCGCGGGCTGCTGGGTGTCCTGCTGATTCTGGCAGGCATGCTGGGCTTTCTGCCCGTGCTGGGCTTCTGGATGATTCCGCTGGGAGTGGCCTTGCTGGCGACCGACATTCCCGCCCTGCGCTTGTGGTTCATCAAGCGCTTGAACCACACGCGCAAGCGGGTCAGACGTCAGCGGCGCCTCTGATCAGCGCAGTTCTGCGAACAGGGCGCGCAGGCGATTGGCGTTCTTGCCGACGTCGCTGGCCCCGACGCGAGACTTCGAGCGGGCCTGCAGAACGGTGCCCTGCGGGGTTTCGCTGATCAGCACGATCACGTCGTCCTTGAAGCGGAACCAGAACGTTGTATCTGTCGCTTCGATGCGGCCATCCGCCAGATTCTGATCCACCAGTTCCCAGCCCAGCGTGTCGACGGCTGCCAGCACGCGATTGAATATCTCTTCCTTCGACTCGGTGAAGACCTGCGGCACGATGTCCGGATAGGCCTGCTTCTGCGCGGCGGCCATGCGGGTGGCATCCCAGTTGGGCTGGTCGCCATAGATCACGGAGTTCGGAGCATTGGCGCGCAGCGGCGCCACGGCGACGAACTGCGGCGGATTGTCGGTGTCGGTGGTGATGTCGTGAATGGGCGGCGTCCCTTCCGGTGCGCGGTAGGTTTCCGGCACGATATAGGCCAGCGCACAGGCCACACAGCCAATGGCGGCCAGCGTGGTCAGGCGCTGCGTCTTTTCCGGTGCCAGTTTGCGAGCGCCCAAGAAGATGCCGATGCTGACGGCAAGGGTGATCCAGGCCGCCCAGTCTGCGCTGGCATTCACGAAACGAAGCATGTTGAAGCCGGCGCGGAAGTCCCACAGGCCGACCCAGACGCCCAGGGAGGCGGCGAGAGCATAGGCCCCGAGACCGAGCCCGACCGCCAGGCTGGCCCAGGCCGCCACGACGAGCGCCTTGGTCACGGGGGATGCAGGGGTTTGTACGGAAGAAGTGTTGTCGCTCATGGGAGGTTCCTGTCTGATTGTGTACGGGCGTCTGTATCGCGCCGGTTCTTGTGCCAGCGGCAATGTCGCGCAACGGCCGCCCGCTTGCAAGTCATTCCAGCCTGCTGCGCGTTCGGCGCACGGCATCCTGCCACATGGCGTAGCGTTGATCGCGCCAGGCTGTGTCCTTCTGTGGGGTGAATGAGCGCTGCAACTGCCAGTGCTGCGCAATCTCGTCAAGAGACTGGTGAATCCCGCATTGCAGTGCTGCCAGCCAGGCCACACCGAGGGCAGTGGTCTCGGTGACCATGGGGCGATCGACCTGGCAGCCCAGCAGATCAGCAAGATTCTGCAGCACATAGTCATTGCGGGCCATGCCGCCATCGACACGCAGGGTCTGTGGCCTGACCCCGTCGGCTGCCATGGCTTCCTGCAGATCCCGTGTCTGGTAGCACACCGACAACAGGGCTGCGCTGACCAGTTCTCGTATGCCTGTGTCCCGGTTCAGGCCAAAGATCGCGCCGCGGGCGTCGGCGTCCCAGTAGGGAGCCCCGAGCCCGGTGAAGGCAGGCACGAACATGATCGAAGAGTCAGCATGGGCTTGCCGCGCCAGGCCCTCGGTGTCCGCGGCGTCCTTGAACAGATGCAGACCGTCACGCAGCCACTGCATCGTCGCTCCTGCCATGAAGATGCTGCCTTCGAGGGCATAGGTGACCTTGCCTTGCAGGCGCCAGGCCACGGTGCTCAGCAGGCGGTTGCGTGAATTCAGCGCCTGCTCGCCGGTGTTGAGCAACAGGAAGCAGCCGGTGCCATACGTGCTCTTGGCCATGCCAGGCTCGAAGCAGCACTGGCCGAACGCGGCGGCCTGCTGATCGCCGGCGATGCCGCCGATGGGAACCGCGGCACCGAGGATCTCGGGTGCTGTGGTGCCGAAGTCGGCAGCGCTGTCGAGTACCTCGGGCAGCAGGCTCGCCGGGATGTCGAACAGGGCCAGGAGATCCTCGTCCCAGCATTGCTCGTGGATATTGAAGAGCAGGGTGCGGGAGGCATTGCTGGCATCGGTGCGGTGACTGCGGCCGGCAGTCAGGCGCCAGAGCAGGAAGGTGTCCACGGTGCCGAAGGCCAGGTCACCGCGCGCTGCCTGCTCGCGCGCCCCAGGCACATGGTCGAGCAGCCAGCGGATCTTGCTGGCCGAGAAGTAGGCGTCCAGCAACAGCCCGGTTTTCTCCTGGATCAGGCCGGCCTGTCCGCGCGCCTCCAGTTGTTCGCCGAGCTGCTGGCACAGCGCGCTGGTGCGGCGGTCCTGCCAGACAATGGCGCGATGAATGGGGACGCCTGTGTGCCGGTTCCACAGCAGCGTCGTCTCGCGCTGATTGGTGATGCCGATGGCGGCCAGATCGCCCGCGTCGATGCCGGCATTGCGCAGCGCCAGGCGAGCACTGCGCAGTGAGCTCTGCCAGAGGTCTTCCGGCTCGTGTTCCACCCAGCCGTCCTGCGGGAAATGCTGCGTGAATTCCTCCTGACCCAGGCCGAGCCGGTTTCCATGAGCGTCGAATACGATGGCGCGACTGCTGGTGGTGCCTTGATCGAAAGCGAGAATGTAGCGACTCATCTCAGAATGTTCCGAAGTTCTAGCAGGCCACGGGAACGTGGCTTGCGTATCATAGGCAGACACCCCTGCGGGCCTGCATGCGAGGCAATACTACCGCCATGATTCCAGATTCCACAATTCACGACCTGCTGATCATCGGTGGCGGCGTCAACGGCGCCGGGATCGCCGTTGATGCAGCCGGACGCGGGCTCGATGTCCTGATGTGCGAGCAGAACGACCTGGCCTCCGGTACCTCGTCCGCCAGCACCAAGCTCATTCATGGCGGGCTGCGCTATCTGGAGAACTACGAGTTCAGGCTGGTGCGCGAGGCGCTGGCCGAACGCGAGGTGCTGCTGCGCAATGCCCCGCACATCATCACGCCAATGCGATTCCAGCTGCCCCATCGCGCGCATTTGCGGCCGCGCTGGATGATTCAGGCCGGGCTGTTCCTGTATGACTCGCTCAGCCGGCGCGTCACGCTGCCCGCTTCCCGTCGTCTGCGCTTTGGCGCTGACAGTCCATTGGTCGACAGCATGCCGGACGGTTTCGAGTACGCCGATGCCTGGGTTGATGATGCGCGTCTGGTGGTATTGCTTGCCATGCTGGCACGCGAAAAGGGGGCCGGCATTCGGGTTCGAAGCCGCGTGGTGCTGGCACAGGAGGCGCAGGGGCTGTGGCATGTCACGCTGGAGGACACGCTGATGGGTGTGCGCCAGCAGGTGCGTGCGCGCGCCCTGGTGAACGCCGCGGGGCCCTGGGTGGAGCAGGTCGGGCGTGCCGCGCTGCCCGGGCGCAGCGCCGAGCGAGTCCGTCTGGTCAAAGGCTGTCACATCGTGGTGCCGCGGCTGCATCCGGGCGAGCAGGCCTTTCTGCTGCAGAATGCCGATGGCCGCGTGGTGTTCGTGATTCCCTATGAGCAGGACTTCTCTCTCATCGGCACCACCGATGAAGACTGCGCGGGCGATCCTGCCGAAGCACGGACATCCGCTGCCGAGATCGACTACCTGGTGGCGATCACCAGCGAGTGCTGCCGCCAGAAGATCTGCGCGGCCGATGTGCTGCACCACTTCGCCGGCGTGGGGCCCCTGCTGGCCAGCGACGAGGCGAATGCGTCCAAGGTGTCTCGCGACTACACCCTGACACTCGATCGTCAGGGGGCCCCATTGCTGACGGTTCACGGCGGCAAGATCACCACCTACCGCCGTCTTGCCGAGAATGCCATGGAGCGACTGCGCGCTGTGTTCCCGTCCTTGTCTGGCTCTTGGACAGCCACCGCTGCCTTGCCAGGCGGCGACTTCAGCAGTCGTGAAGCGCTGCGCCGGGACCTCGGGGAGGAATTCCCCTGGGTGCCGCCGCTCCTGCTCGAGCGCTGGCTCGGTCACTATGGCACCCGCACCCGTGTGCTGCTCGACAAGGTTCGCTGCATGGAGGATCTGGGCGAGGACTTCGGCGCCGGATTGCACGCGCGTGAGGTGCAGTATCTGCAGGCCGAGGAGTGGGCGAGGACGGCTGAGGACATTCTCTGGCGGCGCAGCAAGCTGGGACTGCGTGTCACGCCACTGCAGGTTGCGCGCCTGGACGCGTGGCTGCAGGGCGCACGTGGGTGATCAGCCGCCGGCCTTCTTGCTGTTGTACATGGCCGTGTCGGCATGGTGCAGCAGGGCTTCTAGACTATTGCCATCCTCCGGGTAGACCGCAATGCCGATGCTGGGCGGGCAGACGAGTGACAGCTCGCCCATGTGATGGGTGTCGCTCAGCGTGTTGTGAATCTTCTCTGCCACCTGCCTCGCGTGCTCCGGCTGCACGAGAGCGGTGATCAGCACCACGAATTCGTCGCCGCCGATGCGCGCCACGGTGTCCGATTCCCGCATGCCGCGCTGCAGGCGGCGCGCCACTTCTTGCAGCAGACGATCCCCGGTGCCATGGCCATGGGTGTCGTTCACGTCCTTGAAGCGGTCCAGATCAATGTACAGCAGGGCGAATCGCGACTGCTCACGCCGCGCCCGGGCCAGCAGTGCGTTGAAGCGATCCTCCAACAGCGCGCGATTGGCCAGCCCGGTCAAGTTGTCGTGACCGGCAGCATGCAACAGACGCGCGAACAACTGCGTCCGCACGATCGCTGCGGCGACCTGCGTCGAGACGAATTGCAGCAATTGCTTGTCTTGGTGGCTGTAGCGCACCGCAGTGGAGTAGGACTGCACCACCAGAGCGCCGATGCTGCGCTTGCCGTGCTTGAGCGGAACGCCGAGCCAGTCCACTGCAGGCGTGCCGCAGACAGGTCGTCCCTCGGTCAGCGATGCGTGCGCGGAGTCTGCCGTGAGGAGCAGGGCCTTGCCGGTTCTGATCACCTGTGCACTGAGCGTTCCTGAATCCAGCCGACAGGGCGGAGGCGGCAAGTCGAAGGCATCGACGAAATAGGGAAAGCTCAGCAGCTCGCTCTTCTCGTCGTAGAGGGCGACGAAGAAATTGGCGGCGGGCAGCAGCGTGCCAACGATGCGATGGATCTCGGCGAACAGGGTCGGCAGATCCTCGGCGTCGTGGGCCGCCTCGGAAATGGCGAACAGGGTGGCCTGCAGCATCTCGGCACGCTTGCGTTCGCTGATGTCGTGAGCGACGGCAATGCGCAGCTGATCGCGTTCGGAGAGTCTGGCCGACCACAGCACATGCACTACATGGCCGTCGCGGTGCAGATAACGGTTCTCGAAGCCGCGGACCAGTTCACCGGCCTGCACGCGCGCGGCCATGGCGAGCGTGGTCGCGCGATCGTCCGGATGCACCATGTCCAGCATGTTGCGCCCCAGCATTTCCTCGGGCGTGTAGCCGAAGAGCTGCTCGCAGGCGGCACTGACGAAGACGAAGCGCCCCTGCGCATTGACGACGCAGACAGCGTCGAGCAGCAGATCCATGAATTCCAGAAGCGGTTGCCCGGCGGATTGGCTCATGCGCGTCAGTGATTGAACAGGACGTTGTAGGGGCCCACGCCACCGCGGTCGACCACCAGGTGCTGATAGCCCGCCTGGGGTCCGCCTGTGAGCACATAGTCGTCCAGTCCCTTGGACTTCACATCGTGTCGGAAGCGATCGTGCAGGTATTCGCTGAGCTCCAGCGCGGTGAGTTCGCCGTTCTCGTCGAAGTCGGCAAAGCCCTCCAGCGCTTCCTCGAAGAACACCGACAGATAGCCGCCGGCGCGGAATTTCGCTGCCACCTGAGAGGTGACATCCTCTTCCGAGGAGAACAGGCCCATGCGGCCCGGGCGCGAAACGATGTCCTTGGCGAAGCCGCCGCTGAAGCAGGAGTCGAGCACGAGCAGGGTGGTGCCTGCGTTCACGGTGTCGAAGAGGGCGCTGAGTTCGTCGTCCAGCACCGAACCGTCGTACAGTTCGATGGTCTCGTCGATGCCGTCAGGGTCGGCACTGTTGGGGCCGTCTGGACGCTCCAGACGGCTGCCGTGGCCGGAGTAGAAGAACACGAAGGTGTCCTGCGGGCCGATGCTGGCCGCAATGCGCTCGACGGCGCTGCGCACATTGCCGATGGTGGCCTGATCGTTGACCAGCACTATGCCGTTGTCGGGGGCCATGCCCACGCCATTGACCAGGGCATCCCGGGCGCGCATGGCGTCCTGATCGGTGTAGGAGAGGTCGGCATCGGTGCCAGGATAATCGCTGATGCCGGCAAACACGCCATAGATCCTGCCGCCCTGGCGCTCCTGCACCAGCAGGGGGGCCTGTTCAAGCGGGTCGATGCTGAGGGTGTAGGACCCTTCGGTGGCTGCACTGTAAGACGTGGCCACCACGCGGTAGCGGCCGCTTTCGGGCAACGCGATCTCGATGGCGGACTCGCTCAGGCTGCTGTCGAAGTCATCATTCTCGATGGTTTCTCCTGATGGCGTGATCAGCCGCAGAAAGGTGTCGAATTCGGAGGAGCGCAGGCTGATGCGCAAGGACTCTCCGGCCTCTGCGGTGAAGGCGTAGGCATCCTCGAAACTGCCGGTGTCCGAGGTCACATCCTGGCCGCTCAGTTCACCGCTGGCATTCTCGCCGAGGCTCAGACTGACGATGTCGCGGGATGCCGCGGCGTCTTGCGGGCTGCCTGCACTGTGTCGCAGATCGAGCGTGTAGTCCCCGGTGCCGCCGACGGCATAGGAAGTCACCACCACGCGATAAGTCCCCAGCTCGGTCAGCTGCGTGTCGATGAGGCTGCGACTGATGGAATCGGCATCGTCGTTCTCGACAGTCTCCCCGGAGGGTGCCTGCAGGATCAGAAACGTGTCGAAGTCGTCCGAGCGCAGGTCGGCAATGAGTTGCTGTCCCGGCCGCCCCTCGATCTCATAGACGTCCATGTATTCGCCGCTCCCCAGGGTGGCATCGTCGGCCGCAAGGCTGCCGCGCTCGGCCCGCGAGTTGTCTGGTGCCAGATCGGTGTCACTGCTGTCCAGATTCACCTGCAGGGCGTAGGCGCCGGTTTCCTCGCCCATGAAACTGGAGGCCACCACTTCCCAGGTGCCTGTTTCCGGCAGGCTCATGCTGAGCAAGGAGCGGCTGGTGTCGCCCTCGTAGTCGTCGTTGCGGAATTCCTCGCCGCTGGGAGAGCGCAGCAGGAGGTAGGTATCGAAGGCGTCCGACTGCAGGTCGACCACGAGTGGCTGACCCGAGCTGCCTTCGAAGGTGTAGGTGTCGGCATAGCCGTAACCGCTCAGGGTGTCGTCGGTGTCGGTGAGGGTGCCGCTCAGGGCGCCGCTCTCCTGGCCGGCGGGCAACAGATCGATCAGCTCATCCGCGAGATCGGCCAGAGCACTGCTGTAGTCGACCTCGGCCTCGGGAAGGCTCATGGTCTGCCAGCTGCCTTCATCCAGTTCCGTCAGCACCAGGTTCGCCGCGGTGCCGCCATCGCTGCTGCTGTAGGTGCCGACCCAGATGTCGTACTGACCGGAGAGCGGGGAACTGAAGACGATGCCCGGGCTGGAAGCGTCCAGCTGCCCGAAGTCGTCGTTGCAGTGCCAACTGCCGTCGGGAGCGTTGATGATCAGTGTCGTATCCACCGAGGCGCGCACGAACATGCCGAGCTGATAGGTGCCGTTGGTGTAGTGCACGCGATAGTCCGGTTGATCCGCGGCGATGTATCCGGTGCATGAAGCGCCATTGTCGGCGGCACTGTCACTGCCCCCTGCATTGATGGCCACGACGTGGGGATCCGGGGAGAATCCTGCGCTGAGCGTGACATCGCCAAACAGAGGCGAGCCGCCGACATTCTGCGCCAGCGCGACGGGTGTGCCGATCACGGCAAGGGTCGTCAACACAGTGGCGTGCCAGGTGCGAGTGGATCTTGCGGGTGTTGCGACAGGGGAATCGACGACGAGGGACATGGTGCAGTTCCTGGAGATGCGATGGCGGAAGAGTAGCGCACAGGCCTTGGCAAGTCTAACCGCGAACAGGGGATGCATGGCTTGAAAAGCGCAGTCAAACCGGTAAGCATGAGGCCCGCCTGGTGACAGTCCCATTGACAAGAGGAGTCCTCGACGTGAACTACAAAGCCCTTGCACTGCTGACCGTGTGGAGTCTGTCCTCTGCCAGCGCGCTGGCACAGAGCAGTGCTCCCACTCTGCAGGGCACCTGGAAATATCTGCGCAATTTCACCTTCGTGCAGGTCGACGAAAGCAATCGCGCTTACCAGTGCCGCATCATGCCTGACCTGCATGTACTCTTTTCCACCGGGCAGATTGGCGAAGGGGGGGCCATCGAATGGTCGCCCGTGCGTTTCTTCAGTCTCTATGGCAAGGAATTCGTGCCATCGGGCATGGATTGGGGGACGGGCACAATTGAACTGCGCAATCGCGTGATGTTTCTGACGGCGGCCACACAGTCAGGGACTGGCACTGAGCGTCTGGAATTCGACAAGGTGCCGGAGCTCCCAGTCATGTGTACCTATTATCTGGGAACGGCATTCGAGTAAAAAGTCCGGGGCGACCTCTTGCATGGCGCGCCCCGGCAAAACTACCGGACGTCACGTGACGTGACTCACGCGGCCGGTCGCCGTACAGAGTTGAAGATGTCCACAAAACTCGGAATGCGTTCGATGCGAATGGGAATGTGCAGACGTCTCGCCACGTCGCTGGCCGAGATCAGTCCGCGAATCTGCCTGCCGCTGCGATCCACCACCAGGCAATGCTGCTGCCCGTGTTTCTGCAGGGCCTTGATCACATCGCCGATGCTGGCGCGCTCCAGATCATCCAGACTCAGTGCCATGATGCGCTCCTTGGGCTGCATCAGATCCGACACCATGATCTCTTGACGCAAGCTGCCGGCCGCTACGCATTGCATGAAGTGCTGCTCGTCGAGATCGTCCAGACTGATGGTGCCGATGAATTCATTGGCGTCATCCACCACCAGCTTCATCTTCACGTGAGCCTTGCGCATTTGCGCCTCGACATCCGCTGCCGGCAGGGACCCATCGATGGTCAGCGGCAGATGCTTCTTGAAATCGGTGAAGATCTCGAGCGCAGAGGATTGTGTGGTGAGTTCATGGAACTCTTCCGGTTGTACCAGATGGGCGATGTCACTTACGGAAAACAAGGAAATGCTGTGCATGGTCGTGCTCCTGCAGTCTGTGTTTCTACCGAGTCAGTGAGCGAGGTGCCGGCCCGCTCTGCGCAAGACAACAGGCGCAGGCAGCGGCAAGACTTTACGCAAAGGCATCCTCACTCGAGCTCAACGTTCGTCGTTGCGGAACTTCAGGCAGCGAAGGAACAGGGTGGGTCGCGTATATTTGGAACGGAAGGCTTGTAATCGGGTTGTTGGATCACGTGCTCATGCAGAGCGACCTGCGCCAAGGGGGGCAGGTGAAATGCGGCTTCGACTGGGACCACGGCAGGATCATCGTGGCGGGGGTTGGAAGAGACGAATTCATCCTGCAGCTCGGTGACCGACGCGACCGACGGGTCATGGTAGGCGTCCAGCGGGCCGGGCAAGCTCACGTACAAGGCCAGCAGCAGCGCGGTGATCAATGGCAAAACGTGTTTCACGTCGTCTGTTCCATGGGGTTTGCGGACGGTCATCGAGTCGGGACATCGGTGTGTCAGACTGTGACATGGCCTCATTCTAGACCTGTTGATTGGCTTGTCAAAGCCGGCGTGCAAATTTCTTTCAGCTCGATTTTCACGGCATGTCGAGAGGGTCGGCAAAATTGTAATAGGGCAGGAGGTGGTTTATTCTCCGTTTCCAATTTTTCCCATCCAATCAAACGATTGACGTGATTCATCGACACAGGGACATTCTCGGCACCCACCATGAGCAAGAAATACAATCCCGCGGCCATCGAGCCAGCATGGCAGCAATACTGGGACACGCACAATACCTTCAGCGTGTCGAATACAGATTTCAGCAAGCCCAAGTACTACGTGCTGGACATGTTTCCCTATCCATCAGGTTCGGGTCTGCATGTCGGACACCCGGAAGGCTACACCGCCACTGACATCATTGCGCGCTACAAGCGCATGAACGGCTTCAATGTGCTGCATCCCATGGGCTGGGATGCCTTCGGGCTGCCCGCCGAAAGAGCGGCCATTCGTGAGGGGCGGCATCCCGCCGTCATCACTCAGGAAAACATCGGGAATTTCCGCGGGCAGATCAAGCGCCTGGGCCTCTCCTATGACTGGCAGCGCGAGATCGACACCAGCAAGGTGGATTACTACCGCTGGACCCAGTGGATATTCCTCAAGCTGTACGAAAAGGGTCTCGCCTATCTCGCCGAGGTGCCGGTGAACTGGTGTCCTGCGCAGGGCACGGTGCTCGCCAATGAAGAAGTGCAGGACGGGCGCTACGTGGAGACGGGCGACCCGGTAGAGCGGCGCATGATGCGCCAGTGGATGCTGCGCATCACGGCTTATGCCGAGCGTCTGCTCAATGACCTGGACGAGCTGGACTGGCCGGCCGGCATCATCGAGATGCAGCGCCAGTGGATCGGCAAGTCGGTGGGGGCCCGGGTGCGCTTCGCGCTGCAGGGCAGCGAGGGTGAGTTCGAGGTCTTCACCACGCGGCCCGACACCCTCTTTGGCGCCACCTTCTGCGTGCTTGCGCCGGAGCATCCCCTGGTGGCGCGCATCACTTCGGCAGAACAGGCCGAGGCCGTCGCCGCCTATGTCCAGCGCGTGAAGAACATCAGCGATCTGGATCGCGAGACCTCCGCCGCCAAGGAGAAGACCGGGGTCTTCACTGGCGGCCACGCCATCAATCCTGTCAACGGCCTGCCCGTGCCCATCTGGATCGCGGATTACGTCAAGGCTGACTATGGCTCGGGGGCCATCATGGCGGTGCCGGCGCATGATGAGCGCGACTACGAATTCGCGCGCGCCTTTGGTCTGCCGATCCTCGAGGTGGTGAAGGGCGGGGATGTCAGTGTGGCCGCTTTCGCCGAGGAAGGCATTGCCGTGAACTCGGGCTTCCTCGATGGTCTGCCCACGGCCGAGGCCAAGGCGAAGATGATTGCCTGGCTGGAGGACAGGGGGCTGGGTCAGGGGGAAACCACCTACAAGCTGCGCGACTGGCTGTTCTCCCGCCAGCGTTACTGGGGCGAGCCCTTCCCGATCCTGCACAATCCGACCACGGGCGAGATCCGGGCCGTGCCGACGCAGGATCTGCCCATCACTTTGCCTGAGCTGGATGAATACAAGCCCACGGCGGACGGCCAGCCGCCGCTGGCGCGCGCCGAGCAGTGGATGCAGGTGACGCTCGACGGTGAACAGTGGCTGCGCGAAACCAACACCATGCCGCAGTGGGCCGGGTCCTGCTGGTATTACCTGCGTTACATGGACCCGACCAATGCGCAGCTGCCCTTCTCGCCGGAAGCGGAGCAGTACTGGGGCCCGGTCGATCTTTACGTCGGTGGCGTGGAGCACGCGGTGTTGCACCTGCTCTACTCCCGCTTCTGGCACAAGGTGTTGTTCGACTGCGGTCTGGTGCACACGCGCGAACCGTTCAAGAAACTGTTCAATCAGGGCATGATCCTGGGCATCAGTCACCGCGACGAGAACGGCCGCTTCTACGCGCCGGGCGATGTGGAGTACCGCGATGGCAAGCCCTTCGCCAAGGGTAGCCAGACACCGCTGCATGCCCGCGAGGAAAAGATGTCGAAGTCGCGCCTCAACGTGGTCAATCCCGACGACGTGGTGGCGGAGTACGGCGCCGATTCCCTGCGTCTGTACGAGATGTTCATGGGCCCGCTGGAAGCGGTCAAACCCTGGCAGACCAATGGCGTGAAAGGGGTCTACAACTTCCTCGACCGCGCCTGGTCGCTGTTGATCGACCCGGACACCGAGCAGCTCTCCACGCTCATCACCGACGAGCCGGAGGAGAGCGCCAGCGATGAGCTGCGGCGCGAGATCAACATCACCGTGCACAAGGTGACCGCCGACATCGAAGGCATGCGCTTCAACACCTCTATTGCCAAGATGATGGAGTTCGTGAACCTGGCGAAGAAGCAGGAGCGTCTGCCGCGCGCGATTGCCGAGAAGTTCGTGCTGGTGCTCTCACCCTTTGCGCCGCATATCGCCGAGGAATTGTGGAAGCGACTGGGGCATTCACAGACACTGGCCTACCATCCCTGGCCGAAGGCCGATCCGGACTGGCTGCAGTCTGACGACCTGACCATGACGGTGCACATCAACGGCAAGCGCCGCGCCGAGCTGCAGGTGGCGCGTTCACTGACGCAGGCGCAGGTCGAGGAGATCGCGCGCAAGGCGCCAGGCGTCGCAGACAAACTGGACGGCGTGAGCATCAAGAAGGTGATTTACGTTGCCGGCAAGCTGGTGAACTTCATCGTGTGAGCCCACCGTCGGGTGGCTTTCCCGCAATCCTTCGGAATCCGTCAGAGATTCCTCCGATTCGAGGAAGCCGCCCTGCGTGGCGGTGTGCTTAAATGCGGCCAGTTTTCACTGACACGGGCCTGTGTGCCGACGTTCGTAGACCCTATGATGACTCGCATTCTCCTCGCTTCGCGCCTGTTTCTCACTGTCTGTCTTGGCAGTGTCCTGTTCTCCTCTTCTGCACTGGCCCAGCGTGGCACTGATTTCGCCCTGCTGGATCAGAACGGCCGGTTTCATCAGCTGAGTCGGTACAACCAGTCCGAGGCCGTGGTGCTCTATGTCTACAGCCCGGGGGATGCCGTGTCCGCCGCCGGCCTTCCCTTGCTGCAGGATCTGCAGCAGCGTTACGCCGAGCAGGGAGTCGAGTTCTTCCTGCTGGAGTCGACCCGGACGGTCAGTCGCGAAGCCGCGGCGGCCGCGCTGCAGCAGCAGGGGCTGGACATGCCCATGCTGCTCGACTCGGCTCAGCTGGTGGCGCGTTCCCTGGGGGTCAAGACCACCGCCGAAGCCTATCTTCTCGACCCGTCCTCGTTCGCCATCGTCTATCGTGGTCCGCTGGACAGCCGTGTCGCCGTTCCCGGTGCCGATCCACAACTGCCCGTGCCCTATCTCGAGAGCGCGCTCAAGGCGCTGCTGGCCAAGGTCGAGGCCGAAGCGGGCGACAGTCTGCCCGAAGTGGCAGGCACCGAGCTGCGCTACGAGCATGTCGAGCGTTTCGGTGAGCGGCAGATCTCCTATCAGGACGAGATCGTGCCCATCGTGCAGCGCCGCTGTACCGTGTGCCATGTCGAAGACGGTCTGGCCCCCTGGGCCATGGTGAGTCATCGCATGATGCAGGGTTGGAGCCCGATGATCCGCGAGGTGCTGATCACGCGGCGCATGCCGCCCGGACAGATCGACACCCAAGTGGGCGAGTGGAGGGACATCCACACCATCACCGATGACGAACTGATGACGCTTGTGCACTGGATCGACAGTGGGGCGCGGCGCGAGGGTGAAGCGGATCCGCTGACGACGCCCGCTCCACCAGCCCCGGAGTGGGCGCTGGGCGAGCCGGACCTGGTGATCGAGGTGCCGGAAGAGGCCGTGCCGGCCACCGGCATGGTGGATTTCCTGATAAAGCGCGCCGATCTGGACCTGCCCGAGGATCGCTGGGTGCAGGCCGTCGCCTACGATGTGGGCGAGCCGTCCGTCCTGCACAGCCTGCTGGTGCACGCCGTGGATCCGGCCATCAGCGACCGCAATCCGGCCGATTTGATCGACCCGGACAATGCCGACTTCATCAGCCTCTACGTGCCAGGTCGCCCGCAGGAAGTGTTTGCCGAGGATTCCGGCTATCTGCTGCGCGCTGACCGCGATCTTTCCTTCAAATTGCGCTATGTGACCGGGGGCCGTGAGCGCCTGGACCGCACGCGCATCGGCTTCTATTTCCGCGCCACGCCGCCGCAGTACCAGGTGCGCAATGTGATCACGCTGAACGAGGATTTCACCCTCGAGCCCGGCGTCGACAACCATGTGGAGACTGCGGCGTCCCCGGCCTTTGCCGAGGATGTGTTCGTGGAGAGCTTCGCACCGCAGACGCATACCCGTGGCAAGAGCATGCGCATCAATGCCGAACTGCCTGATGGCAGCGTGCTGCCGCTGATCAATGTGGCCAACTACAACTTCAACTGGCAGATGAATTACCCGCTGCGGGAGCGCGTGGCCTTGCCTGCGGGCAGTCGTCTGGTGACCGAGACGGTGTATGACAATTCAGCCGCCAATCCTCACAACGTCGACCCGGAGGCCCAGGTCAAGGTCGGCGTGACCACCTATGACGAGATCCTGCATCACTACGTGAGAGTGCTGGAGCAGCGGCAGCCCTGACTGACTGCGCTGCTCCCGCGATGGCGGGATTATTCCCAGTCGCGCAGCAGGATGCGCATGTCCCGGGTGTAGGGAATCGCGTAATCGTGGGATGCCAGGATCACGCTGTCCGCCGTGCGAATCAACCTGGCCGTCACGAACACATTGTTCTCACCCACCGCATAGGTGCCCACCAGCACCGCCTGAGCATCATGCTCGGTGCTGATCTCGCTGATCTCGCGCGAGAGCAGAAACTCCCCCTGCGACGCGCTGATGTAGACGCTGTCGCGCAGCAGCATTTCCTTCACTGCATAGCCTGCCGCCGTCAGCTGGGACACCAGTTGCTGCGACGCCACGCGCCCGAAGGAGGAGGAGCGGGTCAGATCGTCGATGTCGGCAAAGCTGGCCGCGATGATGTTGGCCCCGGGTTGAATCTCGTCACCGGCCATGCGGATCAGATTGTTCGCGGCCGCACGATTGGTCTGGATGATTTCGTCGAAGCCCGTGTCATAGGCGCTGCTGCAGGCGCCCAGCAGCAGAGTGAGAGACAGCAGGCCGCCGCGCAGGAAACGCTGGTTCATGATCAGAGGCTCCCTGCAGCGACGACATTGAAGGTGCGTCCCTGGCTGCGGTAATGGGCGATGTCTTCCGGATTGAAGTAGTACACGCGGGTGCTGGCATGGGCGATGCGGCGGCTGTCGAGCACGCGGGTGGTGATGATCACCTCGGTGACTTCGGCGTTGGTGTCGCGCTGGAACTTGTTCCACAGATCGGCTGCCAGTGCCACGGGAATCAGGACCAGCCCCTGGTCCTCCCAGTACTGTGTGTCATCGATGCCGGCCGCCATGGCGAGGAAGGCTGTCACGCTGCCAGGCCGCGGCGGCAGCTTTTCACGTGAGCTGTGTTCCACCACCTGGATCTCGTGCTCGACGGTGAACAGGGCATCTTCGCGACTGAGCATGACATCTGCGCCCTGATTCACCAGCCCGGTCACCAGCATGTTGTGCCAGGCGCTCTGGAATTCCCCGGCGTTGCGTGCCGGGTCACCCAGATGGAGGCTCGGTGGCATGTCGCCTTCGAGTGTGCCGAGCGCTGCCAGGATCTGCTCGGACTCGTGCCGCGCCAGCACATCCCAGTGCGCTGCGGACTGGATCTTCTGCTGTTCGCTGCCGGGGAACATCGTGGCGCGGGGGAAGGGCAGGTGATTGTTGTTGCCACACGCAGTCAGGATCGTGGCAAGGCAAAGCAGTACCAGGCCTCTGGCATTCATCATTCGGAACCTCGGGGTTCATGTTGTCTGGTGTGCTTCCCGCGCGTTTGACGGCGCGGTAAGCGGCGGCCAGTGTACTACGTGTCCCCGGAATCCGGAATTGTCAGTTGAGCACGCGGTAACCACGTCCACGCAGGCAGTTGTGGATGACCCGGTCGCGTTCGCGCAAGCCGGAGGATGCACCCTGCACGCCGCCACCCACGGCTCCCACGCCAGCCGAACGTGTGGCAGTGCGGCTGTTGCCCATGATGCCGCCGACGACGCCGCCGACGGCAGCGCCCACTGCCGCGCCCGCCACGGCGCGCTCACCCACCGGCACCTGATCGGCAATGGCCTGACATTCGGCGAGATCGGCCTGGTAACGCCCCATGTCGACGCCCTGTGGATCAATGATGGGGCCGCTGTAGAGCGGGCCGCGACCTGACTGGCAGGCGGCCAGTCCAAGCGCCAGAACGGTAAGCAGAATCGGCTTCAACATGATGAGAACTCCCTCGCAGGATGGTGGACGTCGACGAATGCCCGCGACAGCAATCCGTGACCCGGGCGAGCCTCACAACGCGGCAGGGCGGACTCGGTTTACCGGCAGCATCCCGCCGTTCAGCGCGGCAGGTGCTGCTGCACCCACTGCTGCAACTGTGCCGGGGCCAGTGCGCCCGAGACCCGCGCCACTTCGCGCCCCTTGTGGAACAGCATGAGCGTGGGAATGCTGCGGATGCCGAAACGCTGGGCCAGGGCCTGTTCCACCTCGGTGTTGACTTTCACCAGACGCAGACGCGGCTCGAAGCCGGCTGCGGCGGCTTCGAAGGTGGGAGCGAACGCGCGACACGGGCCGCACCACGGCGCCCAGAAGTCCACCAGCAGCGGTACATCGCCGCCCAGGTGCTGATCGAAGCTGCTCTGGGACAGCGGCACGGGATGGCCGCTGAACAGCGCCTGCTTGCAGGCGCCGCAAGTCCCTTTTTCGGACAGGCGCTGCGCCGGCATGCGGTTCTTGCGGTGACAGTGTGGACAGGTCACGTAGATCTGATCGGACATGCGGGTCTCCCGGAGGTGATTCTGTTGCAACTGCCTGCGATATCGGGGCTGCGGCAGCGGCTTTCAAGCCGTCCCCAGGGACGCGCGCCGGCATTGCATTGGTCGGCAAATTCGATGATGCTCCGAGACGTCTTCCGTCAGCAGTGCAGACTCCCCGATGACCGAACAGCTCCCTCCGCCCGCACCCCGAGAAGCGCGTGCCCGCACCGTGTGGCTGCGTCCCACGCTGCGCTGTTCCCAGAAGGAGGCGGTGGCCTCGGCCACCATGACGGCCACCGGCGACAACTTCTTCAACGCCTTCGCCATCTACCTGAATGCCACCGCGGTGCAGATGGGCTGGCTGATGGCGATTCCCCAGCTCTTCGGCGCACTGTTCCAGATTCTCTCCGCCTGGCTGGGCAACT
>JACCDZ010664135.1_pt1 | contig 16996 bp, 16 predicted proteins | sample 7449551 | NCBI WGS metagenome assembly JACCDZ01 (sample SAMN15323452, study PRJNA562643) | freshwater metagenome | isolation source: river surface water | place: USA:Blue River Watershed | collected 2017-08-18 | reverse complement strand
GCGCGATGGGCATAGAGTGTTTCAAGCAGGCCACGCTGCCAGCGTATGCGTTGCTTGCGAAGTGTCGGCCTGTCTTCTGGCGCATCTGTCCAGCACACCGGGTCAGGCACGAAGTTGATGGTATAAGGTCTTTTTTGTGACAGGGCATGCCGGTGCAGACGCACCACTAGCTCCATGTCCTCACCAAGACTGGTCGACAAGTAGCCACCTACGGCGATCACGGTATCGCGCTTGAAAACACCGAAAGCGCCACTAATGATGAGCAAGGCTTGCAGTCGCGACCAGCCCAGTCTGCCAAACAGAAAGGCGCGAAGGTATTCCAGTACCTGAATGCGTGCCAGCCAGCTATTAGGCAGGCCAGTTTTGACCAGGCGCCCATTATGCACATGACATCCGTTGACAATACGCACGCTGCCGCCAGCAGCAATGGTGTTGGGTTTTTCCAGAAATGTACGCACTACGCGCAGCAGGCTGTCGCGGTCCAAAACGGAGTCGGCATCCATGCCGCAATACAGCGGCATGCGTGCCACATTGATGCCGGCGTTGTTGGCATCGGCCTTGCCGCCACCATTGACTTTATCGACCATGAGCAAATTGGGATGCGTGTGTGAGCGATAAACCTGCTTGATCGGCTTGCAGCTAACGGCGTACTCAAAGGCGTAGGGGCAGGGGTACATGTCGAATTCACGCTGCATCACCCCCAGCGTGTCATCGCTGCCACCATCGTGAATCACGATCAGCTCAAACAGTGGATAGTCGAGCTGCAGCAGTGACCGCACGGAGGTGGCAATCAACTGCTCTTCATTATAGGCGGTGAGCAGAATGCTGACGCCGGGCAGGCTGCTTTCGTAAACGCGCGGCAAGTGCAGGTCCTGTCCGCCACGCGTACTGCGGCGCACAACATAGAGCGCAATGATGTTCAGCGAGATGTAGCTGCTGCCGACAATGATCTGGTAAATCAGAAAAAACCAGAACAGGCCGTTGATCAGCTGGCCATTCCAGTCATGCCCGAGAGCGGCAGGCGCTACCCAGTACCACTCAGCCATGGAAGGCCACCTGCGTCCGCGCGGTGGTCTCGCTCGGTATCCAGACGGCGGCATCATTATTTCGTAGCCAGCCTTTCTCAAACAGTAACTCTGCCCAATGCAGCAGCGCAGACTCCGAAGACAGTTGCATCGAGATCTCTTCGGCTGAGCGGGCATTGTTGATAAGTTGCATCAGGCTTTGCGCTGCGGCTTGCTGATTGTGCCAGGTGTCGCTATTGAGGTGATGAATCAGGCGTGCCTGCTCATCTGCGCTGCCCAGCCGTCCGAGCGCAAGCAAGCCCTCGCTACGTGCCTCAGGCACAAGACTTTGGCAGCTGACGCGGGCCAGTGGCAGGAATTGCGGATCAGCTGTGTGCTTGAGTATGGTTTGAATCAGCAACTCGTGGTCCGGGAAGCGGCGCAGACAGATTTTGGCGACCTCGGTCGCCTCTGATGGAGCCAATGCAAAGACCAGCTCCATGAGGTGCGGCAGTTGATCTTTCAACAGCGTTTCGGCGGCCACGCCCAAATACTGAGTTTGCAGCTGCCGTGGTGCGGATGTCAGCAGCTGGCGTACGCGACCCATGGGCCAGCCAGGCGTATCAATGCGCTTCATGAGTTCGGGCAGGCCTTCCTCGGGTGCAATGTCCATGAAGGCCTTCATGGCGGCAAGCGAGAGCAATGGATAAGAGTCATCGAGTTTTTGGCGGATCACAGAGAGTGCGCGGCGTTCTTTCAGCAGGCCCAGCGCCATGATGGCCAGTAGCTTTTCATCCATGACATTGGACTTCAGCCAGGGCAGCAAACGATTGGATAAGTCTAGCCATTCGCCCAGTCTGATCAGACCTTTGGCGGCATCGGCACCTCTTATGCGGTCAAAGGTTTGCAGCCACATCTCGACCAGATCATAAAGATCGCGTTGGTCCATCGGTGGCAATGACTCTGGTTGATCGGTCATCAGTGCTTGAAAGCAGAATTGTCGCCACTGCGCCTCCACACGCTCTGAGCGTGCGATGTGACGAAGACGACGAATGCGTATGACAAAGCAAAGCAAAAGAGAGCCAGTACTGGCGATAAAAAACATTAGCGTGAAATAGAGGACAGCATGCAGAGAGGGATCAGAACTGGCAACGAATTCCAAGTCGTGCCCCCTGCTGACGATAAATATCGCCTTGGTCAGTGTGTTGCAGCTGCCAAAGCACGTGCCAATGTTTGGCTATGCTGTGCTCTCCAGCCAGAAAATAGTTGCTTACTGGTGTTTGAATGACCAGACCGGTGTCCAGCACCTCTTGATCATCCCCACGCGCGATGCCGGCGCTGAGTTTGTTATTGTCGCGATAAAACCAGTCGGCTTGCAGACGATGGTTGACGGCGCTTTCGCCATTTAGCGTGACACGCGCGGCACCATAGGAAAAGCGGAAAGCCTGCCAGTATTTCTCGGCAATGATGCTGGCCTTTTCAACATCGACAGTGTTGTAGCTGGTCCACTGATAGCCGGGCTCTATGGTCCACCCTGCGGGCAATGTCTGATACCAGCCGACATACTCCTGATGCTCAGGCTTAAGCATCGGGTTGGCTGTCCAGGTGCCTTCGACATGCAACTGACCGCTTGCCGTGATGTTTTGGTAGAGACCGAGCTGCACCGGAGAATCGTGTGCATTGCCGCGATGGTAATCGCTGACTTCACCATAAAGCGTACGCGTCGCCTGCTTCAGTGAGCCCGACACTGTATGGTTTTGTGCTGAGCTGAAACCGTTGCTGTAGCGCTGGTAATCAGTACCGAGTTCGATCCAGCCTGTATCTGCGGCGGCAATTAGCGGGGTGCAACAGATCGCAACTATAAAAGCTTTCATGCGGGTATCCGGATCATGCGTTTCAGGCGCGCAGTCAGCTCTGCGGGCTGAAAGGGTTTGGCGATGAAGTCATTGGCACCGGCATCGAGCGCCTTCACAATATCTTCTTCTCGTGATTTGCCGGTGAGCACAAGCACGGGAACGGCTGACCAGGTGGGGCTTTTGCGCACGGCCTCCAGTACTGTCATGCCATCCACAAAAGGCAGCAGCCAATCTAGGATCAATGCTGCCGGCGGCGCGTCATTGAGCAAGTTCATGGCCTTCTGGCCATCGGCAACATGTTCAAACGCATAGCCTTGGCGTTGCACGAGAAAGCCTACCAGCTCGGCAGACATTTCGTCATCTTCGACTAACACGACTCGTGGCGAGCTCATGGTTGATTCCTTGGCGATTACGCTATGTTGCTCTTGTGTTCAGTATGCCTATAGGGGCTGATTTATTCTGTAAGTCGATGTGCAGGATGGGTTCAATTTTTGTAGATGCAAAAGCATGGAAAGATGACATCTTTCTGCGCTAGCGCCCCAGCGTACAAAGCATGAGGTCATACAGGCTTGCGACTACCATATCGTGCTAAAAACAATAGAACATTTTCTGTTACTAGGCGTTGGTCATGCTGGGCATCCGGCACGCCCAGGCCGAGTGTGGCGCGCAGGTGAGGTCTCCCCAGAAACAGTGACAAGAATTGATCGCAGGCCATTGCGATGTCGTCAATCTGCATTTGCCCGGCAGCGACAGAGGCGCTCAGAAACTCCCTTACCAGCGCATTGACGCGCTCAGGCCCAGCCTTGAAGTAGCCGGCGCAAACTTCTGGATGCAGTGTTGCCAGACCGTAGAGCATGCGATGCATGCGAATCACGTCTTCAGCACGCATGAGGCTGAGAAATTGTGCGCCGATCAAGGTCAGCGCCTGCTCCGGCTGCTTCGGATCGAGCCGGTTTTCGTTGAAGGCCTCGAACATGGCATCGGTGCGACAGCCCACGCAGGCTTCAAGCAGGATGCTCTTGCTCGGGAAGTAGTTATACAGCGTCATTTTCGACACGCCGGAGTTTTGTGCCACTGCCTCCATGCTGGCGCGATCGAAACCCTGTTCGAGAAAATGCTGCGAAGCGCTTTCGATGACGCGCTTCATGCGTTCCGGATCGCGGGGGCGGCCGCGCTTGTTTTTGATGACTTCTTCCATTTCTTTACTTGACAGTCCAGTAAATCGGCAATATTACTATGCGCCTAAGTCCACTTAATGGTCAAAGCATGCGTACTGCCTTGTCGATTTGCAATGTTTTCTTCTCGCGTCCCGCCTTGCTGGCGGCTGCCGGGGCACTGCTCAGTGCTTGTGCCGGTGTGCCGTTGCAGCCTGCGGTGCCATTGTCGGCAGCCTATAAACAATCGGCTGATGGGACTGCTGCGGTCACGGGAGACTGGTGGCGGGTATTCAACGACCCGGCGCTGGATCAGCTCATCGCGCGTGGTCTCGCCGGCAATCACGATGCCCGGCTGGCCCTGGCCCGGGTGCAGCAGGCCAAGGCAGGGACCACGGCAGCCACGTCGCGGCTCTTGCCATCGCTGGCGCTGACCGGCTCGCAGGCCGACAGCCGCAGCGGTTTGCCGCCACCCTACAAGAACGGTTCGCCGGATACGCAGAGCACGCGCGTGGCCCTGGATCTGAACTGGGAGCTGGATCTGTTTGGTGCAGCGCGCGCTGCGCGTCGGGCTGCCGGGCGCGATCTGCTGGCGGCAGAGGCGGGTATCGATGGCACGCGACTGCTGGTGAGCAGTGAAATTGCGCGTCAATATTTCATCTTGCGCGGTGCGCGTGAGCGCCTGCTCTTGCTCGATGACATCCTCGGCACGCTGCGCAAGACCGAAGAGCTGACGCGCAAGCGTTTTGCCGCCGGCATGTCGAGCGAGCTGGATGTCGAGCTGGCCAGCGGCGAGCGCCTGAATGCCGAAGCCTTGCAGCCACAATTGCAGACGCTGGTGGTGGCCACGCAAGCGCGTCTGGCGGTGCTGATGGGCCAGGATCCGAGCCAGCCCGATGCCGTCCCGGCGGTGAAACTGGGCGCTTGGCCAGATCCGGGGCCGGTGACTCCCGGCCAACCGGTCGAGCTGCTGGCGCGTCGTCCGGACCTGCGTGCCGCCGAGCAGCAGCTGGCTGCCGAGAGCGATCGCCTCAAGGAAGCGCGCCTGAACTATCTGCCACGTTTCTTTCTCAATGCGGTCTTTGGCGGGCAGGATCTGACGCTGAACAGCATCGCGCTGGCGCCGGTGCGTTACTCCAATGTCGCGCTGGCATTCAGCGCACCGCTGTTCAACGGCCGCGTCCACGCCGGCATCGAGGCGCAGACGGCGCGCGAGCAGCAGGCCCTGATCAACTACGAAAAACTGATTCTGACCGCTGTCGAAGAGGTCGAAGTCAGTCTGGCGGCCTTGAGCGATGAGCGCCGTCGTACCGGCCTGCTGACGGCTGTCGCCACGGCCCGTCACAAGGCACTTGGGCATGGCGAGAGTCTCTATCGCGCCGGCCAGATTGACCTGCTGCAACTGCAGATCCTGCAACGCGCAGCCCTTGCCGCCGATCAGACGCTGGTCGAGAGCGAGGCCCAGCGTGCCCTCAATACCATTCAGTTGCACAAGGCACTGGGTGGCAGCTGGCAACAGCCTGCTGTCACCGCGCCCGCTATCCAGACGAGTACTCAGTCATGACCTTCATTCTTGCCCGCAAACATTCCCTGTCTGCTCTTGTTGTCAGTGCCATCGCGGCGGTGATCCTGAGCGGTTGCTCTTCGGAGGCAGCACTACCAGCGCCGGCGCATCCGGTTCTGGTTATGACCGTGAAAAGCCAGACCGTGTCGGATGCGCGCAGCGTGCCCGGCGTGGTCTCGGCCCGTTATGCCACCGAGATCGGCTTCCAGGCTGGCGGGCGCATCGGCAAGCGTCTGGTTGAAGTGGGGCAGGTTGTGCGCAAAGGCCAGGCGCTGTTGCAGCTGGACGCCAGTGATTATGCGCTGGCGCTGTCGGCAGCCGAGGATCAGGCGGCAGCGGCCAAGGTCGACGCCGATCAGGCCGGCCTCGATCAGCAGCGTTTCGCGGCACTGGTTGCCGATGGTGCGGTCAGCGTCGCCGACAACGAGCGCCAGAAAGCCCGTGCCGATGCTGCCAGAGCGCGAGCCTTGCAGGCCGGTCGTCAGGTGCAGCTGGCGCGTAACCGTGCCCGTTATGCCACCCTGGTCGCGCCTTACGATGGTGTCGTGACGGCGATCCGTGCCGAAGCCGGCCAGGTTGTCGGCGAAGGTCAGCCCATCGTGGCGATGGCGCGTCAGGGTGAGTTTGAAGTCGCTGCCGATATTCCCGAAGCGCTGGTTTCAGGCTTGTCGCAGCAGCAGGCGCAAGCCGAAGTCTGGGGCACGCCCTCGGAGCACTTTGCGCTGACCTTGCGCGAACTGGCACCGGCCGCGAGCCAACCACTGCGCACCTATCGTGCCCGCTTCAGCTTGCGTGATGTCTCTGCTGAGGATCGCGCCCAGCTCCGTCTCGGCATGACGGCTCAGGTCACGTTCACCGGTCATTCCGTGGCCAGTGCCATTCGCCTGCCGGCGTCGGCGCTGATGCAGGTGCAGGGTCAGAGCACGGTCTGGGTGGTGCCGGCGAAGCAGTCGCGTCTGTCGCGTCAGGCGGTGCGTGTGCTGTCTTACCAGAATGACAGTGTGACGGTGACCGGCTTGCAGGATGGCATGCAGGTGGTGATCGCCGGCGCCCAGAAACTGGATGCCAAGATGCCGGTGCGTGCCGTTGAACGCAGCGGTGCCGGGCTCGACCTCGGAGCCGCAGGGGCGCGTTCATGAAGGGCTTCAACCTTTCCGAGTGGGCGGTAAACCATCGTGCGATGGTGATTTTCCTGATGATCGCTTCGCTGCTGGCGGGCGTGTTTTCGTTTCGTCAGCTCGGCCGCCTCGAAGACCCGAATTTCAATGTGCCGGCCATGACTGCTGTGGTGGTCTGGCCTGGCGCGACTGCGCAGGAAGTGCAGGATCAGGTACTCAATCGCATGGAGCGTGCGGTGCAGGAGTTGCCCGGCCTGCATTATGTGCAGAGCTTTTCCCGTCAGGGCTATGGCGGCATGACCTTGGCCATCAACGGGCGCAATTCCGGAGATGAGCTGAAAGCGCTCTGGTATCAGGCACGCAAGAAGATCGGCGATGCCCGTGGCGACTTTCCGGCCGGCGTGCGTGGCCCGTTCTTCAATGATGAATACACCGATGTGTATGCCACGCTCTACGCCTTGCGCGGCGATGGTGTGACGCAGGCCGAGCTGCAGGAGTTTGCCGAGCAGATCAAGCGCCGTCTGCAAACCGTGCCGAATACCAACAAGGTCAATATTCTCGGCAAGCAGGCCGAAAAAATTTATGTCGAGCTGTCGAGCCGCCGTCTGGCCGCGTTGGGGCTGCCGGCACAGGCCGTGTTCGAGGCCATCGCGCAGCAGAATCAGGTGAAACCATCCGGCTTTGTCGATACCGGCAGCGACCGTCTGTTCACGCGTATCGACGGCAGCTTGCACTCGGTGCAAGACATCGCGTCGGTGAGCATTGAGGCCGGCGGCAATCTGCTACGTCTTGGCGACATCGCTAAGGTTTACAGCGGCTACGAAGATCCACCCTCGTTCACTATTCGTCACAACGGCCATCCGGTGCTGGCCATCGGCGTTACCATGGCACCCAATGCCAACATCCTCACTCTGGGTGCGGATCTGGATGCCGAGCTGGCGAAGATTCGCGCCGACCTGCCCGTGGGTATCGAGATCGACAAGTACGCGGATCAGCCCAAGGTCGCCGGCGACTCCGTGTGGGAGTTCGAGAAGTCCTTTCTGGAAGCGCTGGTGATTGTGCTGGCGGTGTCCTTTCTGTTTCTGGGCTGGCGTACTGGCATTGTCGTGGCCTTGTCGGTACCGCTGGTGCTGGGCATCGTCGCCGTCATCATGCAGGCATTTGGCTGGCACCTCGATCGCATCACCCTGGGCGCGCTCATCATCGCCCTTGGTTTGCTGGTGGACGACGCCATCATCGCCGTGGAAATGATGGTGGTGAAAATGGAGCAGGGTTGGGATCGCGTGAAGGCGGCAACGTTCGCCTACAGCTCCACCGCCTTCCCGATGCTGACGGGCACGCTGGTGACCATCGCTGGCTTCATGCCGGTGGGCTTTGCCAAATCGACCTCGGGCGAATACGCCGGCGGTATCTTCTGGATCGTTGGCATCGCGCTCATGGTGTCGTGGTTCGTGGCGGTGGTGTTCACGCCGTATCTGGGCGTTTTGCTGTTGCCGAAAGACCTTGCCGAGAAGGCGCATCATGACCCTTACGACAAGCCGGTGTATCGCAAGCTGCGGCAACTTATTGACTACTGCGTGGTCAATCGCAAGCGGGTGCTACTAGCCACGGTAGGGCTGTTCGTGGCCTCGGTGCTGGGTATGAAGCTGGTGCAGCAGCAATTCTTCCCAACCGCCTCGCGCCCAGAGTTGCTGGTTGAGCTGCGTCTGAAGGAAGGTGCCTCGTTCCAGGCCACGCAGACCGAGGTCAAACGCCTAGAAGCGATCCTCGCCAAGGACAAAGACATCGAGTTTTTCACGGCCTATACCGGTCTTGGTTCGCCGCGCTTCTATATTTCGCTGCAGCCGGAGCTGCCGAATCCGGGCTATGCCCAGTTCGTCATCAAGACCGGTAATTTGAAGGCGCGTGAAGCAGTGCGCAAACGCCTGCTTGATTTGTTCAATGCCGATCAGATGTTCCCGGCTGTGCGTGGGCGCGTGCTGCGCTTGGAGTTTGGTCCGCCAGTCGGCTTCCCGGTGCAGTTCCGCGTGGTTGGCCCGGATGCTGACGAGGTGCGTCGCATTGCCCATGACGTGCGTGACATCGTGCGGCAGAGCAAGCTCGTGCGTGACACCCAGCTGACTTGGGATGAAAAGGTGCGTTCGCTCAAGCTAGATGTAGATCAGGACAAAGCGCGCCTGCTCGGCATCACCAGCGCCGACATCTCCGACATCGTGCAAACCGTGCTTTCCGGCGCGCCAGTAACACAGGTTCGCCGTGGCGAAGAGCTGATTGATGTGGTGGTGCGCGGCACGCCGGAAGAGCGGCTGGCGGTGAATGGTGTGGGTGATATCGCGCTGTTCTCGCGCACTGGCGGCGTGGTGCCGCTGAGCCAGGTCGCCAAGGTCGAGCCGTCTTTTGAGGAGCCGGTACTGTGGCGGCGTAATCGCAACACTGTGCTGACGGTACGCAGCGATGTCGCCGATGGTGTGCAGGCTCCCTATGCCACGCAGCAAATCTGGCCATCGTTGCAGCCGCTGATCGACAAGCTGCCGCCGGGCTATCACTTGGAGCAGGGCGGAGCCATCGAGGAAAGTGTGAAGGCCAATAAGGCGCTGGGCGCGGTATTCCCGGCCATGCTCATGGTCATGCTGGCGCTGCTGATGATGCAGCTGCAGAGCTTCTCGCGCATGTTCATGGTGTTCATGACGGCGCCGCTGGGGTTGATTGGCGTGGTGCCGGCGCTGCTCATCTTCCAGGTGCCGTTCGGTTTTGTGGCGCTGCTTGGCGTGATCGCTTTGGGCGGCATGATCATGCGCAACTCGGTCATTCTGGTGGATCAGATTGATCAGGATATTGCTCAGGGTGCCCAGCCCTGGGATGCCATTGTGGATGCCACCGTGCGGCGATCGCGCCCGGTTGTGCTCACTGCCGCGGCGGCGATTCTGGCCATGGTGCCGCTATCGGGCAGCGTATTCTGGGGCCCGATGGCGATCGCCATCATGGGCGGCTTGGTGGTGGCGACCGGCCTCACGCTGCTCTTTGTGCCGGCGCTCTATGCCGCGTGGTTCAAGGTGCAGCGACCGGCGGTGTCGTAAGCTGCAGCTCCATGGCCGCATAGTGGCTGAGCATTTCCGATAGCCCCTGCACCAGCTCATCGATGCTGATCAGGGGTGATGGCTCGGACAAATGCCGCAGCATCACAAAGATGCTGCCGTTGATAAAGATGTAGCTCATGGTGGCAAGCCGGCGCAGGCGCATCAGCTCTGGGTGATGCATAACATAATGCACAATCATTTCTTGCAGCACCCGCGTTACCGGCTCAAGGCCGACTTTCATTTCCAGATTCATGGCACTTTGCGCATATTTCAGATAGCGCGATTCATGCTCGCTTAAAAACTCCTGCAAGCGCCCGATGATGGCTGTGACAGCGCCATGAATGTCGAGTTTCACAATCACCGCCGCCATTGGCTGCAGCATGGCCACTAGGTCTGTCACAAAGCGGTCGTGCATGGCCGTATAAATGGCCTCCTTGTTCTCGAAGTACTCGTAAAGTGAGCCCACGCCAATACCGGCAAGTTCGGCAATATGGCGTGTGGTCGTTCCGGCTAACCCGTTGCGAGCCAGACTGATAAAGCCGGCCTCAATAATGGCATCTACCGTGGCGATGGCGCGTTGCTGACGAGGGGCGCGAGTCATGAGCAGTATCCGAGTTGAATCCGAACAGTAGTTCGGAATAAGTTCTCGTGGTTGGTTGTGCCAGTCAACGATGTAAAGAAAAGCAACCCGGAGATTTATCATGTCAGTCAATGTTCAAGCCACCACCCGCATACTCAGCGGTGCTCAGGTCGGCATTCCACCGCGTCACATGAGTTTCAGCTTCCCAGCAGAGGCAGATCGTTATTTCTTCTTCAATCAGAATCCGCTTGCCAGCCTTATGTTTGTGGTTTTCTCGGGCATTTTCCCGCCCGGCGAGCGCTTCTTTGTGGAGTCTGTGCGTCATTTTCGCAACCAAATTAGTGACCCTACACTGAAAGCTCAGGTTGCCGGCTTCATCGGCCAAGAGGCTTTGCATGGTCGCGAGCATGACCGCCTCAACAGCTTCTTTGCCGAGCGCAAGCTGGCCGTGGACATCCCCGAGCGCTATGTGAAATGGGGCCTGAGCCAGCTCGAAAACCTCTCGCCACGCCTGCAGCTGGCCTGTACCACCATGATGGAGCACTTCACCGCGCATCTCGCCGAGCAATGGCTGACCCACGAGGAGTTTCGTAGCAGCTCAGATGGCGAAATGCTCAAGCTCTGGTACTGGCATGCGCTGGAGGAGCTGGAGCACAAATCGGTCGCGTACGATGTTTTCGAGCAGGTCGGCGGCACGGTTGCCGAGCGCCGGATAGCGCTGGGGCTGATCATTGCACTCATGGCTCCGCCAATTATTGCCAGCTGGGGCGTGTTGCTGATCAAAGAGGGCCAGCTGCTGAATGTGCGCGAGAATGCCCGTGGTTTGCGCGCGCTCTTCGGTAAGCGCGGTTTTATTTCCGGCATTCTCAAACACATGCCGGCGTATTTGAAGCCAGGTTTTCACCCGTCACAGCAGCAAACGCAGGCGCTGGAGCGTGAATGGCGCGAAAAGCTGTTTGGGCAATACGGCGAGCTGCTGCAAGAGTTCAGCAATCGTGAGGCGTTGGCCTGTTGCGATAATGAATGTTATCTCGATAGCTAAGTACTTCAGAGCTGATGATGTTTCGAGCTCGGATATGAAGCTTTTAAAGCTCATGCAAAGCGATACTTCGAGTCGCGATGAGGCATTCAAGCCTTTATCCAGCGACCTTTTCGAACGCATGAAAAAATTGCGTGATCTTGGCGAAAAAGCAAAGCAAGCAAGGCTCTTGGAGGGCTGAACCGAGGTGAGTACACCTGTCGTCAATGGATGGACGCTGTTTGCCAAAGAGTACCAGCCAACCCGGGCCATAAAGACTTCCGCATTGGTCAATTGCTGGGTGCCGGTACGGGGCACTGGCGAAGAGTAAAGAACGGACTGCCGCAGCGCTATCGCTTGTTCTTCCAATATAGAAGTGACATTCCCAAAGCAATCATTTACTGCTGGCTGAATGATCAAAATACCTTCCGCAAGGAGGACTCGAAGTCGGATGTCTATGTCGTTTTTGCGCAGATGATCAGCTCCGGCAAGTTGCCAAACTCCTATGCTGATCTAAAGAGAATTGCGCGAGACTTGCCTGAAGTGGGTTAAAAGTACGGAGTGACAAAATACTGTCTTTAATGACAGTATTGCTGGTGAGCCCACTCGCCGAGCTGCCCGCATGACCGAGTCCCTGTCGTTGCCCTTGCGACGAATCGCCCATCTCGACATGGATGCGTTCTACGCCTCGGTCGAGCTGCTGCGCTACCCGCAGTTGCGAGGCCTGCCGGTGGTCATTGGCGGTGCGCGCCGGCCGGCAGATGAGGTGCTGTTTCAGCAATACGGGCAGTTAACGCTGGCCGATATTCCGCCCGAGGCGTTTCCGCGGCTCAGCGATTATGTTGGGCGTGGCGTTATTACCACCGCTACCTATGCCGCTCGCGCCTTTGGTATCGGCTCGGCTATGGGGCTCATGAAGGCGGCAAAGCAATGTCCGCAGGCCATTCTGCTGCCGGTGGATTTCGATCAGTACCGTCGCTATTCACGCTTGTTCAAGGCGGAAATTCTCAAGATTGCCCCGGTCATGGAGGATCGCGGCGTCGATGAAGTCTATATAGATCTGACGGACGTGCTCGGTGGCCAGGAGGCGGGCGGGCGTGTATTGGCCGAGCATATTCAGGCCGCCATTCTGTGCGCGACCGGGCTGACCTGTTCTATAGGCATTGCGCCCAACAAGCTGCTGGCGAAAATGGCCAGCGAATTCGACAAGCCCAATGGCATCACGGTGCTGCACGAGGATGATCTGGCTGAGTGCATCTGGCCGTTGCCTTGCCGCAAGATCAACGGCATTGGCCCCAAGACGGATACCAAATTGCAGGCGCTGGGCATCGGCACGATAGGTGAGTTGGCCACGTGCGAGCCGGACTGGCTGCAGGAGCATTTCGGCAGCGTATACGGTCGCTGGCTGCACGAAGCGGCACAGGGGCGCGATGAGCGCAGCTTGCAAACGCACAGTGAGCCCGTGTCGCTAAGCCGGGAAACCACCTTCGAGCGCGACCTGCATGCCGTGCATGACAAGGCCGAGTTGAGTGCCATCTTTACCCGGCTTTGCGAGCGCCTGGCCGATGACCTGCAGCGCAAAGGCTACGCCGGCCGCACGGTTGGTATCAAGATTCGCTACGACAACTTCAAGTCGGTCACGCGCGATCAGTCATCGTATGTATTCACGGCCGATGCCAGAACCATTCGCGAGCTGGCGGGGCAGTGCTTGAAGCGAGTGCCACTGGATCGGCGCTTGCGGCTGCTGGGTGTGCGGGTGGGCTCTCTAGCTAAGCCGGGGCAGGCCATGGCAGGCACCAAAACCCGGCTGGCAGTGCGCGAGCCGGCTCAGCTATCCCTGCTGCCGGTTTAATGAGCACGGAGCCAGAAAGATTAAAGCTGGCATGCAGCTACTCAAGGTCTTCCAGCGCTAGGCCCCATGGGGCCGCCCATGTCAGGACCAGCGCTAGGCCCCATGCTAGGGCCGGAGCCCATGGTGCTGCCACTCCCGAACTCCATTGGAGTTTCGCCTGCTTTGCGGACACTAATGTCGTTCGTGAAGCGGTTTCCCCATCGATCAAAGATGCTCACCGTGCCATCGGGGCTGCGCATCACTTTGCCGCCAGCGATGCCGTCGATTCCGACAGTGAGTGATTGGTCAGGCTGGCCGTTGAGTTTGAGCGTGTAATTGCCGGTGGGCAGCTTGTCGAAGTGGAACGCGCCAGTGCTGTCGGTCTTAGCGCTGACTTTTATGCCTGCAGGATCCTCCTCAAGCACAATATCTCTGCCAGGGATGGGGTCGCCCGATAAACCTAAGGGGGTGCCATCGCCATCCTTTGGTGGAGGGGGAGCGCTTCCACGGAATCGCCCGCCGCCCAAGCCACCAATACCATTCGTAGGGGAAATTATTGTTCCCTCGCCTATCGCGCTGTTGGCGTTGATGGCAGCGTTGGCTCGCCCCGGCACAACTCCATCGCCATTAATATCGCCGGCGGCGACATGGATCCCTCTGCTTGTTGGAAGTGGCGAATTGTTTTCGGCTATTTTCAGGCCGCGGGTCGTTGATACCTCACCCATCGCACGGTTGGCGTCGATCCGCGTTGTGATCGACGGTTTTTTAATGTTGGAGCGGGTGGTGCTGATAGCAGCATTCGCCCCCGTTGGCACGCTGACTTAGACACCACTGGGGTTTTTCTCCACGATGATGTCGATGCCGGGTATGGGTTTGTTGGTTGCCAATACCACCGTACTTGGCAGCAGCAAAGCTAATCCTAGGAAAAGTGCGAGGCCTGTGGATGATGATCTTTGTTTTGTTTCTACAGCACTGACCGCACGGCTATGTGAGTTGCTCATACTGGATGCTCCTTGGGTATCGGATCGATCTCGTTTTACGCGGATATGTCGGCAATAAATTATTTTGGCCCCATTGCGCCGCCGCCGGCGTTAGTGCCGCCCGTGGCAAGCGGGCCGGAGCCGGTGGTTTGCTGCTGATTGAAACCGCCCCCGAAGGTCTGGCTGCCAGCACCACTGTTGCCGGTGGGTGAGCCGAAGCCGCCAGTCAGGCTGCTGGCACTGCCCATACCGCTGCCAGCACCCATGCCCGTGCCACTAGCGAAGCCTACAGCGGTGTTGGGTGTGGGCTGCTCGGGCTGATCCGCCGCCGTGGCGGTGCCGATGGCGAGGAAAGCACAGGCTGCTGTTAAAACTACATGTTTGATTTCCATTTCAAGCACCTTTAATTCGGGTTTAATGTTTGCTTCGGGTGGCCGGCAGTCATCAATAGCTGAAGCTCACACCCACGGACACAATGTGGTTGGTGTAAGCGGTTCCGCTGTAGTTGGAGTCATTGTCTGCATAGGCGTAGCCGCCGTTCAGGTACCAGTTTTTCGCTAACCGTTGTGATACCTCGGCGAATAACATTTTTGTACGGCTCTTGAACGGCGTGGTGCTCTTGAAGTCACGATTACTGTGGCTATAGCCGAGATTGATGAAGGTATCCTTGAGCGGTAGGTAGCCCAAACTCACGCCGTAGGTGTGACCGGTATAGCTGAATGTGTCGAGATGGGCGTTGTTGTTCTCGTAATCGACAACGCCCTTGACCCAGAGTGTCTTGCGCAATTGCTTCTTGAGCTCAAGCGTTCCGCCCGCGCCGTTGGCGTCGCGGCCAGTCTGTTGGGTGTCGCGGGTAAAGCCACGCCCCGTGATTTGGCCGGACCACGTGGGCGACAGCTGTTGCCAGAGCCCCGCGCTCGCCACCAACATGGAGCTGTCGAGGTTGTCGAACCTCTGGTAGACAGAGGATGTTGCGCCGATCTGACTGATGAAGTAACGCGTTTTTGTGGCGTTGAGCGGCGTGTAGTACACCGCAGAAGCATTCAGTGTGAGGTAGCTGTCACCACGCTGATTGGCCTTGGTCGGTGTGTCGGGCGAGCCGTTGACATTGTTGTCATGAGACAGCTTGGTGCCGGCATTCAGGGTGATTACGGCTTGAGCCGGCTCGGCCAATACGGTGAGCATTGCAGCCATGAGCACAAATTTGAGCGGTATAAGCTCACGCAGCAATGTAGCTAATGCTGGGCAAAGAGTAATAGATGGCAAACCTGCCGGATGAAAATGGGAGGTTCTCGTGTAGTGCGGACCTGCCGGTATTAAGTCCATGGTCTCAAAGTCTCCCTGAAGATTATTAGGGTGATGGCCCTTGCTGGCAAAGGCGATAACTCATATCCGGCGGCTTGGCTGCAGCGGCACTACAGCCTTGTGTATAACACACTCCCGAGAATGATATTTTTGCCCACAAAAAAGCCGGGAAAGGTGAGCCTTTCCCGGCTTCATGTCAGCGTTGAAAATAGCTTCAGCCGGCCGCCGCCACCATCTCAGGCGCAGCTGCTTCCGCGACTTCCTCCGCCGTCACAGCTGTCACAGCCACCACCGGCTTCGCGTACTTCGCCAGAATTTCCTCGCGACGCGCCGGGTCAATATTGACCTTGCTCAGATCGCCTTCGTAGTGATCCACCACGCGCTGATCCATCATGCCGAACCACCACGACGGGAAGTAGGCGGGCAGCAGCATGGAGGCATAGCCGCCCGGAAGCTGCGGCGCGTGCTCGAAGTGACGCAGCGCCTGGAAACTGCGCGTCGGGTGCGCATGGTGATCGCTGTGTCGTTGCAGCTGATACAGAAACAGATTGCTGACGATTTCGTTGCTGTTCCAGCTGTGTTCCGGCAGCGTGCGCTCGTACTTGCCGTTCTCGTTCTTCGCGCGCTTCAGGCCGTAATGCTCAATGTAGTTGATGACTTCCAGCAACGACGCACCGTAGGCTGCCTGACCCACCAGGAACGGGATGGCACGCGGGCCGCCGACGAGGGTGGCGGCACCGAAGAAGCCGGCGCTCATGGCCCAGCCCTGCAGCAGTTCGTTCTCCAGGCACCAGAAGCTCTTGCCCTTACGCTCCAGGCGACGCTTCTCGATTTCGTACGCCGACTTGAAGCCGCCGATGACGGTACGCGGCAGGAACTTCCAGAAGCTTTCGCCCAAGCGGCTGCTGGCCGGATCTTCCGGTGTGGCGACGCGCTTATGGTGACCGAACGGATGCTCGACGGCGAAATGCGTGTAGCCAGTGGGTGCCAGTGCCAGCATGGAGAAGAAGCGGTCGAGCTTGTCGTGCTTGTGCGACAACTCATGGCCTGTATTGATGGCAATACCATTGACCGCGCCCACGGTCAGGGTCAGGCCCAGGTAGTCCGTGAGCGGCATGTCCTTGCGACGACCGACCAGCCAGGTGGCCAAGAAGGTGGTGGCGTACTGAGCCGGAATGAACGCCTTCACGATGGCCTGATAGTACTTGTCGTTTTCCAGCTTCTCGATCATGTCTTCTGGTGGATTGCTGGTATCCGTACCGACCAGACGATCCAGCGCCGGGATGATGCCGTGCACCAATGCTGGGCCCGCCCAAGACAGCGCGCGCAGCTTCTTCGGCGCAATGGCATAAGCCGACACCGCCGCCAAGCCAATCGCCGGTAGGGCCGGGCTGAGCAGCCAGAGATAGCGCTTCGGGTCTTTCCAGTCCGGCGCGTTGCTGGCGGTGCTTTGGGGGGCGGATTGCTGAAGGAGATCGGCGGAAACCTGGGCATTCATGGCGAGTTGCT
>JACCDZ011811926.1_pt1 | contig 16998 bp, 16 predicted proteins | sample 7449551 | NCBI WGS metagenome assembly JACCDZ01 (sample SAMN15323452, study PRJNA562643) | freshwater metagenome | isolation source: river surface water | place: USA:Blue River Watershed | collected 2017-08-18 | reverse complement strand
TACTGCTGGTCGAGACCGTGTTCGATACACTGAACTGCAAGGCGGCACTGTTTGCGATCGACCAGTTCTTCGAAGAGAGTGGCAAGCGCCTGCCGATCATGATCTCGGGCACTGTCACTGATGCATCGGGCCGCATCCTGTCCGGTCAGACCGTGACTGCGTTCTGGAATTCGGTGCGTCATGCGAAGCCGCTGACCATCGGCCTCAACTGCGCGCTGGGCGCGACGCTGATGCGCCCGTATGCGGAAGAGCTGTCGAAGATCGCCGAGACCTTTGTCTGCATCTACCCGAACGCCGGCCTGCCCAACCCGATGTCGGATACCGGTTTTGACGAGACACCGGATGTCACCTCGTCGCTGCTGAAGGAATTTGCCGAGAGCGGCTTCGTCAATATCGCCGGCGGCTGCTGCGGCACCACGCCCGACCATATCCGCGCAATTGCCGAGACTGTGAGCAAGATCGCGCCGCGCAAGGTGCCGACCCACTTGCACCAGATGCAGCTGGCTGGCCTCGAGCCCTTCACGATCGATGAAGATTCGCTGTTCGTGAACGTGGGCGAACGTACCAACGTGACCGGATCGAAAGCCTTCGCGCGCATGATCCTCAACGAGCAGTACGAAGAGGCGCTGGCCGTCGCGCGCCAGCAGGTCGAGAATGGCGCGCAGGTCATCGACGTCAACATGGACGAGGCGATGCTGGATTCGGTCGCCGCGATGACGCGCTTCCTGAACCTGATCGCGTCCGAGCCCGACATCGCGCGCGTGCCCATCATGGTCGACTCGTCGAAGTGGGCTGTGATCGAAGCGGGCCTCAAGTGCATACAGGGCAAGGCCATCGTCAACTCGATCTCGATGAAAGAAGGCGAGGACGAGTTCCTGCGCCAGGCCACGCTGTGCCGCCGCTATGGCGCGGCCGTGATCGTGATGGCCTTCGATGAGAAAGGCCAGGCCGATACCTTCGCGCGCAAGGTCGAGATCTGCGAGCGCGCGTACAAGCTGCTGGTGGAAAAAGTCGGCTTCCCGCCGGAAGACATCATCTTCGACCCGAACATCTTCGCGATCGCCACCGGCATTGAAGAGCACGACAACTATGCGGTCGATTTCATCGAGGCGACGCGCTGGATCCGCGAGAACCTGCCGCATGCGAAGGTCAGCGGTGGCGTCTCCAACGTCAGCTTCTCGTTCCGCGGCAATGACCCGGTGCGCGAGGCCATCCACACGGTCTTCCTGTACCACGCGATCCAGGCCGGCATGAGCATGGGCATCGTCAACGCCGGCATGGTCGGCGTGTACGACGACCTCGATGCCGACCTGCGCGAGCGCGTCGAGGACGTGGTCCTGAACCGCCGCAAGGATGCGACCGAGCGCATGATCGAATTCGCCGCGACACTGAAGGCCGGCGACAAGAAGGAAGAGCAGAGCCTGGCCTGGCGTGATGCGCCGGTCGAGAAGCGTCTGGCGCACGCGCTGGTGCACGGTATCACGCAATGGATCGTTGAAGACACTGAAACAGCTCGCCAGAATGTCGCTGCCAGCGGCGGTCGTCCGATCCTGGTGATAGAAGGGCCGCTGATGGATGGCATGAACATCGTCGGCGATCTGTTTGGCCAGGGCAAGATGTTCTTGCCACAGGTGGTGAAGTCGGCGCGCGTGATGAAACAGGCCGTTGCCCATCTGGTGCCCTTCATCGAGGAAGAAAAGGCTGAAGAGGAGCGCCGCACCGGCCAGGCCGCCAAGGCCAAGGGCAAGATCGTGATGGCGACCGTCAAGGGCGACGTGCACGACATCGGCAAGAACATTGTTTCCGTGGTCCTGCAATGTAACAATTTTGAAGTCGTGAACATGGGTGTGATGGTGCCCTGCGCCGAGATTCTCGCGAAGGCCAAGGAAGAGAATGCCGACATCATCGGCCTGTCGGGACTGATCACGCCGTCGCTGGAAGAAATGGCGCATGTCGCCAAAGAGATGCAGCGCGACCCGTGGTTCCGCGAGCGCAAGATCCCATTGATGATCGGCGGTGCGACGACCAGCCGTGCCCACACCGCTGTCAAGATTGCGCCGAACTACGAAGGTCCGGTGATCTATGTGCCGGATGCATCGCGTGCCGTGTCGGTTGCACAATCGCTACTCACTCCGTCGACGCGCGACCAATACCTGGCCGATATCGAAGCCGACTACCAGCGCATTCGCGAACAGCACGCAGGCAAGAAGGCGCTGCCGATGGTGTCGCTGGCGGCTGCACGCAAGAACAAATTTGCAGTGCCATTCGACGGCAACTATGCGCCGGTCAAGCCGAAATTCATTGGCCGTCGCCATTTCCGCAATGTCGACCTGGCCGTGCTGGCCAATTACATCGACTGGGCGCCGTTCTTCCAGACCTGGGATCTGGCCGGCCCGTTCCCGGCCATCCTGAAGGACCCGGTGGTAGGCGAGCAAGCCAGCACCGTCTATCGCGAAGGCCAGGCGCTGCTGAAGAAGCTGGTCGAAGGCCGCTGGCTGACTGCCAATGGCGTGATGGCGCTGCTGCCGGCCAACAGTGTCAATGACGACGACATCGAGGTTTACACCGACGAAACCAAGAGCGAGGTGGCGTTTACCTACTACGGCCTGCGCCAGCAGGGCGAGAAGCCAGTGATCGATGGCGTGCAGCGACCGAATCAATGTCTGGCCGATTTCATCGCGCCCAAGGATTCGGGTATTACCGATTACATCGGACTGTTTGCAGTCACCGCCGGCATCGGCATCGAGAAGCATGAGAAGCGTTTCGAAGACGCCGGCGACGATTACTCGTCGATCATGGTCAAGGCACTGGCCGACCGACTCGCGGAAGCATTTGCAGAGTATCTGCACGAGCGTGTGCGCAAGGACCTGTGGGGCTATGCGGCAGCAGAAGACCTCAGCAACGAGCAGTTGATCGGCGAAGCCTACCGCGGCATCCGACCGGCCCCCGGCTACCCGGCGTGCCCCGAGCATACGGTGAAGGCAGACATGTTCCGCATCCTGGAAGCCGAAGACATCGGCATGAGCCTGACCGAGTCGTTTGCGATGTTCCCGGGCGCGGCCGTCTCCGGTTTCTATTTCGCGCACCCGGAATCGAAGTACTTCACGGTTGGCAAGATCGGCCAGGACCAGCTGAAGGACATGGCTGCGCGCCGTGGCGTGCCGATCGCGCAGCTGGAGCGCTGGCTCGCGCCGAATCTGTAATCAAGGCAAAGCCATTCGCCAGCAGAGAGTTTGTCGGACGTCGCCCCATGGCTGAATGGGGGCGCCGCTCAGTCGAGCGGCGCGCCGTCGATGAATACCTTCAATTCGCCCGGCGCGAATGCCCGCCAGCTTTCATTGGTCGTCAGCGGCTCGGTGACGATGACGGCCACGCGGTCATCGGGGGTCGTCACTTCCGAGAAGTCGACCGACAAATCTTCATCGGACAGCTTGGCTTGCGTGAAAGGATACTGGCGCACGATGTAGTGCAGCTTGGTCGAGCAATGCGCAAACAGTGCCGAGCCATCCGACAGCATCATGTTGAACACGCCGTAGGATGCGATCTCTTGCGTCAACGCAGCGACCGCTTCCCTCAGCTGCGCGATTGATGGCGGCGTGTCGCCGAAGCGGCGCCGCAATTCCTGCAGCAGGTAGCAGAACGCCAGCTCGCTGTCCGTATTGCCCACCGGACGGAAGGCGCCCTCGAGTGCCGGCGCGAATTGCTTCAGGTCGCCATTGTGCGCAAATACCCAGTAACGCCCCCACAGCTCGCGCACGAACGGATGACAGTTCTCCAGTGCGATGTGTCCCTGCGTGGCCTTGCGGATGTGCGCGATGACATTCTCGGACTTGATCGGATAGCGCTTGATAAGCTCCGCCACAGGCGACGCGACCGCCGATTCATGGTCGACGAACAGCCGCACACCGGCGCCCTCGAAAAAGGCGATGCCCCAGCCGTCCTTGTGTTCATCCGTGTGGCCGCCGCGATGTGCGAAACCGGTAAAGCTGAACACGATATCGGTCGGGACATTGCAGTTCATGCCGAGCAGCTGGCACATGGCAGATTCTCAGTCGTTATCGGAATGTCCAACGTTATCACGAACCGCGTTGCCTCCCGTCGCTTTACCGAGCTGCAGCCGGCAGGCCCACAGTCCGTGACCCGAGTGCCGGTATTTTTCCTCGAAAGGCGTCAGCGGGCCGGCCGCATCGTCAGGCACGGCTTCGGTGGTGACTGCCTTGCCGGTCAGCTGCGTCAATGCGGCTGCGAATTCATCGACATAGGTTTGCCAGTTGCTGCGGCACTCGATCAGGCCACCGAGCGCGACGATCGCCGGAAAGACCGGATGCCCATGCCATCGTCGCCCCAGTTGAGCCTTCTTGGGCCACGGGTTCGGGTAGAGCAGGTAGTGCCGTTCAGGGTGCATCTCGTGCTCCAGCATCAGGCGCCAGAAATCGACGAGATCGGCGCGCAGCGTCAGACAGTTGGTGGGACGTTCCCCTTCCCATCGGAGCGCGCGAGACAAACGGTCGGCAGACTGATCGATGCCGAGTACGAAATGTGAAGGAAAGCGCGCGGCGAGTCGCAGGGTCGACATGCCGACGCCGCAGCCGGCGTCAAGAATAAGCGGCGCGTCGCTTACCTGCCACGCCGCCAGGCCTTGCGCGAATGCGGCCTGCGTGTGCGCCGATACTGGCTTCAGGAAAATTGAACTTGCATGCCGCCGCACCACTGACGCGAGGTGTTCGTGGATGCCGGGCTGGTTGCTCGTGACGGGGCTGGATGTGGAATGCATAGGGCGGGCCGAACAGGGCCCGCCGAGGATACCGCACAGACGGCAAAGCGTCTGCTTGCGGTTCAGCGTATTCCCGAGCTCAGTGGAGCACCACGGGCTGCGCCATCAGCGAGCCATAGCTGCCGAGGAAGTCATCGATTTCCTCGACCGTCGGCTCAGATGCGATCAGCTCGCGCACATGCTGGCGGAAGGACTCGGCCAGTGGGCCGGCGATGAAGATTTCACGCTTACCGGGCTTGTCGAGAATTTCATAGCCGCCGAATCGCATCGCTTCCAGACCGGCTTCGGCGCCGAATTCGACCACGCTGTAGTGCTCGCTGTTGTAGATGAGGTTCATGCTGGCTCCCAGAATCGATGCAAGGAAGGATCACCTTCCACGCTGCTGCACATGGCGCTGACCTGCGGTATTTCAATAGCGCTGTCCGCAAATCCCGTGCCCGAGCCGGGCTGGCGAAACTGGCATGGAAGGCCGGCGTCAGCCGCAGTCGAGTTCGGGGCCCAGTTCCAGAATCTTGCGATATTGCGCTTCTTGCAGAAACTCCCGAACCTTGGCCATATGGCTGGCGTCGGCGAGGGCGAGATACAACTGTTCCGGCATTTCCCGCAGGACCCGGTTCAGCGTGACCCGCATCGTCAGGTTGCCCGTGCAGCAGATGCAGCCTGGTGCGACCCGGATGACTTTCATTACGGACGAATCTGCCAATGCCTGAAGGGCGCCGCGTCCGCCGGCGAAGCCTTCAAGGATCGCGGCGCTCGTCCCGGTGCTGCCGGAGGCGCGTGCCGCAGCCTTTGCTGCGATGGCCGCTTCGCGCGAGTCACCGCTGCCGCCGTGAACCAGTGTAACCAGCGTCATCCTGCTTTCTTGACGGCCTTGCTTGAATCTACGCCGAGTTGCTTGAGTTTGCGATACAGGTGGGTACGTTCGAGGCCGGTGCGTTCCGCAACACGCGTCATGCTGCCACCCTCGCGTACCAGATGATGCTCGAAATAGGCGCGCTCGAACGCGTCTCGCGCCTCGCGCAGCGGCAATTCGAAGGACACGCGGAATTCGTTTTCCGGTGGCGAATAGCCATGCCCGTTGGACGCACCGGGCATGCCATTACCGTTGTAGAGTGGCGGTGGCTGCAGTTGCGGCACCAGCGTCACTTTCTCCTGCGATATCACGGGCCTCGCAGTGGGGGGCACGAGGGTGCCGCGTGCCGCCTGTTCTTGTCCGCGCGACAGGCCTTGCTGCACGGTGCGCAACAGCTTTTGCAGCGAGATTGGCTTTTCGAGGAAATTCATCGCACCGATGCGGGTTGCTTCGACCGCGGTGTCAATGGTGGCGTGGCCAGACATCATGATAACCGGCATGGTCAGCAGTCCATCGCGCTGCCATTCCTTCAGTAGTGTGACGCCATCGGTGTCTGGCATCCAGATGTCGAGCAGCACCAGGTCGGGTGCGCTCGACAGGCGCAACTCGCGTGCCGAATTGGCATCCTCGGCGGTGGTGACCACATGTCCTTCATCCCCGAGGATTTCGGACAGTAGTTCCCGTATGCCCATTTCGTCGTCTACGACCAGAATATTTGCCATGGGTGCGCCCCTTCAATTTTGCCGCCGGCGGGATCGCCTTGCGGAAATTGTAATTTTTGCAATATGTAATGTCAATTCGTTAAATGTCTGCGAGCTTCATCAATAAAATCAAGACTCTGGCTCCCGGCCGTTCCTTGCGGTTGTGCAACTCAATACGACCGCCATGCTCTTCAATGATTTTCTTAACTACCGGCAACCCCAGTCCGGTGCCACGCGGCTTGGAGGTCACATACGGCTCAAAAGCCCGTGCGATCAGCCTGGCATCAAAGCCGGGTCCATTGTCCAGCAGGGTCAACCGGACGGCGGTGCGGTGGCTGCCATCGGCATCCGGGAAATGAATAGCTTCGGTGCGGATCACAATGTCCGGCTTGCGCTGGCTTTTGTCGATTTCGGCCGTCGCATCTTGTGCATTTTGTAACAGGTTGTGTACCACCTGTCGCATTTGGGTTGCATCTCCGAGGATGCGCGGCAGCGCCGGGTCGAGTTCCGGTCGGATGGCGTCCGCAAATTCGCCGCCGGCGTAGAGCTCGAGGATTTCGCTGATCAGGGCATTCAGATCCAGCGGCTGCATCACGGGTGGCGGCGTCTTTGCGTAGTCGCGGAAGTTGTCCACCATCTGCTGCATCGCCAGTACTTGATTGACGATGGTGTTGGTGCCGCGTTCGAGCAGCGATGCATCAGGCCCATCGAGCTTGTCGTGCAACTTCATTTGAAGGCGCTCGGCCGAAAGCTGTATCGGCGTCAGCGGATTTTTGATCTCGTGCGCGAGGCGTCGCGCGACCTCGGCCCACGCCACGGAGCGCTGGCCAGATATCACGTCGCTGATGTCATCAAACACCACCACATGACCGGTGCCGGAACCCACCGGCAGCTGCGAGCCGCGAACCAGCAGAGTGATCTCGCCGTCGGCCAATTGGCCAAGACCTTGCCGTTGAACGGCGATCTGCTGTTGCCAATGGAGGTGAGCTTCGCCGCTCGCCATGTCGTCGGCGTCGCCCGCAACCTGCGCACTCTGGCTGGCGAACGCCTCAATCACGGGTGTGCTGAAGGCCGTGAGTCCTTCCAGGCTTGCGAAGGGCCGCCCCAGCGCAGGCTTGAGATCATGATGCAGGATGCGGCCGGCGGATGCATTGAAAGTGACCAGCCGCAAATGATCGTCAAACACCATCACGCCAGCTGACATGTTGGCCAATACAGATTCCAGATAAGCTTTGGCGTCTTCCAGTGCACGCCGGTTCTTCTCCACCGCTTCACGTGCATCCGACAACTGCATCGTCATCGTGTTGAAAGATTTGGTCAGTGTTCCCAGTTCATCCGAGGTGGGCGAGATCGGTCGCGGTGACAAGTTGCCTTCGGCAACGGCCTTAGTGCCTTCGGCCAGCAGGAGCAATGGCTGTGCAAGATCGGTCGCCAGCAAGAAGGCCGACACCATCGCCGCAAAGACGGCAAGCAGCAGCACCAGCGTCAGTGTTACGAGATAGAAGTTGCGCAGGCCGGAACGCGCCAGTGAGCGTTCCTGGTATTCGCCGTAGGCTGCACGCAAAGCTTCCGCGTCCTTGGCCAGTTGTTCCGGCACCGGCTGCAAGATTTGCAGGTAGCGTTGGTGGCTACGCAGGTTCAACAGCGAGCCGTCGCCACGCAACGCGACAATGATGCGAAACCGCAGTCCGCCACTGTCGCCACTGGAGACGTTACGGTCCTTGCCTGATGCGCTGCCTCCGGAAAGCTGGCCGCCGCTACCTGCCTCATCACCGCCTTCGATCGCCCCGTACCCATCCATCGATCGCGCACGCGCGAGCATGGCCGGCGTCGGCGCATCGGGCACAAGTGACGTCAGCTTGCTGCCGGTGCTGGCAATCACATTGCCGCTACCGCTGACTACCATGCCATCCTGCAGCTGATTCTCTTCCATCACGCGCGCCAATTGCAGCGTGAGGCTGGTGTCCGACATTTCGGAAAGGCCGGCAGCAGCGCTGCGCGACTTTTGCCGCAAGTCCTTCAGCGACGATTCGAGTGCCGTGCGCCCCAGGGTGAGGCCGGATTCAAGCGCGGATTCGACCTTCACGTTGAACCAGGATTCGATGGACCGAGATACGAATTGCACCGACACGGTATAGATGACGATGCCGGGCAGGATACCCATCAGGCCGAACATCATCACCAGTCGCGTCATCAGGCGCGAGCCAAAGCGGCCGCGCCGGTAGCGCCCGTACAGGCGCGACAGCAGAAGGCACACCACCAGGAACAAGCCGGCGCCAACCACGATGTTCGCGCCAAGGATCCACGAGTAATAAGTCTCGAACATGCTGGTGTTGTCGCTGGCAGAGGCCAGCAGGAACAGCAGCACGCCGACCGTGAGCGCGGAGGCCAGCAGCACATAGCGCAACGCGCGCGTCATTTGGCCTCGGCTTTGTAGTTGAAGCGCGCCCAGCCAGAGGCCAGTCGCCAGTCCGGACTTGCAATCGCACTGACCTGGATAGGCTTGGGCAGCTGGGACACATCGAGCGCGAGCTGGACGGCCACCGAGTAAGTGGCGTCTCGCTTCAGCGCCCCTGGCTCGGCCACGATCCAGCGCCCGGGACGGCGCAACAGCGCCAGCAGGTCGTCCAGCTTGGTGAAATTGCGATGCAGGCTGCCGTCGATCGATGCCCGGTATTGCTGGGTCAACACGTTGTACGACAGCCGGATGGTGCGCGTTGCCTTTACGCTGACTTCATCGAACCAGTACCAACGCGGGCGTGAGATTTCAATTTGCAACGCGAAGTACAGGGGTACGCCGCGCATCAACGCATCTTCGAGCGACCGTGTCAGCTCCACATTGAACGACGAAGACAGCCGGTAGCCTTCGTCGGTCGCCTCCAGCGCGGCGTCGATGAGCTCGATACCTTCGTTGGCGTGCGCGACGGTCGGCGATATCGCCAGCAGCAGGGTCAGCCAGCAGCCAAGGAAAAGTTGTCGTATCACGGGAAACGGCAATGCCAGAAGCGCAATAGCGGTGGTTGGGCGATGGTCAGGCGTTGAATTTCCATACCGGCGTTCTCGGAATGGGCGCATGGACATCGGCATCCGCGGCCAATGCCGCGCGGAAAAATTCCCCGGATAGTATCAAACGCGGGGCTTTTCCAGTAGCGCGTAAAACAGGCCGTCATGGTCCTCGCGGGCGGATGTGGTCGGCAGCAACTGTCCCGGCGCCTCCAGCCTGAGGGCGCCGGTGCGGGCGACAAACCTGCGGGCCTGGGTTTCAGACTCCTCGGGCCATAGGGAACAGGTGACCAGCAGCAGCTTGCCGCCCGGCTTCAGCATGGACCACAAATTGTCGAGGATGGCGGCCGACAGGGTGGCCAGCTGCCCGGCATCCTCGGGACGGCGCAGCCAGCGGATGTCAGGATGACGGCGCACGATGCCCGAGGCGGTGCAAGGCACGTCCGCGAGGATACGATCGAACAAGCGGCCATCCCACCAGTCGCGCGCAGCGGCATCGCCCTGCCGGAGTTCAGCCTGCAGATGCAGCCGGGACAGGTTGTGCGCGACGCGCTGCAGGCGTACCGGGTCCTGATCCAGTGCCGTCAGCTCGACCTGCGCATACTCCAGCACATGGCCGGTCTTGCCGCCCGGCGCCGCACAGGCGTCGAGTACTCGCATGCCATCGTTCAGGTCCAGCAACGGCGCGGCCAGCTGCGCCGCGGCATCCTGAACCGATACGCAGCCATCGGCGAAACCGGGAATCTCGTGCACAGGTCGTGGTCGTTGCAGCCGCAGGGCGACCGGACCGATCTGACAGGCGTCGATACCAGCCCGCGCAAAGGCGTCCAGCATGTCGGCCACGGTGGTCTTGCGCAGGTTCACGCGCAATGTCAGCGGCGGTGGTGCATTGCCCGCTGCCAGCACTTGCGCCCATTGCGACGGGTAGGCCGTCTGCAGATGCGCTATCCACCACGCCGGGTAATTCCAGCGCAGGTCATCGTGTTCGCGCAACTGCGCGAGCAGTGCTTCGCGTTCGCGCAGCATGCGGCGCAGCACGGCATTGACCATGCCCTTGGCGCGCGCCAGCTCGCGATCTGCGGCGCACGCAGTCACAGCCTGGTCGACCAGGGTGTGATCGGCATAGCCGGGCTCATCTTCAGACAGCAAGGCCAGCGCGCAGGCGAGCAGGGCTTGCAGCCGAGGCGGTGACGGCGGCTTGTCGGTGAGGCGGTCGACCAGGGCCTGCGCGATGCCCCACTGGCGCAAGCTGCGATAGCAGAGGTCCTGGATCGCGCCCCGGGCAGATGGCGGCATGCCGGCGCCGTCGAAGATTTGGGACAATGCCCGCGGAAGGGCGTTGCCGGCCTCAACCAACGACAACGCACGCGCCGCGTTCGACAACGCGAACGCGAGGGAGTCGGGCCGCAGCTTCATGCGGCGATGGGTTCCAGTTCCCCGGACAGCCTGGGATCAGGGATGTCGCACGCTTTCACTGCGCCGGCATCGCGTGGCGGGGCGACATGCAGCCTCGTGCCGACCTGCATCGTTTGGTACGGCGCGACTGCTTCAGCCATCAGACTCCCCACATCACGAATTCATGCTCGCGATTGGCGGCCCGCAGCATTTCCAGCAGCGGATACGCGCGCGTGCCGAAGCTGATGTTGGTGCCGCGCGGATCGGGAGCCTCTTCTTCATCGTGTCCAGGGGCTTTGGCCGACTTCTCTTCCTGGCCGTGGCGAACGGCGATCTCGGATTCGATGCGGCGGATCGCATCGCCGGCCTCGTCGGCCGTGATCACGCCACGCTCGACGTCCTTGCCGAGCAGGTCGAGGATCGGCTTGGCATGGATGCCATACATCAGCACTTCGGCGGCGGCTTTCGATTTGAATGTAACTAACATGATGACCTCCTTCTGCCTGCAAGCTTCAGGCTGCTGCGCGCCTCTGGCAGACCGGCAGCGACCTGTATCAATGGTGTGATGAAGATTGACGATGTGCCAAACATAGCATGTGCCGCCCGCATTGGCACCTGCTGGAATGATTGATCAATCACTGTGGTTCGGGTTCGGCGCCGGGGCCGTCAATTCCTTGCTTCGGATAAACACCAGCAGCGCGCCCAACTGCAGCGCAAGATAGACTGCGAAGGCCATGCGCAGCGCCGACGGATCGCTGGCGCCGAGCGCGCGAAAGGCGTCGACCAGCAAGCCTATGCCCCATTGGACCGAGAACGCACCGATGAACAGCGTGAGATTGAAGGCGCTGTTGGCCCGCCCAACCTGCGCCGGCGGGTAAGCGAGACTGACATGCGTCTGCGCCAGCGTCGTGACGGTGATGAAGACCGCAAACAGGATCCACAGCATCCAGCTCCAGCTGTAGGGCAGCAGGATCATCAGGCCTTGCACGACGATCGATCCCGTCAGGCCCAGCGTGACTGCGCGCAGCACAGGCATGCTCGCGTGCGGCATTGCGTGGCCGTCGTAACGCACATGGCGCGGCGCCCACCATGACAAGCCGAGGTAGGACAACATCAGGAAAAAATTGAACGCAAACAGCACCTGCGAGGTTTCGTTCATCGTCAGACCGAGCACCCGCACCATCCACGGCCCGGCCCACAAGGATTGCATCGCCATGAAGCCACCCTGGTGAACGGCGCCCAGCAGCGACATGCGACGGAAATAAGGATCGCGGAAAATTTCGAGGTAGCTGATGGCCGCTTGTGCGGCCCTGTCCGGCAACGCATGGGCCATGTGTCGCTCGACGGCACGCAGCCGGAAGAACACCAGCAGGCTGGCGAGCAGCAACAGCGCCGCGATCAGCCAGAACACGCCGCGCCAGCCTATCAGTGGCATGATCGCCGTCACCGGCATCGTGGTCGACAGTGCACCGAGGGTGCCGAACACCAGCATCCAGCTCGCCAGCTGACTCTGCTTTTCGGGTGCATACCAGCTGCGATAGGCCTTCATCGCCGCCATCAGGCAGGACGACACGCCGACCCCGATCAACGCCCTGCCGACCCACAGACTGGCCAGAGAGTCACTGGTTGCGAATACCACGGCACCGACCGCAGCGAACATCAGCAGCGCGGCCTCGGTGCGGCGCGAACCATAGCGATCCAGCCAGATCCCGATTGGCAGCTGCATCGCGCCGAAGCCGAAGAAGTACGCCGATGACAGCAGGCCGAGGTCGGCATTGTTCAACTGCAGGTCGGCCATCAATTCCGGCGCGATCACGGCATTGATGGCGCGCAGCGCATAGGAAAGCACATAGGCAGCCGCAAACACCAGCACGACGCGCAGCGCCAGCCTGCCCTGCAGGTAGTGGGCCGGCGCCGACATCAACGCAGCTCGAACGAAGACAGGAAGGTGTCCGCCGTCTCGTCGCTCAGCCGGGCCGCCGGGCCCAGCGCGATGGCCTGGTACACGCGGTTGCCGTGCATCGCGAATCGCGCGTGCAGCACCAGCGCCGTGGTGCCGGCCTTTCCGCTGGCGACCACCTCGGTGGCAGGCACGCCGCCTTTCAGCATCACCGCCTTCTCACGGTGCTGGTCACTGCCGATGTTGCGCAGCATGGCCGCTTGCATCGTCGCCAGCGCGGCTTGCCGTTGCGACGCGTCGTCGATCTTTGCGCTGGCCACGGCGAAGTTCACGTCATCGACTTCGGCCGCCGTCATGTTCATCTCGACTTTGATGCCGCCGAGATCGACCGGGCGCGCAAAGCTGGTCGGCTTGGCGGGCAGCAGCACGACATACGGCGCGTCATTGCCCCTGACCTCGCGCCAGTTGAGCGAGGGGCTGCACGCTGCCAGCGCAAGTACCAGCAGCGCACTGCACAAGCGAACGGTGAAGGATGGTGCTGGCATCGCCGGAAAATTTTGGCGGTGGTCGAGGGATGCAGAGAACATCCCCCGATGGTATCAGCATCGGGCGGGCGGGCTGTCCATCAATGCGCGCCGATATTGAATGGCTTCGGCGACATGCGGCGCATCGATGGCTGTGCCGGAGATGTCATTGCCGGCCAGGTCGGCGATCGTGCGCGCGACCTTGAGCACGCGATGCGCTGCGCGCGCCGACCATCCAAGGCGCTGGATGGCCGAGCGCAGCAGGACCGCCCCATCCGCCGTCGGCTGGCAGAAGGCGGCCATGTCAGCGTCGGTCAACTGCGCATTCGGCTTTTGCTGGCGTTCGATCTGTCGGGCGCGGGCATTGCACACACGCTCGGCGACCGTGGCCGAGTTCTCGCCGGCGCTTTGCTCCATCAGCGTTTCCGTTGGCACCGCCGCTACAGTCAGTTGCAAGTCGATGCGGTCCAGCAGAGGCCCGGAGATGCGGGACTGGTAGCGCGCGACAGCATCGGGCGTGCAGCGACAGGCGCGCATCGGATGGCCCAGATAGCCGCAGGGACAGGGATTCATCGCGGCGACCAACTGAAAACGGCACGGGAAATCCGACTGCTGTGCGGCGCGCGAGATCGTGATGTGGCCGGACTCCAGTGGCTCCCGCAATACCTCCAGCACCTTGCGGTCGAACTCGGGCAATTCATCAAGGAACAGCACCCCATGGTGGGCCAGCGAGATTTCGCCCGGTCGCGGGATCTGGCTGCCGCCGACCAGTGCCACGCCCGAGGCGGTATGGTGCGGCGCGCGGTAGGGCCGCTGGCGCCAGCGGCTGCGCTCGAAGCGACCGGCCAGTGAGGCCACGGCGGCTGCCTCCATCGCTTCGTCATCCGTCATCGGCGGCAGGATGCCGGGCAAGCGTGCGGCAAGCATGGATTTGCCGGCGCCCGGCGGTCCCACCATCAACAGGCTGTGGCCGCCGGCGGCCGCGATCTCCAGCGCGCGCCGGGCTTGCGGCTGGCCTTTCACGTCGGCCAGGTCGGGATAGCGGCTCGTAGTGGCGGCCAACTCGGGACAGGCGAAGGACAGCGACCGGGCGTCGTCGGCAGCACCCAAATGGGACGCCACCTGCAGCAGCGAATCGGCAGCGAGGATGCGCATCCCAGGCACCAGCGCGGCCTCGGCGGCGCTGTCCCGCGGAAGAATGAAGGTGCGCACCGCTGTGGAGCCGCTGCGCATCGCATGTGCGATTGCCAGTGCGGCCCGCACCGGGCGCAGCTGCCCGGACAGCGACAACTCGCCGGCAAACTCATAACGATCCAGTTCGGTGGCGGCCAGTTGGCCGGACGCGGCCAGGATGCCGATCGCGATCGGCAGATCAAAGCGCGCGGACTCTTTGGGGAGGTCGGCCGGCGCGAGATTGACCGTCAGCCGGCCAGCCGGGAAATCGAAACCGGAATTCTGCAGCGCGGCGCGGACGCGATCCCGGGATTCGCGGACTTCGGTATCAGCGAGTCCGACTATCGTAAATGTGGGCAGTCCATCAGCCAGATGAACCTCGACCGTCACCTCGGGCGCCTCGACGCCCGCCAGTGCGCGGCTGCGGAGGACGGCCAGCCCCATCGGGACTCAGGACTTCAGGCGGGCTTCGAGTTCGGCGACCCGCGCCTCGAGCGCTTCCAGCTTGGCGCGAGTGCGGGCCAGTACCTCGGACTGAACCTCGAATTCTTCACGGGTCAGCAGGTCGAGCTTGGCGAAGCCCTGGGTGAGCATGGCCTTCATGTTTTTCTCGAGGTCCTTGGCCGGCGATTGCTGCAGCACCTGATGGATGTGGTCTTGCAATTCAGCAAGAAAACTCGGTTTCGCGCTCATGGCTTTGTCATAATGTTTGCACTATTTTTGGGCAAATGCCCATCTATGGTGCGTAAGTTGGCGGGGTCATGGGGATTTCGAGGGCAGATGCTAACGGAATTGTCCAGATTGGCAAGTGATTCCCGCTTTTTGAGTTGGCACACGTCCTGCTTTATTGCATTCAGCATACACGCCAGTCGTGGGCAGGTGTCTTTGAACACATTTTTTAATGAAAGAGGAAAACTAATGAAAAAACTTATTCTCGCCAGCGCCATCGCAGCTGCCTTCATGGGTTCGGTTGCCTACGCCGAAGAAGCGGCCCCTGCTCCTGACCACGTTGTCGCTTACAACGTTGGCGCAACGTCGGACTATCGTTTCCGTGGCATTTCCCAGTCGCGCAATGATCCGGCGGTATTCGGCGGCGTGGACTACACGAACACCCCTACCGGTTTTTACGTCGGCGCATGGGCATCGACCATCAAGTGGATCAAAGACCAGAACGGTGATACCGGCTACGAGCTGGACATCTATGGCGGCAAGCGCGGTGAGATCAGCAACGTGTCTTATGACGTTGGCATGATTCGTTACTACTACCCGGGCAACAAGCTGGGCAATGTGTCGGGTCTGGTCGATGCGAGTACCACCGAAGCCTATGTGCAGGCGGGCTACGGATTTGCGACCCTGAAGTATTCCTACGCACTGACTGACTTCATCGGTTGGGGCAAAGATACCAAGGGCAGTGATTACATCGACCTCAGCCTGAACCCGGAGATTTCCGATGGCTACATCCTGAATCTGCACGTCGGCCACCAACGCGTGAAGAACTACAGCAACGGCCTCGCGAACTACACCGACTGGAAAGTCGGCGTGACCAAAGATTTCGGTGTCGTGGTGGGCGCACTGGCAGTCATGGGCACCGATGCTGACAAGACGACCGGCGGCTATGACTTCGGTGGCAAAGGCTATCTCGGCAACACCAAGGCCGTGGTTACCGTCACCAAGAAATTCTGATTCCGATCCATCCACAAGAGGCTGAAATGAAACTGATCACTGCCATCATCAAGCCGTTCAAGCTCGATGAGGTGCGCGAGGCGCTCTCGACCATCGGTGTGCAAGGCATCACCGTCACCGAGGTCAAGGGCTTCGGGCGCCAGAAAGGTCACACCGAGCTTTACCGCGGCGCCGAATACGTCGTCGACTTCCTGCCGAAAACCAAGATCGAAGCGGCAGTCGACGATGCGATCGTCGAGCGTGCCATCGAGGCCATCGAAAATGCGGCTCGCACCGGCAAAATTGGTGATGGCAAGATCTTCGTGTACGACGTGCAGCAAGTCATCCGTATCCGTACGGGCGAAACCGGCAAAGAAGCACTCTAAGGGGATTCAACATGAAAAAATGGTTCACTAGCCTTGCGAGCGCCGGCTTGCTGCTGTTCGCAATCGGCATGACGCCTGTCGCATCGGCAGAAGATGCGGCGCCGGCAGCGGCTGCCCCTGCGGCAACCGCTCCTGCAGCTGCGCCCGCTGCCGCGCCGGCGGCGGCGGCAGCCACTGAAGCAGCCCCGGCTGCCGATGCAGCGGCACCGGCCGCAGCACCGGTGCCCAACAAGGGCGACACCGCTTGGATGATCGTGGCGACGCTGCTGGTCATCATGATGTCGATCCCTGGCCTGGCCCTGTTCTACGGCGGCCTGGTCCGCTCGAAGAACATGCTGTCGGTGCTGGTGCAGGTCATGATGATTTTCAGCCTCATCGTGGTGCTGTGGTTCATCTACGGCTACTCGCTGGCGTTCACCGAAGGTGGCGCGTTCTTCGGTGGCCTCGATCGCCTGTTCATGAAGGGCATGACCGTGGAATCGGCGGGCGCGACCTTCAGCAAGGGTGTCTACATTCCCGAGCTGATCTTTGCCTGCTTCCAGGCGACCTTCGCAGCCATCACCTGCCGCCTGATCGTCGGCGCCTTCGCCGAGCGCATCAAGTTTGCTGCCGTGATGCTGTTCATGG
>JACCDZ010498342.1_pt1 | contig 16998 bp, 20 predicted proteins | sample 7449551 | NCBI WGS metagenome assembly JACCDZ01 (sample SAMN15323452, study PRJNA562643) | freshwater metagenome | isolation source: river surface water | place: USA:Blue River Watershed | collected 2017-08-18 | reverse complement strand
TTCCCGCATAAACGCCGCCGTTGAGTGCATAAACGCCGGATATTTAGTCGATGAATGCAAGCTGTTTAGTCGATGAATGCGAGCTGTTTAGTCGATGAATGCAAGCGTTTAGTCGATGAATGCAAGCGTTTAGTCGATGAATGCAAGCTGTTTAGTCGTCGTAGTTCTTTTTACTTCCACTCTTTCCAGATGCCCTTCTGGAAAGTTCACGATCTATCTCTCGAGATGCCTGACGCTCCATAAGCGAAGCTCGTTTATCGTGTGCTTTTTTGCCTCGAGCAAGTCCCATCTCAACTTTCGCTTTTCCATCTTTAAAATAAAGTGAGAGAGGGATAAGAGTGAGCCCAGATTCCTTTAAAGTTCCAATTAGTTTCGTAACTTCTCTTTTGTGCATGAGAAGTTTTCGCTCGCGGCGGGGTTCGTGATTTGTCCAAGACCCTTCGTTGTATTCAGGAATATGAACTCCGCATAACCAGAGTTCACCATCTTTTGCAGTTCCATAACCATCAGTCAATGTGGCTCGTCCGGCCCGGAGAGATTTAACTTCAGTTCCCATAAGAACTAAACCCGCCTCAAAGGTTTCGTCAATAAAGTAATCATGACGCCCCTTTTTATTTTGGGCTATAAGTTTTTTGCCAGTTTCTTTTACCACCTGCTAAGAGTAATCTTCGAAAAGTCATTTGCCTCACATTTATTCATTGATGCTGAAACCTTCTATTTTTTCGTGCTCAATTCGGCTAATCCACCCAAGATCTGAAGTGCTTTAATAGTTAGATCAGATTCTTTGACCACTAAATCTGGGGTTACTCCAACTCCGTCAATCGATCTTCCAGAGGGTGTTAAGTAGAGGGCAACAGTGATTTCTAATTTAGATCCATCTTTAAGTTCCACAAAATCTTGTACAGAACCTTTTCCATATGTCCGCTCGCCAATTACCACTCCTCGATTTCTATCCTGCATGGCAGCGGCAAACATCTCAGCCGCGCTTGACGTATTGCGATTCACAATAATGACAAGTGGTACAAGTATCGGTTTGGAATTGCTGACGGAATAAACCTTTTCTTCATCTGCTAATTTATAAGAAGTAATAACTCCACTTTTTACAAATAGTCGTGCAACATTTACAGCCGACTGAATTAGTCCACCAGGATTATTCCGAAGATCAATAATGACTCCCGAGTCTGTATTTAATTGCGAAAGAGCAGATTGCATTTCTTCATATGTACTAGTTGCAAAATTTGAAATTTTGAAATAACCAACTGAGTTTTCAATCTGTGACGCTTTTACCGTTTGCAGTGAAACCTTTTCACTTTTCAAAGTGACCCGAAATTTTGAATTCCCGCGGGCAGCCGAGATATCTACAGCTGAACCGATTTCCGATCGAATTAAGGCAAGTGCGGTTTCAACAGACGCTCCTTGCACATCAGTACCGTTAACTTCAAGTACTTGGTCACCGACTTTTAGTAATGAATAACTAGCAGGTGAATCATCAAGTATCTGCGAAATCTCTAGAGCACCTGACTTCTTCTTGCTTAAAGCAATTCCGATACCTGTCATTTGGTTTGCAGACCGATTATTAAATATATCTAATGCGGAGTTTGGGAAGTAGTTGGCCCATTGATCTCCTGTGGCTTTTAACGCTCCTTCAATTGCAGCTCTCTCAATCGCAGACTTATCAATTTCGTTTGGAACGTTACTAATTATTCTATTTATCGCATTATCAACAACTGAATCACCTGTTCTATTACCAATTCCCAAGCCAAGAACAAACGTTAGCCCTGCAATAAAAGCACTGAGGAAGATAAATCGAATACGCTCAAGTTTTGATGAATTATCAAGTTTTAAAGCCTTCGGGTTTGATACGTTTTTATTTGCACCTATCTCGTTTGAAAAGTTCCGAATGGTTTTTGTAGATTTACTTGAACGAGAACCTTTCTTTGACTGCGCATTATTTGTGTTAATAGGTAAAGATTTTGTTCTAATAGGTGAATCTTTTGGGGACTTCGACTTGGCTGCCATCTTGAATCCCCCCGGATTTAATTAATATTGAAAGTTATACCGTGCCTAGACTTTCAAGTACTTGCGAAGGGTAAGAGTAGAGGCAACAGTGGCCACTAGTAAACCTGTTCCCAAAAGGTAAGCGGAAGTTAGCCAGACATCACTCCAACTAAAGAAATTTGTGAATGTAAGAAGCGGCGCGATTCGATCATCAATCACATACTTCAAGCCTGAAAGTAAACCAAGGCTAAAACTCCAGCCAACGATTGATGCAAATACTCCTTCTAATATGAAAGGTAATTGGATCGAGAAGGAACTTGCTCCTACGAGCTTCATCACATTTGTTTCACGGCGTCTATTAAATGCAGCAATTCTGAGAGTGTTGCTGATTAGCAACGCTGCCGTTAGAACGCTAGCGAAACCGATAGCCAGTGCGCCATCTCTCAGAACATTAAGCAATCTAAAGAATTTTTCGAGGATAGATCTTTGGTCCTGTACGACATCCACGCCAGGTCTTCCCGCAAAAGCACTTTCTACAACTGCAAATTGTGTTGGATCTTTAAGTTTTACTCTAAATGACTCTGGCAATTGATCCACAGTTACATTCTGAGAAATTGCAGAATTCTTAAATCTCTCTTGGAATCTCTCAAATGCTTCTGATTGTGATTCGTAATAAACAGTATCTACAACTGGAAGCGCCTCTAAGTCTCTCTGTATCTCAAGTCTCTGCGTCGCATTTACCGAACCAGCAGAACAAGATGGTGAATCTGAAAGTGGACCGCAAAGGAAAACGGATACTTCAATCTTGTCGTACCAGTAATCCTTCATTACACGAACTTGGGAATTAGAAAGTAAGCCAATACCAAGCAAGGAAAGTGAAATAGCTACTGTGACGATAACTGCAAAAGTCATGGTTAAGTTTCGACGAAGTCCAATCCCGACTTCGCTCATAATGAATCTAGCTCTCATTGGAATTCCTACCTAACCCGTATATCCATAGACGCCACGTGCTTGATCTCTGATGACATGACCGGCATCTAACTCGATAACTCGTTTTCTCATCTGGTCCACAATTCCTGCATCATGTGTAGCCATCACTACGGTGGTGCCTTCTCGATTAATACGATCTAGTAATTTCATAATTCCAACAGATGTAGCTGGATCCAAGTTTCCGGTTGGTTCATCAGCAATAAGTATTGCCGGATTACTTACATAGGCTCTAGCGATTGCAACTCTTTGCTGTTCTCCACCTGATAACTCACCTGGTTTGCGATCGCCTTTATCCTCAAGGCCAACTAATTCGAGAACTTCAGGTACTTCACGTGCAATCTCTTTTCTAGAAAAGCCAAGAACGTGAAGTGTGAAAGCGACATTCTCCGAGACTGTTTTATTTGGAAGCAATCTAAAATCTTGAAATACGGTGCCGACCTGGCGACGAAGTTCTGGAACTTTCCAATTTGAAAGGGTTGTTAGATCTTTCCCAGCAACGTGGATTTTTCCTGATGTTGGCTTTTCTTCTCGGAGAACTAATCGCAGAAAAGTAGATTTTCCTGAGCCTGATAGACCGACTAGAAATACAAACTCTCCCTTTTCTACTTCGAGAGAAATATTGTCGAGTGCTGGTCTATCTGCTTTCGAATAGACCTTGGTTACGTTCTCGAACTTAATCACGGGTGGATTCTAGGTAATCAAAGGCAGAAAGGTCGGGATATGAGCGATACAAAGGTGAGAATTAGGCGTGAATTACATAATTCACATTGAATCCCGCTCGGTTTCTACCGAAAAATCGGTTGCCAATCTGGGTATCAATCGATGGTAGCTGCAGCAATTAATTAAATTGATTTATTGCGACGCCACTTGATTCCCGCCGCCACAAATCCCTCTAAATCGCCATCCAATACTGCTTGTGTATTTCCGGTTTCAAAATCTGTTCGATGATCTTTGACCATTTGATAGGGATGTAAAACATAAGAACGTATCTGATTTCCCCACGATCCTGAGTTATCACCACGAAGCGCATCGATTTTGGCACGCTCTTCTTGATTTCTGCGCTCTAGTAGCTTTGACTGCAAAACAGCCATCGCAGTTGCTTTATTTTGAATTTGTGATCGCTCGTTCTGACAGGAAACAACTATTCCAGTTGGTATGTGTGTAATTCGAACTGCAGAATCTGTTGTATTGACTCCTTGGCCGCCAGGACCAGAAGATCGATATACATCAACCCGAATCTCTTTTTCGTCAATTTCAATGTGATCACTCTGTTCAACTACTGGAACGACTTCAACTCCTGCGAAAGAAGTGTGTCGACGATTTTGACTATCAAACGGTGAGATTCTCACTAATCTATGCGTTCCCTGTTCCACAGATAAGGTCCCATATGCATAAGGACCAGAAACTTTAAAAGTCGTAGATTTAATACCTGCTTCCTCTGCATAAGATGTTTCTAGAACGCTCACCGAAAAAGCTTTTTGTTCGCAGAAACGTAAATACATTCTAGATACCATTTCTGCCCAATCAGCCGCATCTACACCACCGGCTTCAGATCGAATTGTTACCAGCGCATCTCGGTGATCATATTCACCGCTAAGAAGAGTTTGAACTTCTAATTCACTAATCAATTTAGTGAGTTGACTTAACTCTCCCGCAATTTCATTTTCGACCGTTGACTTATTCTCTGGTTCAGCTTCTGCCAACTCCAACATCACAGGCAAATCATCAAGTCGTTTACGAAGAGAGGTGATGCGATTTATTAAAGTCTGAACTCTGGAGAGTGCGCTCGTAATCTTCTGCGCATTTTCAGGATTATTCCAAAGATCTGGAGCGCCTGCCTTTTCTTCTAACTCGGTAGCTTCCTTTGTCAGTTTTGAAATATCCAAGACAGTTTCAATTCCAGAAAGAGTCTTGGATAACTCAGATATCTCTATCGGAAAGTCTCGATCTGCCACTGGTAAAGAATAGTGGCGATTTCAAATACTTTTTACATCAATTTGAGACCTTAAATGCTCAGTTCATCAAGTACGTTGAGTCCGTTGCGACTGATACTCGATTGTGAAAAGAAGTTAAATCTAAGAATCGGAGTTGAAATATGAGATCTCTCCTCTCCTCAACACTTGCAAAAAGTTCACGTCCATTGCATTCAAAATCTCTAATGACTAAATTTGCATCTGTCTGGCCAACGCTTAGAATCTCTCGAAATCGAGTTTTTGCATCAGTGCAATCTATTGGAACTTTAAGTTCGCCTTTGTGAATTGAATTATCGGCAAAATACTCAGTTATTGGGCTGGAATAGTAATACTTAAACTCGTCTAATTCTTGAGCCGCAGCGCTTAACGCAGCTTCTGTTCTCGATGTTAATTCGCGATGAGATATATAAGCGGCTCCGATGTTCGAAATTATGAAAGTTAGAAAGAGTACTATTGAAAAATAGAAAATTATAAGAGGTGAAATAGACCCATCCTCAGTTAAATGATCTGATTTACGTGAAGGATTAACTTCTTTTGATTTTGACATAAGAGTAATTAGATCTTGATATTTAATTTATCGTCGCGCCATTTAGCGCCATTTGTCAACGTATGCAGTAGCACTTGCAATCGCTCTCCTATCTCCATTTATTCTCGAAGGGGATTTATTAATTGCAGCTATTTTGTTCTCAACTGAGTATTCAAGATACAAAGTCAGTTGAACCTTTACGCCCGGAGCTATGCAAGGATTAGCTTCACAATCAACTACATAGCTAATACGTTGATCTGTTGAATTATGAGGGTTATTAAAATTATTCTCTTCAATCTTCGTTCTAATCTCTTGATAATATAATTTCTCATATTCTTTTAAAAGGAGTCTGACTCTGGAGTGAGCTTGACCATCGTCTTGACCGCTGACAAATGCTGACACGGCCTGACGGGCCAACATGGAGGCCTCCATCTCTGAATTTATCGAATTAGCTAAAGTGATAAAGAAGAGCAGCGCAGGCAGAAAAAGCGGAAGCGCAAGTAGTACAAATTCAGCAACTGCTGAACCTTCCTCATCGCATAAAGCTGCTTCTCTTGCTTTTAATCCATTTTTATCGACTGTTGCTTTCATTCAATCGCAATCGCACTTAGCTTTAATCTGAAACCTTCCATGCCCAGGTATTCGATAAGTGATCCATAAACTGGAATTCTTTGTTCAGATTTATAGGTATTTACGACACCATATTTTGTCTCGATTTTCTTTGATTCAATTCCAAGATTTGTTGAGTCAAACGTCATCTTCGCTGACTCATCACGTGAACTCAATTGAGATAGAGATTCTTTAACTACATAGTCGTGAAGCTTGGCTCGTCCCATAACTTGCCAGGAGCCAGCGAGAACAATTTGTAGCAAAATTATAAAGAATAAAGTTGTTGGTATAAGTACTAACCCGGCCTCAACTGAACCTGCCTCAGATCTATCGATTTGAAAGCTCTTCACGGTAATTTCTTTATCTTGCATATTTAACGAATATTGTTCATCGAATCTAGAGAGCTCTTGAGAATTTGACTCAATCGCGGTGCTGCAATTGTCCAAAGAGCAGTTACTAGACCGGTAGTCATCAATACAACTAGCACCCAACCTGGTACATCGCCTCTCTCGTCATCAGAGAAAGCTGGCTTGAGAAATGTTGAGGATTTCCCATGTTCACCAATTCCCAGAAATCTATTCCTATGTGCTTTGTACTCATTGTTAATATGCAGAATCTTCTTACGAATGGCACCAGGAATTAGATTGAAAATCGAATTCCCAATAATTTCTAGAGTCTTTTCGATCAAGTAAGCCAAATTAGCTAATGCATTTACTACTTTCATTTCTCCCCCTTAAAATTATTTGATTGACTCTTAGCAAACCTTTACCTACAGAATTATTGAGTTTTGGTCACTCCACTTCTTGATTTCTACATTTAGCTTTACCCAATATTCCCCAATCACTGAGAACTTTTCTTTGAAAAAGGGTTAACTGTGGAAAAGTCTTAATGTTATTAATAGGCGCACTTTCGGGGTTTTTGCGCATTAGAAGATCTGGAGTTGAGTTAGTGATGGAAATAGAGCAAATAGAACGGAGATCGGAAGTAATAGAAAAACTATCGGAATCATTAGAGCAATCTCTGCCTTTCCTGCGCTCCGTAACATTGCATTCTTAGCGTCAACTCTGCTATCTCTAATCAAAGAAGTTAATACTGGAACTAATGGGGTTCCTCGATCTAGGGCAATAATCATTGAGTTGGCAAAACGTCGCGCTGCTTGCGTCTCGGTTCGTCTAACAAACTCCTCCAAACCTTGGATTATCGTCGCTCCGTTGTGGATTTGAATTATCAGATATTGCATCTCTCCTAGGATTACGGATCTTTTTGGGTTTGAGGTCTCAGCATTTTCTTGCCTAACCTGATTACTTCGCGTTGAAATTATCTCGATTGCTCGCAGTGGCGATAGACCTGAAGAAATCATCAAGGTCAAATATTGAATAAATGTTGGGAGCTCTCCGTCCAATAGACGTTTGCGTTCCTTAGCTGATCTCTCCTCTCTACCCAAAAAGTGTAGAGAGTAGATAATCGCGATAACAAAAAGAAAAAAGATTGGAAAGGTAAAATTCTTCCAAAAGGTGATGAGTATCAAGATTACAAGGAGTATTGCGATTGTTAGTGCAACTTCAAGATTCTCCAACTTTCTTGACTTAAAAAAGCTTTTGGTGACTCTACTCTGACTCCATTCACTTCCTAAGAGAGTTTCACTTACAACAAACCAAATTCCGGTGGCAAGTAATGGAGCAATAGTGATGAAGATCAGCATTAAATCTCCGCTAACTTATCTTTAATATCGAGCTGCTTAGATCGATTTGATTCAGATACATTGGAACTTGGAATTAATCTAATTGGTGCGGGCAGGCGGGAGACTCGATCCATCCAGATATATGCAATTCCAGTTGCGATCACCCCAATAGACAAGACAGTTTTTCCTGCAGTTGTCGCGTAAGCAAGGACAGTATTACGTTGTGTTGATAGCAGCGCCAAAAGCAACCAAGGCGCGATTGTCCCCAGAAACGCGGAATTTCTAACCCAGCCAAATCTAGTCTCGATTTCCTCAATAGCTTCGTCTTGTTCACGTAAAAAAGCTGCAAGTAGTCGAAGCGTTGTTGTTACATCTCGCCCACCATATTCTTTTGCGAGTAAAAGAGAATTTAAAGTCTGATCTGCAACCGCATTTTCTAGTATCTCCATTTCAAGCAAAATAGAATTTTCTAGGGAGGTTCCAATTAAAGTTCGAGCTTGAATTCTCTTAAAGACTGCCCTCAATTGGATTGGCCCATGTTGCGTTAAGGCATTTATCGCCTCTGCGATGGATTGACCGGCCTGAAGTGCCGAGACGATATTCTCAATCGCTTCAGGCCATTCACGTTCTCTCTCGCGCTCTAATTTCCTAAATTTCTTCTTCGAGACTATAAAAGGTATCGCAGAACTCAAAAGTGCAATTGAAAAACTTATTTCTCTGGAGGAAGTTAAAAGGAGAGATATAAGAAATGTAGATACGCTCACTAATACAATGGCAAATATTTCTGATATTCGAACTTTTCCTACTGAACTTTCTTTGTAAGAATTACTGCTTTTGCCTAAATTATTCTGACCTACCTGCTCTAGCTCTCCGGATACCTGGCTTCTTTCGCTCTGTGAACCTTGTACCTTCAAGCTCGCTCTCGAATTCTCAAGATTGACTTGATTGAAATTCAAATCGATTTCGCGTTCAAGATATCTCCAACCAATAAAAGCTAAGCTTGCTGCGATTAATGAAATTAGAAGAGGTGAAAAATACTCGCCAAATTTGAGTGCAAATAGATTAACCATTTGAGTGAACTATCGACTTTCCAATTCCGCTCTGATAAGAATCGCCAGTCCAAAAATAGATTGCGTCACTATCTATATGACTTCCCTCTGTTCTGTCTCCCACCGCTAATAATTGAAGTACCCGGCGCTCACCATCTGAATCCATACCCACATGGACGACAATGTCGATAGCTCTTGCAACGGTGGGGGTCAGAAAATCTTGCGTAATGTTTTCACCGGCCAATAGCGGCAAAGTCTGCAATTTACGAATCGCTTCCTCGGCAGAATTAGCATGAATCGTCGCCATCCCTGGAATTCCAGAATTTAGTGCAATTAAAAGGTCTAAGGATTCAGCTTCTCTAATCTCGCCGATAACAATTCTGGAGGGGCGCATACGTAGGGATTCCTTGATCAATCTTCGAATCCCAATTTCACCACTTCCATCAAGATTCTCGCCTCGAGTTTGAAGAGCAACACAATCAGGAAGTTTGGGTTTTAACTCAAAGACTTCTTCGATAGTAATTACACGCTCCGTTACTGGTATCGAACTGACTAAAGCATTCAATAAAGTTGTTTTGCCTGCTTGGGTAGAGCCGCTAACCAAGATGTTTAATCTGCGCTCAACTGCATCCTTCAATAATTCTGCTATCTCATTACTCATTACATTAAGATCAATCAAATCCGAAATCGATTTTCCTCGATATAAGTGTTTTCTAATATTTATGGCCCAATGTTCGGAAGTAATTTCAGGGATTGCGATATGTAGTCGACTTCCATCAGGCAATCGAGCATCAACAAATGGTTGGGAAAGATCAATACGTTTTCCGCTCCAGAGAAGAATGCGGTCCATAAGTGCTTTGACCTCATCACTTGTTAGGACAATATTTGTTAATTGACTCTTACCTTTTCTTGCGATAAAAATTCGTTGCGGCGAATTAATCCAGATCTCTTCAATCTCTGAATCATCAAGAAGGACTTGAAGTGGACCGTATGGCAATTCCTTGGCCGCCTCTTTCTGCGGCAATTTCTCAGTAAATGGCACTGGACGTTGATACTTTAATTTTTGCCGCCACGATTTTGCCGTGAAAGAGAATGTGGACAACATCGCCTCTGACTTTTGATTCAAAATCATCCGATAGACTTCTCCACACGTGGTGGGCGTAGCTCAGCTGGTAGAGCACCCGGTTGTGGTCCGGGATGTCGCGGGTTCGACCCCCGTCGCTCACCCCAAATTTTCTGATTTTCATTGCATATCCGTAACCAAGTGATGCATCACGCTCGCGTTAACCAAGTTCTCGGTAGAAGAAGACTGCGCGACGCAGATAGGCTTACTTTCTGTGACAGGTATGACTCCCGACAATAAATTTGGCGGCTCATTTGGTCCAAATGAGTGGCTTGTCGATGAGATGTATGAGCAATACCTGCAAGATCCAAATTCCATTGATGAAAATTGGCGAACTTTCTTTGCTGGTTACAAGCCTGGATCCGTTAATGGTTCAGTAAATGGCGCAAGTAAGAACGGAACGCCGCCAGTTCCTAAGCGGGATCAGAAAGTTAATGCTCAGCCTGCAGTAATAAATACCCCTCAAGTAAATGAGCAATCAAATATTCAACAATCGATAAATCAACAACCGGCAAATCAACAAGTTGTAAGACCCGCGCAACAAGCAACTCCAACTCCGGCGCAACCAGTTTCTAAACCAGTTAAGGAGATAGCAACTCCTTCCGCGGCTCGAGTTGAACCGCTGCGCGGAGTCGCAAGCCGCGTTGTGCAGAGCATGGAAGCATCGCTTTCAGTTCCAACTGCAACCAGCGTTCGAGCTGTTCCAGCAAAATTAATGATTGATAATCGAACTGTTATTAATAACCATCTAAAACGTGCACGTGGTGGAAAAGTCTCATTTACCCACATCATCGGTTACGCAATGATTCGAGCTCTTCGCGAAATGCCAGAGATGAATGTCTTCTTTACCGAACAAGATGGCAAGCCAGCAATTGGATTCCCCGAACATATCAATCTTGGTATCGCAATTGATTTAGCTAAGGAAGATGGTTCAAGACAATTACTTGTTCCATCGATTAAGGGCTGCGAAGCAATGGATTTCGGCCAGTTCTGGGCTACTTATGAAAGCACAGTGAAGAAAGCTCGTAAGGGAGCGCTAACTGTTGAAGATTTCGCAGGAACTACTTGTTCGCTAACCAATCCTGGAACTATCGGAACTGTCCACTCAGTGCCGCGATTAGTTCAAGGTCAGGGACTAATTCTTGGCGTTGGCGCTTTGGATTATCCGGCAGAATTCCAAGGAGCAAGTGAAGATACATTGGCACGACTAGCGATCTCAAAAGTAGTAACTCTTACTTCTACTTACGATCATCGCGTAATTCAAGGTGCACAATCAGGCGATTTTTTAAGAAGAATTCATGAAATATTGCTTGGTGAAGATGGTTTTTACGATGAGATTTTTGCAGCTCTGCGAATTCCTTATGTTCCAATCCGTTGGCACGTTGATATGCAATTTGAGAGCGAATCACAAGTAAATAAAGCGGCGCGTGTTCAACAGCTTATAAATTCATATCGCACATTTGGCCATCTAATGGCTGACATTGATCCTTTGGAATATCAACAGCGGATGCATCCAGATTTGGATGTAGTAACTCACGGTTTAACTCTCTGGGATCTTGATCGGGAGTTCGCAACTGGCGGCTTTGGTGGTCGCTCCTCAGCAAAACTACGTAATATTTTAGGAACGCTCCGTGATTCTTACTGCCGCTCAATTGGTGTTGAGTACATGTATATCGAATCACCAGAAGAGCGAAAGTGGATTCAAGATCAGATTGAAGTGGGTGCGCCGTTCTTCCAGCGTGAAGAGCAGTTACGAATTCTCCGCAAATTAAATTCTGCAGAAGCATTTGAGACTTTCTTGCATACGAAGTTCGTTGGTCAGAAGCGATTCTCACTTGAAGGCGGCGAATCTGTTATTCCACTTCTTGACACAATTGCTAGATATGCGGCAAAAGCATCTTTGGATGAAGTATGTATTGGTATGCCACATCGTGGTCGATTAAATGTATTAGCAAATGTTGCAGGAAAATCCTATGGACAGATTTTCCAAGAGTTTGAAGGTCATTACCAAGAGAATTCAGTTCAGGGCTCAGGCGATGTTAAGTATCACCTTGGAACATATGGTGATTTCGTCTCAGAAGGGGGCGAGAAAACCAAGATTTATCTCGCTGCAAATCCATCTCACTTAGAAGCCGTAAATCCAGTCCTTGAGGGAATTGTCCGTGCAAAGCAAGATAAGAAGAATATAAAAAATGCTTTCTCGATACTTCCAGTATTAATTCACGGAGATGCAGCATTTGCCGGTCAAGGTGTAGTTGCTGAAACGTTGAATATGTCGCAACTTCGGGGCTACAAGACTGGTGGCACAATCCACGTTGTTATCAATAACCAAGTTGGCTTTACTACTTCACCAGAATCTGCACGTTCTTCTCGATATTCAACTGATGTTGCAAAGATGATTCAAGCTCCAGTCTTCCACGTCAATGGTGACGATCCAGAAGCTTGTGTTCGAGTCGCTCGGGTTGCATTTGAGTATCGACAAACATTTAATAAAGATGTAATTATCGACATGGTTTGTTACCGCCGACGTGGTCATAACGAAGGTGATGAACCAAGTTTCACTCAGCCACGTATGTACAAAATGATTGATAGCAAGCGGACTACTCGCGTTCTTTATGCCGAAGCGCTAGTTGGACGTGGCGATATCACCCAAGAAGAAGCTGATGCGATTGCCAAAGAATTCCAGACTCAACTTGAAGGAATCTTTGCTTCGGTACATGACAAGATGCCAGAGAAGCCAGAGTTTGATCGCCTTGTGGAAGCAGATCCGCGAAATACCGCGACTGCAATATCTGAAGAGACGGCAAGAAAGATTGCAGCAACTCAAGTTGCGATTCCAGAAAACTTCAAAGTTCATCCAAAACTGCTACCTCAATTACAACGTCGAGTCACGATGCTCGACGATGGAACCATCGATTGGTCAGGTGGCGAGATGCTTGCATTCGGATCTTTACTTCTTGAGGGCCATCCAATTCGAATTGCCGGTCAAGATGTTGGACGCGGTACTTTCTCTAATCGCCATGCAGTCGTTCGCGACCATAATGATGGCAGCGAGTGGATTCCGCTTCGAGCATTACTTGCAGGCGGTGCCGATGAAGATCAATTTAATCATCAGTTCTTTGTTGTTGATTCACTTCTATCCGAATATGCAGCAATGGGATTTGAATATGGCTATTCATTAGAGCGTGAAAATGCGCTGGTTCTATGGGAAGGACAATTCGGAGATTTCGCGAATGGCGCGCAAACTGTGATTGATGAATTTATCTCATCTTCACTTCAAAAGTGGGGCGAGCGCTCATCTCTAGTTCTTTTGCTACCTCATGGTTATGAAGGTCAAGGTCCGGATCATTCATCTGGACGAATTGAAAGATTCTTAACGCTCTGCGCAGAAAACAATATGACAGTTGCCCAACCTTCTTCAGCGGCTTCCTTCTTCCACCTACTTCGCTGGCAGATGAAGAATCCAGCACGCAAACCATTAATTGTCTTCGAGCCTAAGTCAATGCTCCGGTTAAAGGCTGCAGCTTCCAAACTTTCCGATTTCACTTCTGGAAACTTCAAACCATTTATCGGTGAAAGTTCTTCAGAAATTCCAGCTTCCGCAGAACGATTAATTCTTTGCAGTGGAAAGATATATTGGGAATTATTGGCAGAACGCGCTCGCCTAGGAGATAAGAAAACTGCAATCGCTAGAGTCGAACAGCTTTATCCATTGCCAACAGGTGAGATATTGGAAGAGATCAAACGCTTTACAAATGCAAAAATTCTCTGGGTTCAAGATGAACCAGCAAATCAGGGACCATGGCCTTTTGTCTCCGCGACAATCCGTGAAGAAATTGGTAATAAACTAAATGGACGAGAAGTAATTCGCGTTTCTAGACGTGCCGCAGCTAGCCCTGCGACCGGCAGCGTTCATGTTCACGAAGAAGAGCAGAAAGCTTTAGTAGCAGAAGTATTCAATAGCTAGTTTTTCAGTTTATTCATCTTGCGAGAGAAGAGTAGTTTTCCCTTTATTTCTTCTTTTCTAATAAAACCCCACGTTTGCGAATCATTCATTCGGCTCTTTACCTCGGGATCTTTGTTATCGCCCTCAACCCAAAAGGAGTCACCTTCAATTTTTGTTACACGTTTAATAAAAAATATCCCAGGCATAACTTCACGCTCAATTAGAACTACATTTCCAGGTGAAATTCTTGACGCTGCGCCCTTAAATAAACGGACCAGAACGAGCTCTCCGGATTTATATGTGGGAGCCATTGATTCACCGCTTATTCTGGCCAATCTGATTGGCCAGAGGTCCGTTAGCTTCATCATCAAATTCTAAGGAAATAACCTTTAGAAAATGATCTCTGGCTTTGCTTGAGAAGCGCGCTCGCGCTGGGGGCGGTACTCTTTCGCCAGAACTTCAAATGGCGCCCAAGGCATCTATTTGAGTCATTATTGAAAATAGGTATTTATCGAAACGAGGATGAAATGTTAACTCTCCACGCACACTGCGACCTTCCATGTGGCGTTTACGATCCTGCGCAAGCAAAGATTGAGGCACAATCAGTAAAAGCATGTATGGAGAAATACGCAGCTTCCAGCGATGTAGATTTTAAAGCTCGTGCAGTTTCAATTAAAGAAGAACGTTCTAACATGGTTAAAGAACATCTCTGGGTCCTATGGACTGATTACTTTAAGCCAAATCACTTTGAAGCATATCCCCAACTTCATGGTCTCTTCAATGAGGCAACCAAGCTTGCTGGTGCCGCTGGCACAAAGGGAACAAATGATGTTGCCGTCGCTGAGAAGCTAATTTCGAAGATCGATGAGATTGCAGAAATCTTCTGGGCAACTAAGAAGTAGTAAGTATTTATCAATCTCTAGGCGCTTGCTGTGACAACACAGCAAGCGCCGCACTTTTTGCCAAATAATTAACGCGATCAACTAGCTTTCGCCAGACTCTGCCCGCGGCAACCAATCGGTCGCCATCATGAATTTCAAAAGCAAATTGTAAAATTCCATCTTCAATCTCTGTACAAGTGGCAGCACCTTGAATTTCAGAACCGATTCCAACTGGATTGTTTACTTCCAACTCAATTTTCGCTGTAACAGTTGATTCGCCGTTATCCAAAATCTCGGCAATCGCAGAATTACAAGCGCTTTCCATTAACGTAATTAAGAAACTAGTAGAGAGTATGGCCATATCACCACTGCCATGCGCCAAAGCGGTATCACCGGGACGTACCACCATGTGTGATATCCCGACTGCGCCAATCAAATTCTCTAATTGCATCAGGTTTAATCTAACCGGTATTTCCGCAATTCTCGGGTATCTTTACCGGAATGAGTTCAGCAAAAAACTCCGGGAAAGTCACCGATTACCAACTCCGTAGCTTTTACCCCTTAATTGCAGCGATATTTTGCTCGTTACTATTAATTTCAAATATTGGGGCAACCAAATTTATAGATTTCGGCCCCATTAAGACAGACGGTGGCGCCTTCTTATTTCCGCTTACATATATCTTGGGCGATCTCTTAACAGAGGTTTATGGTTTCAAAGCGGCCCGAAGAATTATTTTCACTGGCTTTGGAATTGGAATTCTTGCCGGACTTACTTTCTGGTTGGTGCAAATCTCCCCGGCTGCCGATGGTTGGGAGAACCAAGCAGCATTTGAATCGATCCTCGGTTTTGTCCCTCAAATTGTTGCAGCTAGCGTCCTAGCCTTTTTATGTGGTCAATTATCAAATTCCTGGACATTGGTATGGATAAAGCAGAGAACTAATGGAAACAAACTCTGGGCACGTTTAATTGGTTCAACAATCGTCGGCGAACTTGTCGATACTTTTGTCTTTACCCTTGTGGCATCGCTAGGTAGATTAAATCTAAGTGAGTTCTTAAATTACCTTGCTACCGGTTACGTTTATAAAACAATGTATGAAGTTATTCTCTTACCAATAACCTATCGAGTAATTTCAGCAGTGAAAAAACATGAGGCAACAATTATTCAAGAGGGAAATCGCGCCTAATTTCGTGTGAAGTCTCAATTTCAATTTGAGTCTGGCCGTCAATAGTGATCTCGGTTCGTCGATATTGAGTGATGATTTCGGTCTGTGAATAACCCGCCATTTGCTGCAATTGAATTAGGTGTAATTGATGGGCAATTCGCTCTTGTAAAGTCTCAGGTGCAGTCTCGCAACAGGTTCTTGCTAGCAACGCCCGCATAACATCAATAGTTCGTCGTTCTAACTCAAGTTGAGTTCTACATTCATGGCAATCTTGCAAGTGATAGGCAATCTCATTAAAGACTGCAGAGTCTTCGATTTGATTATCTAAAAATGGGACTAGCCATTCTTGGCATATCTGGCAGGGCATTGAACTCATGACGAACCCCCCTTCACATATCCAAGCTCGCGGGCATATCCAGTTAACTTCTCTCGTAGCTGTTTTCTTCCCCGATGGAGGCGCGACATGATGGTTCCGGTTGGAACTCCCACAATCTCTGCAATTTCTTTATATGAGAAGCCTTCAACATCGGCTAAATAGACCGCGATTCGAAACTCCTCAGGAATTTCAAGAAGGGCTCGCTTGATATCGCTATCTGGAAGATTTTCTAACGCAACATCCTCGGCAGACTTTCCTTGATCGCTGGTATGTGATGCCGCATCGGCTAATTGCCAATCCTCGACCTCAGAATCCGCTGTTTGGGGGCGACGTTGATCTTTTCGATAAGTATTAATAAAAGTAGTTGTTAAAACTCGGTATAGCCAAGCTTTTAAATTTGTTCCTGGTTCAAATTGATGGAATGAGGTGTAAGCCTTTGCATATGTATCTTGAACTAAATCTTGTGCGTCATCTGCATCTCGGGTGTATCGAAGGGCTGCGGCATAAAGTTGGTTCATATACTGAAGCGCATCTTTTTCAAATCGCTTAGCGCGCTCAGCCGCCGATTCTTTCTCTCTATCGATGCGAACCAATGCACCAGATTGGGTGCTTTGCGAATCTTGCAAATTCGATTGGTTGCTCACAAAATAAGTTTATCTTGGCTGGTGGCTACCGGCTAAAC
>JACCDZ010289748.1_pt1 | contig 16998 bp, 11 predicted proteins | sample 7449551 | NCBI WGS metagenome assembly JACCDZ01 (sample SAMN15323452, study PRJNA562643) | freshwater metagenome | isolation source: river surface water | place: USA:Blue River Watershed | collected 2017-08-18 | reverse complement strand
CTAGCTGTTGCTGTCTTAATATCTCAGCCTGTCTCTGCTGCTCTGCTAGCTGTTGCTGTCTTAATATCTCAGCCTGTCTCTGCTGCTCTGCTAGCTGTTGCTGTCTTAATATCTCAGCCTGTCTCTGTTGCTCTGCTAGCTGTTGCTGTCTTAATATCTCAGCTTGTCTCTGTGCTTCGGCTTGTTTTTCGGCGTCTGTCGCTGGTGTAGATGCAGTCGCCGTTTTAGATACAGTCGCTGGTGTAGATACAGTCGCTGGTGTAGAGGCAGTAGCTGGTGTAGATACAGTCGCTGGGGTAGATGCAGTCGCCGTTTTAGATACAGTCGCTGGGGTAGAGGCAGTAGCTGGTGTAGATACAGTCGCTGGTGTAGAGGCAGTCAGTGGTGTAGATGCAGTCGCTGGTGTAGATGCAACTGACGATTGTTTACTTATTTGAGGTGATGTTGCGGAGGATTGAGATGATACTGGAGTGGATGCCGCGGTTGTAGAGGTTCCTAGGGCATCTGTTTGAAACGCGATTATAGTGATTACAATAGATGCGATCACTAAGAACGCGATCAGAATTCTGGCATATCTATAGGATGATATGTTTGGTTTCTGATCCTCTTCATGATCATCATCGATCTCATCATCATCTCGTTTCTTTGCCATTGTGTCTGATATTCTATATTTGGTACTTTATATGATTTTGTCAAAAAACGAATACAAGTGAGCGCTTACACGTTCCAATTCATATACGGATTGTCATTCTTACACTCTCCCATGTATAGAGAGTTTCCGTTTCCATCAAGACATGATCCTCGTTGATGCTTTAGCAGACCGTTATCATATGTCCATTTTTGGTTTTCATCTCCGTCTTGTTCTAGTTTGCAATCGGCTACGTTTACTGACTTACCATCAAACGCAATACACTTAGCATTGTTTCCGGCGTTTACAATACGCCCTCCAGTGTATTTCCAGTTTCGCCATTGGTTTCCATTTTGACATTCGGCAAACTGTACATTATTACCATTTAAATCTAGACACTTTCCGCTCGCCTTATGACGCACTGACGAGAATGCAAGTGGATGAGTTTCAGAGAACCATGTCTGGTAAGGATTCTCTGTATTACATTGGCCATTGTAGATAGACGATCCATTGGCATCCATGCATACTCCGCTACTATGCTTTAGAAGATTGTTTTCATATGTCCATTGCTGAGCACTGTCTCCATCCTTGCATGCTTCTATGGTGTACTTGCCATCGCGCATAGCAATACATTTAGATGTTTTAGGATGCTTTATGAATCCACCCTCTATGACCCATTTCTGGTAGTCGTTAACATTGGGCTGACAGTACATGAAATACAAGCTGTTTCCATTGCTATCTAAACACTTACCAGTCGCCTTATGTGCTAGTAGCTTGGCAACACCAGATTCAGATACTGCCGGCGGTTGAACCGGTGGTTGTTCTTTAGGAGCAGGGGTAGGATCAGGAGTAGAAGCAGGAGTAGAAACAGGAGCAGGAGTAGAAGCAGGAGTAGAAGCAGGAGCAGGAGTAGGAATGGTAGCAGTGGCACTCGACGACGAAGTCATTGCCATTATAAACAAAACAACAAGAACGAGTACTAGAGCACCGACAATGAGTCTAGCTCGGGTTCCTCTCTTTACCCCAGACGATGCCTGGACAGGTTCGTTGTTAGATTCTTGATCCATGGTCCTGATCGATCTCGCTCACTAAGCTTCGCTTAACAATCTATATTAGTGTAATATAGATATGTGTAAAATTGATATTTATATACTTAAATACAACTTTAAGTAAGTTTCAAACTAGTTCTTAATTCGGCGCGGTATTGCACGAGATGGTATTCACTATTCCAGTTTCATTCTACATGGATGATTCGTACAACCGACTCCGTCGTGGATACCTTCTTCTACTCGCTCATCTAATCAAGAAGCAACTATCTCTTACTGATATGGAAGACGAGACAGAGACGTACTTTGATGATATCGTCGCGATTGAGAAATCATGTTATGATCATGCTTTGGAGGTGGCGGCCAAAGAGATGATCACTCCTGAGTTAACCAATTGTGTATTCGAAGATCTCTACATAACAAAGATCGTTCGAGTTACTAAGAACATGGATCCCAGCTCAGAGATCAAGGATGACTATCTAATCAAGAAGATCATTAACCGAGATATCAATCTAGCAGCGATCTCAAAGATGAGAAATGAGGAACTGTCGCCAAAGCACAACATGATTCTAATCAAGCGCCTAGAGAGTCGTAAGAACCAGAAACTGACTTACAAAGTCAGTAGCTTCTATCGCTGTGGTAAGTGTAAGGTTCCGAATACAGTGGTAACTAGAGAGATGCAATTGAGATCTGGTGATGAGGCCAGTAGCATCTCGTGCCACTGCCACCCGGCGATGAAAGGATGCGGTCATAAATGGATCATCAACTAAGTCATTGGACTAGATGATGCTCTAGTCCAATACTAATAGAACCATATTGCAATCTGCAAATGCGCTTCTATTTTTTTGATAGATAAGACGAATATCGCTGGATGTAATATACCAACATTGATAGAGATTCTAAATATGGTGAAGCTACAAGATCATCAATCATTTGTTCTAGACTACTTCCTTGAGCATCCGCATCAAAGAGGATTGCTTGTAGTGCATGGCACTGGTAGCGGTAAGACACTCACTGCAGTATCCATAGCGGAGAGACTTAGATACTTCAAAGAGGTCATTGTATTGGCGCCAAAGAGTTTACACGATAACTTCAAGAAGGACCTAGACAAGGTGATTAGAGGAGACCAAGAACGAGCAGCCAGATACAGATACATCTCTAGTAATGCCAGCAACATGATAGACAAGTTAGAGAATGACAAAGATGAGATAACTGGCATGGACATCAAGTCGTTGGATCTAAACAAGAAACTAGTCATATGTGATGAGTTCCACAATCTTCTAGTCGCGATGAGTAATGGTTCCAAGAATGCCAGTGCTCTGTATGACATGATGATGCGATCGAAGAATAGCAAGTTTGTGTTTCTGACCGCTACTCCAATCGTTAACTCATATTACGAAATTATAATTGCTCTAAACTTATGTAGTGGGTACCTACAAGGAGACGATCGTGCCAAGCTTACTCTATTCCCAGAGGACGAAGCCACGTTCAATAAGTACTTCCTCAACGAGGAAACACGAACCCTTAAAAACACAGACAAGCTACGCAATCGTATGTTCGGTCTTGTCTCTTACTATGGCGATCTATACAACCACAAGCTAGATGACTTCTACACAGATATGAAGAAGACGATAAAGATGGAACACTTCCCAGATCGATTGCCCATCAAGGTAGAGCTAGTCAAGATGAGTGATGTTCAGTATACGGAGTATTTAATGGCCAGAGAGAAAGAGAGACTAGAGACTAAGCGTAGCATCGGCGGTGGCAAATGGGGAAAGATGTCATACAAGGATCTCAAGAATATAAAGACTAAGATCAATCCAAATGGCAGCATTGGTGGAGTTCAGTTAGACGATGTATCCGGAGGCGCGATTACGAGTAGCAAGCAGTTTGGCAAATCAACTTCATATCGAATCAAATCCAGACAGATCAGCAATATCTACTTTCCAGACGATGACCAGATCAATGTCTATTCTAATATCGCCGCATACTCGCCAAAGATAAAGAAACTATATGAGAACATGGACAAGACCAATAAGGTAATCGTCTATTCTAACTTCGTAAAGGCTGGCATACGAGCCGTATCCTCTTATCTCGATACGGAGGGCTACAAGGAATGGATGCCAGGGACCAAACCAGATGACAGCAAATACTATGCATTCTATACCGGAGAGGTGAAGCCCGAGGACAGAACCAAGATACTAAAGGAGTTCAATCGTCTAGAATCACCAATCAAAGTACTACTCATTAGTTCTAGTGGTGCCGAAGGTCTCAGCGCGAGAAACGTAAGACAGGTTCATATCTTAGAACCGTACTGGAACACGGAGCGACTAAGACAAGTCATGTATCGAGGAATTCGGTTTCATTCGCATGATGAGCTTCCAGAGAAAGAGAGAAACGTGCAAGTCTATATCTATCTATCTGTGTACCCAGCTACTGAGAAGGCAATGAAAGAGATGCCAACTGATGTCCATCTATTCAAGGAAGCCGCAAAAAAATATGAGCTAAATAAACAGATGTTAGAGGTAGTAGCGTCAGTCGCGATCGACTGCCAACAGTCAAACAAAGGCATAAACTTCGAATGCTACAAGTGCGCACCATCTGCCGACCGGAGACTGTTCATCAATGACCTAGCGGTTGATATGCTAACTCCTAGTCCTTGCACATCGGCAAAGACAATCAATGCCAAAGAGGTCATTGTCAATGGCGTCCAGTACTACGTAGACGATAACAATGTTGTGTACCATCGCATAGAGAACAGTGATACATTTGAGGTTGTCAGTGATCCAGATGTGATTGAACTCATCTTATCAATCTAATCGAATCGTAGTCTGTATGGCTCAAGAATCTCATCAATGTCTGTATGTGATCTATCAGCATTAAATGCAATCCCGAGTATCTCACTTATCATCTTATAAGTAAGTCCCCACATTCCCGCGTCCTGATATGCGCTGCTAGATCTGGGCGGCAGGGTCTTAAACATCAATAGAGATTTGATAGAACCAGAACCAGGAACTGATACGATAGTACTAGAACTGAACAGGTCATTCACGACATGGTGGATGCAATATCCAAGCAGATTCATATATGGCATTGTCACCTGATCAGCTTGTAATAGAATATTGATCTCTTTCCAGTATACATGTATTCCATCTATGATTGATACGGCGGACTTCATTCCCGATATCTTAGACATCTCTTTGAGAACACGAGGAAGGTCGTCATCTACGTCTAGGTTAGATACAAGGTGATCCTTGATTAGCTTAATAGAGAGAACGAACTTGTTGAATTCTGGTTTAACAATATTGCGCGTCTCTGTGTAGATCCAAGATGATTCGATCACAGCAATGTACGCTCTCACTAACTCCTTCAGAACTACACCACACACACCTTTTTTTGATCCATATTCTTTTACGTATGATGGGATCCCGTAGTACATGTCATACAAAGGATCCTCTATCACTTTGGGATCGTATCTGGTCATGTACTTAGATCTGACAGCATCATAGTACGTGCTCATATCAGATGTGTACCGATATATCTCTACTAGAGTCATGATAGAAGTACACAACAAATAGTCAGTTTGCATCTCAGCTCCTGATATTCTCTCTTTATATGCGGTTAGGATGGCACTCATGATGTTAGATACATCGAACTCTTTGCCGAATATGAAATGACGAAAGAACACAACGAACACGGGATCGTTTTGGTATCTGGACACAGCGGCATTGTATGCGTAATTGCATAGTTTAGACAAACGATTGAGTTTGGACTGGAGCTCATCACTGGCCACGTTTATAGACGACCACACATTCTCCAAATAATTCCAATCACGGTCATCAAACTCCTTATAAGACAAGAGAGAGAGCGCCATGGCGGATATTCTGCATTTATGAATTGGGTTGGTTGATTTGGGGCTAGAGTAAGTAAGTGTGTAGAGACCGCTTATGCTTCTGTACACCATGGAACTCAGATTGGATGCCAACGAACTACCATAGTCGTGTTTGTTCTGTCGAACACAGATGATGTCAAAATACAGATTTCTGATCTTGTCCTGTAGGAACAGAACTCGCATGAATATGTTGGCATCTAATAGATGAGCATATGATGTGGAGATAGGAGTATTGGGATGTAATATGTGATTTCGAATATCTGTTGTCTGTAAACTATCTTTACTGGGTTCATAGAATATGGATGCGTACAAGTTAGAGATGATCTTATATTCAGATGTGTTAAGAGGATACTCATCGTCTAGCAGCTTAGGGGAACTCGGGTAGGTGCGAATGAGATACGCACACAGAATGTAATACGCCATTATTCTAGGAACAAAATTGCCGTTGCCTGGTAGCTCTATGAGCTCATTGTATCTTGGCGTACTACCGTTTCGGGATCCTTCGTTAAATATATAACCAATCATTGCATTCTCGTAGGGGATGTTTAGAAGTCGGAATAGGATCTCTCGGTTGATACTGCTGAGCATCTTATAGTTCATCTTAGAAGAATGGTATGCTATGTTTGCTGTGTATAGTTTGCGGTCGCTATATTCCTTTTCTTTAGAACGGAACTCTGGTGATATCACAGCACTCATAATACTCGCTCTTAGCATCTCTACATTGATATCCAACAATCGAGATATGATCTCCTTATCACCAGCGGACGCAGTCTTCACTTCTTGATCAAAATTGGATCGAGTCATTGTCTTGTACCTGTCGAGTATCTTGTCAAGATCTCTCTTGACATCGGATAGCTTCGGTATGATCTTCGTCTGGTTAACGAGGTCTATGATTGTCGTGATGTTTGGTAAGATACTACGGCGGTGCTCAGTGGCATCATATACCGGTCCGTCCCTCGCATACAGATTGCTGTCTATCAGTTCAATCATTAATGCATTGCTCATTGAGTTCAAGAAGTGCTGATTGTTCCACTCGGCCATTGCGGCATTCACTTTCGCAATCTTAGATCTCTGTGTTTTAATATTAGCACACTTGTCTATCAGACGTTCCAGGTTGCTTTTCGCTAGAACAGAACACGAACTGTTGTGTTGAGGGAGTAGCTCATTTGCGAACACATCATGCGGCTTGCCGGCATTGAGATCACAGAACACGTCAACGTTGATAGGGTCGCTTAGATCCATACCGGCAGCTCGGCACTTGTTATATTGTTTCTTTAGGTGTTCTATCTTCTCTGGAGATGCATCATGGCACAGACCACTGATCAGCTTGCGCTTCTGTTCGGCCTTGTCAAGACAATCTTGATTGTATCTTGGATCGAGGGTAATATCGATATTGGGTCCAAGCTCATTTCCATAGCACCACTTGGTGTGATTAGCGGCAATGCTCTTATCTGCCATACACATCTTGATTCCAGAATCTGGGTTTTTTGACTTAACGAGTTGTCTTTCCATGTCATCATAGAGAGCCCATACTTCAGCTGGACTAGAGATATCGGATCGGTTGCCAGAGCGCATCCGATTCTCTACCCTTTGTTTGTACTTATGAGGATACTGATTCTTTAGCTTGTTTCGCTGATCCTCTTGGGTACATAGCGCATTCATCTCCTTTTTAATAATGTTGTAATCATTGCTATATACATCACATTTTGCTTTCTGCTTCTCCAGCCACGAAGGTTCGAAGTAGTTAGACGCCATATTAGCGATCCCATTGTACTGACCGAATCTGCGATATACATCAACGGGGCCATTGGTAGTTCCGTATTTGTCTTCTTCCTTCCATCCTAGATTCTCAGTACAGAGAGATTGGTCTCTACCGATTCCCAATATCTCAGCATCTGTAAACTTCTTAGAACTAAGATTATCTCCATTTGCGAGCTTAGAATACATATAAAACGGGGAATGGTTCTTTAGACTGGGGAGCTGATTGGTACCATTTACGTTTGCCAGTATAGCAGAAGGGCACCTGCTCGTCTCTCCTCTTCCGACTATCTTAGGATATGCAGATCGGTTAGATACTAGATCAATTGGCTTTGGGGCAAATGGCTCAAGCATGCTAAACACTAGGTTATGAACTTCAGCGTCTGTCAGTTGGTTGGAAGGTGGTGGTAGATCTTTATACTTTTTTATAATTTTAGAAGTATCTCTATAGACCAACTGGGTCAGCATAACACCAAGGAGAATACTGATACAGGAGGTTATCACACCATAGAAATACCCATCTTCAGATACGAGAAGTATGATACTAATAACGATGCATACTAGCCATGCAACAATAGGCACGTAATGAGTACGCATTGTATCTATATTTGCTATATATTAAGAAATATGAAACCAAAAATTGATTTTTAATCCACTAATATATAGTATCAGCTATAACCAACCAACTGAGCATTTCAACTACTTATTAACAGCAATGGCTTCCTGTGATATCTGCGTTGAGCATTTCACTGCTACTCTCAACAAACGTATTGAGTGTAAGTATTGCGAATTTGCATGCTGTAAGACCTGCTTCAAGAGATGGATTACCGATGCCGAACATCCGATGCAATGCATGGCGTGCAAACAACTCTTCACTAGAATTGAGATCATGGCTATCATGGGGAGCACATTCATGTCCAACGAGTATAAGAAATACAAAGAGGAAGTCGTGTACGATCAGCAGAAGGCGTTGATGCCAGCAACTCAAACGGAGCTAGAACAAGAACTATTGATCGCCAATCTATGGAAGGACTATGAGAAGATGCGTATCGATCACGAAGATGCAATCACTCAGTTCAAAAAGGGAATCACTGATTTCCAGAACGATACCACGGAGACAACGCAGTCCAATAAGGATGTCTTTAAGAAGTTCAACAAGCTTCAAGAGAAACTCAAATTACTTGGAGACACAAATGAACACACAGCTCGTAAGTTTAGAACGAGTATCTTCGACAAGGCAGATGCTCTTAAAGGAAAACCGATGAAGATGACATATGTCAAACAGTGTCCTTCTGAATCATGTAATGCTCTACTATCGCTAGAGAACACGAAACCGAATGGAGACATGGAATGTTCAGTCTGTCGCATCGCGTGTTGCAAGGATTGCATGGAATTGGTCAAGCCCGATGAAGAGCATAAATGTGATTCTGATATCCTACAGACCGTTGAACTACTCAAGAAGGATACGAAGCCGTGTCCGTCGTGTGGAGTTCCAATTCATAAGATAGAAGGATGCTTTGCTCCAAAGACACTGATTCCTCTATATGATGGATTTGTGAAACTGGTAGAAGACATTCAAGTAGGCGACCTTCTGAAGGGGCCTGATGGAATGCCCAGAAAGGTACTTGCAGTCTGCAATGGAACAGATCAGATGTATAAGGTGACTCAATCAAAGGGCGCGACGTACATCGTCAACTCGAAGCACAAGCTGTGTCTAGTAGACCACAACAACAAGGAAGTTCGACTGACTGTATCATCCTATCTTGATCTCGAGATGAAAGACAAAGACGTACTGTATGGATACAGAGTCAAGAGCATTGATGATCGAATCATTGAGAAGTCGACCATCTCAGTTGAGCCATATGGGTCGCCCAATGGACAGTACTATGGATTTCTATTAGATAGAGATCACAAGTTCCTGTTCACAGATGATACCGTCATGTCTAACTGTGATCAGATGTACTGTGTCAGTTGTCATACAGCGTTCAGTTGGAAGACGCTCAAGATCGACAATGGGCGAATTCACAACCCACATCACTTTGAGTATCTCAGACGAAACGGAGGCGTGCTGCCTCCGCGCGACCCGCTTGACATTGTATGTGGACAACAATTGGATGCTAATATGGCAGCCATTCTGTACAGACGATACAATGTTTCAATTGCAAATGTTGAGAAGAAGAACGTAGTTCTGTACCGATCGATGAATGATGCGATCTCGATGTATATTCGTTATGCAATCCATTTCAGAAGAGTACTGGTTCCTAAGTACACGCGAAACACGCTTGCTAACAGCACTAAGACATTGCGCAAGCGATTGCTAAACGGAGAGATTAATCTAGATAACTTCAAGGTGCAAGTTCAGCGTCTCGACAAGAAAGCAGAGAAGAACCGAGAACTACTAGATGTAGTCTCGATGGTCGAACGATGTATCACTGATATCGTATTCAGAATGCTAGAGGATGATAGCGGATCAGTCAATCCGTTTAAGAACCTCTTTAAGTATCACTCTGAACTAAAGGGACTAGAGACGTACACGAACGAATGTCTAGATAACATTCGAAAGTCGTTTGGCGGAACGCACTACACTCTCAGACTATTGGCGATCATGTAAGAGAGTGTAATTGTTATTCATATTTAAGATATGAATAATATAAGGTATATACACAGGGCAGCGGGTGTATATACAATGCTCGAGTAGCTTAGCCTGGTTAAAGCGCCACTCTTATCAAGTGGATATCGTTCGTTCAAATCGGACCTCGAGTATATACTGCATGTAATGCTGTTATATATTTTTTTGGTTTTTTTGACTACTTAGAAAGAAAGAATGGCATCAGAAAGGCACGAATACCAGTATCCAGATCATACTTGTTATAGATAGGATGAGACATGCTGTTGTCTTCTTCCAATCGAGGTACCACATGAGCACCCATGTTAGAAGCATAATCATTCGCAAATCCAAAGATACGCAAATATGTACCAGGGGATGGGCGGTGTGCATGAGAACCATAACAGACATACACAATTAGATTGCCATCCTTGGTCTTCTTGGCATCGCTCCACTTGAGCCACTTGCCTTCGCGATCGTGAGCGCTATAGAACACATGCTGCGGCAGTGAGTTAAGGCCGATGTTGTAAAGAATTCGAATGCGTTCTATGTCCTTAGGATGATACCCAAGAGACGTTGCTGATGGAAGAATGCCATTCATGCCAATCGCAGGATTGATTGTGTAATACACATAGTACGTAATGCTGTGGTATAGAACACCATTGTATTCATAGTTTGCATCTCGAGAATAATAGATCACCTGACTAGGAGGAGACGTTGGGACATAGTTCTTGTCGCAACGAATGTTAAGATCCTGAGACGGATGGAAGCGGAGCTGGATAGGAACAGGGATAACGTGAGCTGGAGCAGTCGACATCGTTAAAGATAAATCTAGCGATTTGATTGTCTATATAATATAATACACATAATTAAGATATTATTGGACGCAACCATGAGCGACTCTCATGATAAAACAAGAATGACGGTGCTCATAACATCGCTCATACTGTGCATCATATCTATCTTCTTGGCTATATATGTAGACTCAGTTCTAGGTAATATGTTCTTCGTAGCAGTCTTCATCGTTGGTGTATATGAGATAGATCGATACGTACGCAAACGCATAGAGACACGATACCCGACGCAAAAACACACAGAAATAACAAAGTAAAAAAAAGAGATCACATACTCTTTACCAACTTAGATGTTAGAGAGTATGTACTCGAGGCGAGCACGCTCAGCCTCTTTAGCCGCACTGATGCGCTGCTTTGCTTCTTGGGCAAGAGCATATTCAAGATCACTGACTACGATACGAGAGTCGCGCACTTCAGTCATGAACTTGCTGTATCTCTCACGAGCTTCATCAACGACCATCTTGCCAGAATCAATAGCAACTAGAAACTCAACTTGCTTGTCAAGTCGAGCTTTGTTGATGCCAGTTGGCTCAAAGGTGAGTGCCGGATGGATGCGCATGTAGCGCACGAAGTATTCGTCGAAATCGTAGAGATCGCGGGCGTCCATTGGTAAGCACTATGTACTATATCTAGTTTAAATGATATCAATTTTCTATAATCAAAAATTGATTTTTTTGTAAGATAAACATATTACCAACCGCCGGTAAATACAACGACTACTGCACTCTCTTTAGCTCGCCAACAATGAACTACCACAAGTACAACCAGTACTCCGACATCATCAACACCATTGCCAAGAGCTTTGGTATTGAGCACACTCTGTCGACCTACGATCTTCAGATCAGTGGATCGACGATCCTCAACATCATCAAGGACCCAAAGAACGTAATTAGTTCAAGTGATCTTGATCTGTACTACACATCTGGGGCTATGACAGACAAGAAGCTAGGAGATATGATTCTAGAGTTCATGCTTGCCGGGTACTACACCAAGACAAGCGGATTTGATGTCAGATCGCTGGTATGTACTGGAACAGCTATGGCAGAGGATCCAATGATCAGCACATCCGGAATACTCAGCGATACTCTTAAAGATGATCTCAATCATATCTTGATGGGCAAAGGAGAGTTCAAGTCAGATGTACACACCTCTCTCATCAAAGGAGAGAACCAGTGTTTCGCAGAGCGCACTATGAAGATAGTTGAGAAGATCTTGCCAAGTCAATATGCTGATGATGACGAAGAGATCAATGAGTACAAGTACTTCTCATTGGCAAAGTACATCAGATCCATCATTCGGCTCTACAACCCATTGCTAGACAAAGAGATTGATCTCATTGTCATGAAGGAAGGAGTCAAGCTGGCCGACATGATCATGCAGACGTTTGACTATGACATTGTCAAGAACTACGCTTCGAAGACGAAGAAGACCGGCAAGTGGATCGTATACACGAACCTACCAAAGTCGGCTCTCTTGGGCAACAAGAAGGTAGCGAAGATGACGATTGAACACTTCAGCAACCGAGTCGCGAGCAACCTACACGAGTTCAACAACTTCGTTTCGAGATATGCTAAGTATGCAATCACAAAGAAGTATGAGGTGTACATCGGCAACTTCAGAATCAGTCCAGAGATGGTGCTTGAGATGCACAACATCGCATACTCAATGATAACGTCAATCAAGACTAACATAATCACAAAGCTGTTTAAGAAACACGATTTGATTCGATGGTCTGCTTCTGATGTGATCATGTACGGACCAGAGACAGAAGCTCAGATGTTCTTTAAGAAAGGATACGTTGGGTTTGTAGACATCACTCTCAACTCAGATCGTCTTGAGAACTTCCCAGAAGAGGTGTCGTTCAGACTCAATGTACGATCAGCTAGACTTCTAGTAGACGAACGAGCAATGAACCAGCAGTACCAGGAACGCAATGCCAAGGGTCATATCATTGGGTGCCTAGTTGGACCAGTCATCACAGAAGCGATCGCTAGCAGCATCAAGGATGAAGCCCTACTGTCATATCTATCCAACTTCTCAATTGCTCTCAAAGACAAGAACAACACAGAAGTGAAGGTGGCAAGTAAGTACGGTCTCGATCTATGTTGCGTATGCAGAGAAGAGGATCTGCAGATGTTCGGACTCAACTGCGGGCACAAGCACTCAGCATGCTCACCTTGTCTAAAGGAACTTATCAAGCATGAGCAACGATGCCCGATGTGCAGAAACGAGCTCTTCAGCAACATTGACTAAGATTACATAGCACGACAATCTATGCATTCTTTTTTTCTCGTAATCCGCCAGCGTCAGAACAAAGCGAACGCAATCTTAATCTATACAAACACATATCATATAGAGACGAGACGACTGGTATATGATAGATAAAGATGATCGATGATGTTAAGCTTAGTGTGTTCTCAAACGCCATCGTTGAGTATCTTAGAGATAGACTGCAGTTGTCTTCAACTGGTAATCAACTGGTTAGCATGATTGTGCTTAACTCCATTGTGTGGATCAATCACAACACAGACAATGATACTATCAAACGATATCTGGGAATCATCACTCAGCCAAGATATCTAGTACTCATTGTACTCGCAATCGTTTCGTACACAAACAAAGATACGATCAGAGCAATGATCTCTAGTAGATTCGATAAGAAGAATGACCAATGCGTCGATATCATGATGACACATGCGGACCACGCAGACGATGAATTCATCATCATAGATGTATCAAACATACCAAGATACATCATGGCAGTGTACAGATACATATCTCTCAACCCAACCATGTTTAACACAAACGTAGACACACGATACGTCATGTACGTAGAAGACAACATGGTGCCGCTGTACAACAAACAGATGCACTTTGACGATCATGAGCATGGCATTAAGGGATTCATCACGACGCGATACTCATCTTCGATCGTTAAAGATCAAGTAGTACACAACTATGGAATGCATATCAACATAGACAAACACAGCAAGGCGCTTACTGATTCTAACGTGCACATTGACTACATCAACATGATCATGAAATATCTAGAACGAGAATCCAAGTATGGTAGCCAAGTACAATTGTACTATTATAAGATTCTACACAATAGACTCATCAAGACCACATACTACGACGCCGATGTATCTACATGGAAAAAGGACGTTCAGCTCCTACAAGACACATTCTTCAGTGAACACAAAGAGATGCTATTCAATGTAATCAATCATAAGATTGCCGGAACCAACATCATCGAGGCGCAGGCATGGAACAACCTATTATTGCATAGCAAGCAGGGTGGCCTTGGCAAGTCATCAGTCATCTATAGAGTTGCAACCATGCTTAAGAAGAATGTAATCAGTGTAGACATCGCACAGTACATTAACAAGAAGAATGATCTCTATGCCATCTTCCACGGGCAGAAGTTCAAGCTGCCAGCCGGTGGCGATACAGAGTATGACATTGACAACTATATCATTGTTCTAGAGGAGTTTGACCATGCGATTCAAAAGCTAGGATATATCGATCAGTTTAATAAGATCAAGTATCAACTCACTCAAAAAAACGTAGAGAACAAGCAACATGAAATGGAGAACGCGGCCAAGGAACTACTAGACGAGGACCAAGACGAGGACCCTAAGGAGGTACCCAACAGTGAACCAAAGAAGGACGATGGCGATATCATGAAATCAATCATGGATAGAGAAATGGGGATCGCATCAAAGAGCGCACCAAAGCTATCGCTGCGAAAGCAGTACGCGAGCAACATCTCATCTATCAACAATGATATGCAAGATATGATCAACATGAATAATGATCCAAACAGCCAAAACATCGTGTATCTTGGAGATCTACTAGAACTGTTCCAAGGACCGATCCACATCGTTGGTCGCATGATCATTGCCACGACCAATAACTTTGAAGACATCAAATCAGCTCTACCGATGTTGGTGAGACCAGGGAGACTCACTCCGCTTAAGTTTGACTATCTATCTTGGACCATATTCAATGATCTAGTCAAATACTACCTTGGAACGATGCCAGAGTACCAACCATATGAGATCACGATTCCAACGAGTCAAATCATAGAACTGGCGATCAAACACAAGAATTCAAAGACAAGCAAACCAATTGAATTCGTTCAAGAGGTACATACCCTCTGCAACAATTCTACGAGAATCTAGAGACCGATAGAGTATATAATATTGATAGTTTAGAGGTATGTTCATCATATAGTATATCAACCTGTCAATATGCCAGTCTACAACTGCAAAGAGTGCAAATACACGACAGAAGACTCGTCTAACTATAGACGTCATAAGGTATCAAAGAGACACCTTACCAATCATATGATCTGTTATATTTGCAAAAAGCAGCTCACCAATCTATATCATTACAACCGACACATGCACTGCTGCGAGCGAAACAAGAAAGCCAGCGAGGTAGAACGTCTAGCCATTCTAGAGAAGATCAAAGCCAATCTTATTGATGTTGAAACTCAGACAGGAACTGAGACAGAGACGCTATCAAACAACTAATCACAAAACACACAGTTCCAAAATGAGCTGTCTCTTTTTTTGATTCAAATTCGGCGTTGAAGGCAGTAGTGCTCATGGTGGTTTACAGGCGGATGTGATAACAGTAGTAAAGACAACTTATGATGCATTCTTATATACTATGGCATTGTTAAACCTTAGGTTGAGAGGTAGCTAAGAGGTGCGGATGGTGTATCGATAGAATCTCTCCAATATAGTCTCAAAAAAAAGAGAAACGTTGGTACTACATTTCTTACTTAACAAGCAACAATGGTTTCTCAATTCCGACAATGTCATAGAACGCAGATGAGATCGTATTGTATATGAACCGATAGTCAACGTTCACACTCTTGAACTCAACATGGTAGTCATTCAAATGACGGAAGATGATGTTGTTCACTGTAAAGATCTCGTTTAGAAGGATATCCATTGTGTCCTTAGTAAGTCGACTTAGGTAGTTGACTGGAAGACCATTGCTTTCATCCTTATAGAAGATGTCTCTAGGGGTATCACAGAAGAACGATTGGCCCTTCGGGTTCTCCTTGTTCAGGTACGTCTCGACGATTGCCTTGGCAATAACACGGACAGCATAGGCATCGATCTGCTTGTTGTTGTGGGCTCGCTCGGCGTCGAGCGTTGGCATCAGCATCAGGTCTTCTTCAGTAATCAAACTTGGATTGAACCAAATCTTGGGAGCCTGGTCATTGATCAATTCGCAGAACGGCATGAGATCGAGACCCTTAGAACGGAGAGAATTGATCTGTTTAGCTATTGGTTTGTACTTCTCGCGAAGACGGTTCTTGTGCTCCTTATCAAACAACTGACTAGCTTCTTCCGCCGTGTACTCAACCGTATCAAGAACATCAAGAACACTGAAATCGTCTGAAATGGTCTTCTCGATAAGGGCGCGGCATCGGGCGATACTGTCATCGTGCATCAATGGATTGATGTTGATTGTAAGAAGACGACAAGCCTGCTTAAACATCTCGCCGCTCAGCGTACGAGTATCCAGTTGAAAGATATTCGTGTTGTTGATCGTTCTGTTATCGATCGTACTACCATGTACGATGCTCAAGCTGTTGTGGTTCCCGTTGATTACAGCAGACTCTGCATTGGTTTGAGTTTGAGATTTGGACTGCTCCTTTTCCCCCTCGTCTTTCACACACGGCATGGTGTCCATGTGATGATTGTAATGATTCAATCTCTTGTACTGAGCCTTGCAATTGAAACAGATCATATTGTTAGCACAGTGCTTCTTGGTCTGTTTGTGTTTTCCAAGATCACGTTTATCGTTTGTTCGATAGTCGCATGTCTTACAGATGTACTTATGGGTCTTCACCATCTCGAAGTATTTAGAATAACTCAGCAACTGTAATATTACGCGAGTATATTAGTATTTACTATCTTAAGAATAGTGAAATTATAATAAACTACTGCAACTCGATATATCAGATAGACAGATAGTATCATATCACTTTGGATACATGTAGATGATGGGTAGCATTATTATTAAATAACATTGTTCTTGATATTTTTATGATCACTTATATATACACATTGAGTTGCGTGAGGGGGGGTATACCCTAGTCAAATCGTAGTTGTAGTGTATAAGAGTTATGATATATATTGTATAGAATAAGCATTATAAATAATGTATATATAGATTTTAACAGAGATAAT
>JACCDZ010306909.1_pt1 | contig 17000 bp, 22 predicted proteins | sample 7449551 | NCBI WGS metagenome assembly JACCDZ01 (sample SAMN15323452, study PRJNA562643) | freshwater metagenome | isolation source: river surface water | place: USA:Blue River Watershed | collected 2017-08-18 | reverse complement strand
ATTAGTATTATACCATTCGTAAAAAATAAATTCATATTTTATGGCGTCGGCTTAGCACCAAATTTTTAATCTTCCCTCGAGCCTTGCCGATAGGCAATGGTCGCTCGCTCCAGACACAAAAATTTGGGCTGCCTTCTTGTTAAATTTATGACTTTATTTTTTACGAATGGTATTAGCAACAACAGAAAATTTTTTTCCAGAAAGGCTTTTCTATGCGAGCTATTTTTTCAATCTCATCAATCAGTGTAGAGGGATAGACAGAAATACGCTCTTGGAGATTGTGGTCTTTCAGCCAATCCTGCGCTGCTGGAACATGTTCTGGTTTAACAAAAAATAAATCGATCTCTTTTCCGATGATGGCCTGTTGAATTTTATATTCATGATGGTAACTTTCGACAGGCTTAACATGGGTAGATGCGAGAAGTAGAGGGAAGTGAAGGGCAATCATTTGACGCTCCACATCTCTAAATTGTACTAAAGGGGGATTGTCAAAGATGCTTAACATTCTATTGTAGCGTAGATGGTAATGTTTAAGGCGAAGTTCGATTTTCTCCCGGATAACTCTTTGGATGATAGCCTCAGCAGAAAGTAGACGGCCTTTTTTATCTTTGGCTAAAAGCGCTTTGACGGGTTCGGTCTTTTCAAAACGAGGGGCCACTTCTCGCAATAGCTCTAGTTCCGTATTCCCATAGAGGCGTAGTCTAAAGACTGTTTTTATAAGGCTAGGCGTTTTAAGGGGGGATTGGTTCAGCAGATCAACTGACTGTTTCGGATAAAAAAAGACTTCCCTGCACTCAAATAAAATCTTGCCGTCGGGTTTTTCTATCCAGTTGATACCATTTTTTCCGCCAATAAAGGCATTGATTCTTTGTTGTGCTTCAAGATCCTCTTTAGCTTTTTCTAGTTCTTCTAGAGGACAATCAATGGCCTTAAGGACGCGTTTAGAAGGAGATCTTTCTAGGCTTTCTTTTTTGATTGTTTCAATGGTGTTTCTATGTTCAAAGCATAATTGCTCAAATTCTTTTGGATCCCATTGTTTTAAGCGGAGAAGGGAAATGAGGGTGCTATCCCATTCATCATGCTCTGGGGAAGCACGCATTAAAACATCGAGACTGGACTTAAATTCTTTAGCAATACAGACATGAATATCAAAAGAGTGACTAGTCTTATCGGCGTAATTCCAACTGATGTTGATATCTTTAGCAAGACAGCCTGAAATAAGCGTTTGATTGACTCCATTCGGCGTCATTCCACCCTGCGTAATTTCTCCTGACATAGGAGCTATTTGACGATCGAGCAGCTTGCCTGAGGGGATCAGCGTGTAATCTGTCCTGGGGATGAGTGCTAAGAGGGAGCTATTTGTCCCGTGAGTCCAGGTTATTTTTTTTGCAAGAGCTTGAGATTGTGTGGATTGCTCAATTTCTTTGAAAGCTTGATAATTAGTGTTTTGTAACTGATTGTTTTTTAATATATTCATTAAATTACTATATTTTCTATCTAATTATAATATAAAATATTTTATAGATCAATAAATTTAATGGTTTTAATGGTTTTTTTTGCTGACACGGCTTCCTCTTCAAAGCCAACCTGATCATGGGACATATTATCCCAGGCGGAACCGGCTTCTCTGAATTCGATAAGAGAGTGCGTCAGTACGTAGATCGCGAAGATATCGGTGAAGTTGAGTTTGTTTTTAGTGAGTAAACCCCTCCGCGTGAGCGAGATTTAGTGTAAAGCCTTGCAGCTGAATAAGTTGCAATATATTTTTTGGGCTCTTAATTAAGATAATTATTACAGTCTAAATATATATTTATTTATGTTAAATTGATTAAGTTAATAATAGAAAAAAGGGGGCACAATGACTGTTCTTAGTTCCACATGTTCAAGTTTTACAGGGAAATTTTTATATAGCGACACCTATGCTAAGGTTAGTGGTTGGGTTGATGGGTCAATAGAAGATTGCATAATTGAGGAAAAAACCTCTACTTTAAATAAACTAGCTGCAATCCCGTTTATTGGAAGCGTGAGTGGGGCGCTGCGCGTTTGCTTAGCCTGTATCCACATGGTAGGGCATTTATTTGCCGCTCTCTTATTTCAAAATTGGGGGCATATCGCGCATGTAGTTAAGGGGGGTGCGGAGCTTTTGAGAGGGGTGATTGAGGTTATTCCGGTGGTCGGGAACATTTTTTCCATTTTTTATAACCAACCTAATTTTCTTCTTATTGGTCAACAAAGCAGTTGCCAAGGTGGTCATGTGGAAGCTTACTCTTTTTTCCTAGTTAAAATTCGAAATCCAAACAAATTGGATCAAATAGATTGTGAATGCAGCCTTTTTAAGCTTTAGGCTCTAAGATAAAGAAGAATTAGATCTCTAATTTCTATGAAGATACTGATAAAAAGGCCCCGTAGCTAAGTTGCTACGGGGCCTTTTTTTTATTAAAGCGGACGAAAGGGATCTTACACTAGGGAGGGGGGGGCTTGTTGATAAAATTTTTCAATATACTCAACTGCTGCAAGCTGATTAGAGATGGTTTTATGAGCCTCTATAAGGAGGTTATGATCATTTAAAATGGTAGTTTCTAGTGCCTTATCGATGGTTTTTCTAGCCTCATTGATGAGGTGAATATCGGCGGCTTCCATCATTATATTGGAGGCTTGATCATCAATGGTTTGGGGGGAATGTGTGATAGGATTTACACCAAGATAGCGGTTATTGGAGCCATATTCTTCTTCTAATAGATCTGTCAAATTTTCTTCCATTCCTTCATTGAAATTGCTTTGTTTCTTATTGTTTCCTACATTCATAAGGGAAAAAGAACTAGAAAAAATCACATCAGTTTCTTTTCCCATAGGAGGTTCAGAGGTTGTTTGAGAATTTCTATTCCATAAGCACGAGACAAAGCAAGAAAATAACTTAGAGATTCGAGCACAAAGCGAGGCAAAGGCGTTAGAAAACCCTGTTTTTTCAGATGAATCTGGTGGACAGGCCTTGTCATTGCATATTAAATTATTATTATTTATTAATGTTGAGCTCATTTTTAAATATCTTTTTATCTATGAAACAATTATATCAAATATATTTGTTTTGTTCAATTTAAAATTTAAAAAGTTTTTATAAGAAAAATGAATTGATCAATTTTGATTTTAAAAAAGCATGAAATTAATCTTATCTATTTGAAAGTCAAGCGCATATAGAAGGGTGTCTAGTGTCTACCGCGATAGCGAGTTTTGCAGCTTTCTCCTTCTTTATATCAAAAGGCCCCGTAGCTAAAATTAGCTAAGGGGCCTTTTTTTGTTAGAGTTGAAGACGAAAGGGATCTTACACTAGGGAGATGTACTGTTCTTGAGGTGTGTTACCAAACTTCTCAAGTATTTCAATCGCTTTACTAAGGGCTTGTGCGTCTGTTTCGTTGTTTACTGACTCACTCTTCTCTGCTATTTCCTTAACTGTTGTAGTCGCCCTAGCGAGAACTTGAGCATCATCGGCGTTCTGCATTTCTATCACTATATCAAAGGCTTTATCAGCGATTGTTTTAGGGGCATATGTGATAGGATTTATGCCAAGATTCTCTTCATTGGAGTTATATTCTCCTGATAGATATGCCAAATTTTCTTCCATTCTTTCATTGAAATTGTGTTGTTTCTGATTGTTTCCCACATTCATAAGGGAAAAAGAATTAGAAGAAATCACATCAGTTTCTTTTCCCACAGGAGGTTCAGAGGTTTTTTGAGAATTTCTATTCCATAAGTATGAGAAGCACGAAACAAAGCAAGAAAATACGTTAGAGATTCGGGCACAAAGGGAAGCAAAGGTGTCAGAAAAACCTGGTTTTTCAGGTGGACAGGCCTTATCACATGTTGAATTATTATTTACTAATTTTAAACTCATTTTTAAATATCCTTTTTTATCTATAAAACAATTATATCAAATATATTTGTTTTGTTCAATTTAAAATTTAAAAAGTTTTTATAAGAAAAATGAATTGATCAATTTTGATTCTAAAAAAGCATGAAATTAATCTTATCTATTTGAAAGTCAACTGCCTACAGAAGAGTATCTATTGTCCTTGAGGTCCTACTTTTTAAAGACTGGCCTGGCAATGGGAGGATAGTCTGAAAGTCCTTGAGGAATAGATGCTTAGTTAAGCAGGCTTTTCCAAATGAAATAGATTTTATTAAAAAATCTTTGATTGAAAGGTCTACTATATGACCCGATCTAACAAGCAGTTGCAATTGAGCTAATCATGTCTAAATTCTATCAATTAATTCGCTTTTTATCGCGGATATTAATTTTCGTCGCCTCCACATCGAATATTGGATAAAACATACCAGACGAAGCAGTTATTTAAAATTCCAAGAGTGCATATGTTGATCACATTATTTGTGAATATTATACTAAGATCAATCGCACTTTCTAGGGGAGATGCATCCCATCTTTTGTTCTCTGCCGATCGAAAAAATGGAGTCCCATCTTTAAATTTTTGAAATATTGACTGAGCCAGCTTTACAACCGCCATGGTTCCAGAAACAAGAGTAATCGGTACAGAAATAATTGGACCTAACACAGGTATTGATTGAAACATATACGCGGGTTCATAATTTTGTCGTCGGACAGCACCAAACGTGCATTTAAGGGCTTTTGTAATCATTGTTTACCTATTTTAATAGGAGTTAATAAATATAAATCATAATCAGCAACTGATTGTATTGATTTTTTTATTGAAAAGCAATCTAAATTGTTTTTAATATTTTTTTACCATCTTTTCGTGGTGAGCCTTAACTTAGCAGCTGTCATTTTGAAAGGGGCTCCTCCTTTTCTATCTCGAGCCCTCGCAGATAACCGATTAACATGCCTTGTCACCTAAACGTTCGATTATGTGACGATAAAGATCTGGCTTTTTCCAGGTAATTTATATATCATCTAACCCGTGATATAACCTATGTTCTACAAACATTAAAATCAATTTAGAAATTATGAAATCAACCTCAGCCGAGCACCCGATCCATTAGAAGTTTACATGGAAAATCCCCATTTTTAATCCTATGTGTTTATTTTACACGAATCCTTACCGTCTACCTATACCGGTTTCTACTTCAACGACAGTCTAAAGACTAAGAAAACCTGCTGGAGAGTTTGCTTAGGATATTTTGGACTGCCTTTTTTATCTTAACTTTAAAAGAAGGAGGGCTCTGGAGCTGAATATACTTATGCTCAAGTAATCCGTTTAGGATAGAAGAGTGAAAGCGAAGCTGCTTATTGACAATAGCCAGGGCTTTGGGACAAACCGCAACTTCTTTTTCACTAAGGGGTTTATTTGTCGAAGGAGATTTGTTTGCGTTTTTGATATGTTGCTTGAACAAATCATTTTTATAAAAAGTTTTGCTGGATACGGCCGCTGTGGGGTCTTTTGCGGGAAAGCGGGCGAGTTCTAACGATAGGCCACACTCAAAATGAGTTAAAATTTTATCTTTATAAATAGCCTCCGGGATAGTCTTAAGGCCGCAAAGATCTAGCGTTTTTTTTTCCTTTATGGCTGCTTTAAAGTCAGCTTCCACTTCTGTCAGAAGAGGTTGATAAATTTCTTGGACGACATCCACAGCATCCGTGATCCTTTGAGCCAGGAAAAGAAGATCTTGCAAACCATCAGGTAGCGGTTTAAGGCCCTTTTTGGAAAAGGTGATATGGACAGGCCGTTTTTCTGCAAGCCAGGTAGTTTGCTCTTTTTCAATCTCATTTTCCGTGGGTATGGGCGCGGGCTTGGGCATTGGTGGCTTTTTTTCCACAGCTGAAGTCTTGGCAAAATACTTTTGGGCGGCATACTCAACAAGCGCGATGAGCTGGCCAAGAAGGGGAAGGGCTTCAAGGGCCGCTAGAGTGATATGTATAATTTTTTCTTTCCCTTGAGAGGTGCGGGATGCTCGTGCATGCTTCAGGCAATTGCCCCACACTAAAGCCCCGCGGATTGTATAGTCGCTCTGGGAAAGTCTCCAATTCATGGCCATATTATAAATTTCTGTTTTATAAACTTCAATTATAAAAAATATTGCCCTAAATAATTAAGATAGAATAGAATGAGTCCATGAAATTCGTGCTTTCTGTTAAAAATTTGCGCAAAGTCTATCCAGGAAAGGTCCCTTTCGTGGCAGTCGATGGGCTTTCTTTCGATTTAGCCCCCGGGGAAATTCTGGGTCTTTTGGGCTCTAATGGGGCAGGGAAAACAACCACCATTCAGATGTTATTGAGCACTCTTTCCTATACATCTGGAGAAATTCTCTACTTTGGCAAAGAACTGAAGAAACACCGCTCTGAAGTCTTGCAGCATGTGGCGTTTGCTAGCACCTATATGAGTCTTCCTTGGAAGCTGACGGTGGGTCAAAACCTACGCGTTTTTGGTTATCTTTACGGTCTTTCAAGAGAAGAGATGGATAAAAAAATCGATCCTCTTCTTGATCGATTTGGAATCTTGGCGTTGAAGAAAAAAATGGTCAGCGACCTTTCTGCTGGCCAGATTACGCGCCTTATTCTTGTAAAAGCTTTTTTAGGCAACCCAAAGGTCGTTCTCTTAGACGAACCAACCGCCTCTTTAGACCCCGATATTGCGCATGAAGTCTGTGAATTTTTACTCCAAGAGAGAGATACAAAAGGACTATCGATTCTTTTTACCTCTCACAAGATGGACGAGGTTTCAAAACTCTGCGATCGGGTTCTTTTCATTCAAAAAGGGAAAATTATTGCCGATGATATCCCTGAGAATTTAGCGCGCAGTGTCTCTTCTTCTCGTCTTCAGCTTGTTTTAAGTGATGGGATGAAGAGAACAACCGCGCTTGCGGATAAGATGGGTATGACTTATCGCGTCGATCACAGACAAATAGAATTACATGTCGATGAAAAGGAGATTGCTGCTTTTCTTACGGCTCTTGCGCGCATTGATGTGACCTACAGCCATATCAAAGTGTTAGAGCCAACACTAGAAGATTATTTTTTAAAAATGGTGAAAAACAAATGAGCCTTCGCCGTATTTGGGGATCTTTTTTACGCTACTTTTATGTTTCTACTAAGTTAGACCAAATCTCCGATCTTTTTTATTGGCCGGCGATCGATATTTTTCTGTGGGGGATGACTACAGTCTGGATTCAAAAGCACAATAGCGAAGTGCCAGAAGTTGCCCTTGTTGTTTTGACGGCGTTGATTTTTTGGCAGATTGCCTGGCGTGGTAATTATGAGGTGGGGGTTAATCTTTTGCAGGAGTTTTGGAATCGGAACTTGGTCAATATGTTCTCAACACCGCTCCGTCTTGTAGAGTGGGTTTTTGGTTTGATTTTACTCTGTTTTGTCAAGATTCTCATCAGTATGGCCTTCGGCGCTCTTTTGGTCTATTTGCTCTATGAAATGAACGTTTTTACAATGGGCTGGGCCTTTTTGCCCTTTGCGGCCTCGCTTGCTATTTCGGGGTGGATGATGGGCTTTTTAGCCTCTTCCATCATCATTTATTGGGGGCAGCGCTTTCAGATGCTCGCCTGGATGACAGCGTATGTTTTTGCTCCCTTTAGTGCTGTTTTTTACCCTGTCGAGGCGTTGCCTGCCTGGGGTCAGACCATTGCGTGGAGTTTTCCCATGGCCTACGTTTTTGAAGGCATGCGGATGATCTTGAAGACGGGGGTGTTTCCCACCTATTATTTCTGTATGAGTTTACTGCTCAATGCCGTCTATCTGACGGGGGCTGTATTTTTATTTAAGATGATGTTTGAAAAAAGCCGGGCTAAGGGTCTTTCTCGCCTTGAGTGATTGCATGGATAGCTTGCTTATAATGATTAATGCTAGCGATAACATGGTTACAAGCGTCATTGCTTCTTATGTAAGCTTCTAGTTGTTCTAGCGCATTTTTAAACTTTGTCTCTTTTTGCAGTAATAAGATAGCTAGGCATCCTGTGGCCAGATCATCTGCTCCAACCTCTTTTTTTGTAATTTCATAGATAGCTTTTTGCAGATCATTTCTGTATTCAATGGTAATTAATCCTGCAATTTTTTTTAGAGTTAAGGGACTTTTCATATTTTGATCTATTTTTGTTGCCAGGGCTAAGAAGTGGGTGCTTTCTAAAAACTTGCTTAGCGAGGCCTCTTTGTAAGCAGATGTCTTCTTATAATCCTGTATTGATTTTTGCCAGTTTGCCTCTTCTGTTAGTTGGATAGGTGTTGATGGGAGAAGTTGAAGCGTAGCTTTTCTAAGGGTGTTTTGGTAGGCGGCTTCAATATGAGGCTCCACTGGGCCCTCCTTAGGAGGGGTAAGGCTACAGTACTCTTTTATTAGACGAGCTTTGATATCTTTTTTGACATACGCAGGACATTTGGGTGAGAGATTTAAATCCACCATGCAATTATTCACTCTTTCGTCCAAAGGGGGAAAAGAGCCTACAGTTGATTTCCAAATAAGATAAAAGAAATTCAAAAATCTATCGTGAAAAGAGACGGTATATTCCATTTCCTTCCCATAAAAGAAGGGGGAGTATTTTCGCAAACTTTTTATTTTAGTTTCTTCTCAATCTCTTTTTCTAGTTTACCGATATCGGTTGCAAAGCTGCGTATACCTTCATAGAGTTTATCAGAGGTCATGGCGTCTTCACAAAGCATCCAGCGAAAGCTCTTTTCATTGACAATAACTGGCTTAATTTCCATTTTGAGAGCTTTTTCTTTATCGAGCTTTTTGGTGAGGGGGACATTCTTTTTTTGGAGCTCTTCTAGGAGTTTGGGTGCAATGGTGAGAAGATCACATCCGGCAAGCTCAATGATTTCGTCGGTATTACGGAAAGAGGCTCCCATGATTTCTGTTTTGTAGCCAAATTTCTTATAATAGTTAAAGATTTGGGTGACAGATTTCACGCCCGGATCTTGCTCTGGAGGGTAGCTCTCTTTTCCTTCGTGTTTTTTAAACCAATCGAGAATACGGCCGACAAAAGGGGAGATGAGGGTTGCTTTTGCCTCTGCGCAGGCAACTGCCTGAGCCAAACTAAAGAGAAGGGTCATATTACAATGGATACCTTCTTTTTCTAAAACTTCTGCCGCTTTAATTCCTTCCCAAGACGAGGCGAGCTTAATCAAGATCCGTTTGCGATCAATACCGGCATTTTCATAAAGAGCGATCAGCTGACGCGCTTTTTGGACAGAGCCTTCTTTGTCAAAGGAGAGTCTAGCATCGACTTCTGTGGAAACGCGCCCTGGGACGATTTTTAAAATTTCTAGGCCAAAGTTCACAAAAATTTTATCGAGGGCAAGACTCTTTTTTTCTTGTAAGCTGTGGCCCTTTTGTTGTGCAAAAGCAATAGCCTCATCCACTAGGGAGGCATATTCTGGTTTGGAGGCGGCAGCCAGAATGAGGGAGGGATTCGTTGTGGCATCTGTGGGGCGGTATTTTTTAATCCCTTCAAATTCTCCTGAATCAGAGACAACCGTGGTGAGTTTTTTTAATTGTTCTAGTGTATCCATAAAGTTTCCTAAAATTTAAAGGGTAAGTGGAAAGGGTTTTTTACGGGAGTCTTTTCTAGTTCTTGGAAATGGTCTGAAAAAGTTTCAGAGGAGAGTTCGGTGGAAAAACCAGCCACTTCAAGGGTCACGTTTTTTTCTTTTGTCAAGGCATCGATTAAGGCAGTTTGAAGCGCCTCAGAAAGCAGGGCTCTTTGTCCTCCTTCATGACGATAGGCGATTCCTTCAACGATTTTTTCTTCTGTCTTGATGTGAAGCTTGATTTCTTTAGGGTTATGGGGATCTACGGGCAGTGTCTGGGAGTGGACATGGATATAGGTGTAGAGCTTGCCTTGCGTCATCAACATCTCAACATCCATGCCATTCACTTTATCTAAAGCGGGGTAGGTGATTTTTGAAGAGGCATACTGGGTCTCATCGGCTTGTACATAGTGCGTGCTCCATCTGTCTTTTGAGTTGCAGCCTGCAAAGATAAGCAGAGAAAGAACCAAAAGCCTTTTCATTTCTTATTCCTACTTGTGGGAGACCAAAATAATGGCGGTAATGGCAGCCCCAACCACGGTGGCTGCAACCACATATTTACCCCAGTCATTTTGCGTGCCCTGTAAAGAGCCGTCTTCTGCAGCTTTTCCTACGTGTTTTTCAGTCGCGTCTGGGGAAGGCGTTTCGGTTGCTGCTAAAGGGGTCTCGGGGGCTATTTCTGCCTCTTGCACGGCAGGGAGAATTTCTTCTAGAGCAGGCGCTGCCTCATCGGCATGTAGAGGCAGGGCAAATAGACAAAGTAAAAGGGAGAGGTTCAGATATGTTTTTTTCATGGGTGTTCCTTTTTGCAGGTGATCTCTCTTGTCTGTTTTATCAGCAGGGCTTGCCAGTAGGCGCCCATTTCCGGGCATTCTAAGACAACCATTTTTTCCCACTCCTCGTGAGATAAACAGGATGAAGAGAGTTTATCATAAGCCAAAGAGAGACGCTCTCTTTTTTTTACATCAGGCAGGCTTGAAAGAAGGTGGGAGCTTGAGTTAAGGGAGTCAAAGGCCTTTTTAAAACTGGCATAAAATTGAGAAAACTCTTCTTTGAGAGCCGAGGCCGTTAAAATGTAGGCGGTTTTATCTTGGATAAAAAAGAGTTGTAAAAGGCGCACCTGGCCCCACTTTGTCTTTGTCTCTAGTTCAGTTAGATGGCAAGGGCCGGCTGGCGATTTAAAGGCTCCAAGATCGCGCCACCGGTTATTGGGATTGCTTAAATGGATTTTTTTTACTGCAGCGACATATTCTGCAACGGAGAGGGGAGTCTGCAGTTTTTCTTCTGCTAAATTTAAAGAAGGGGCAAATGTAGAGCTGTTTTTAAGAGCAAATCCGACTTTCACCCGCTTGCCTAAATTTTGCGGGTTAATCAAATCCCATCCAGCAGGAGGAACAAAATAGACCTCGTTAGAGTAGAGAGAAAAAATGGTTAGAAGAAAAAATAAACCTTTAATGACAGTGCGCACCCCCGCCCCCGCCCGAAGAGCCACTGCTATTTAAAGCCGCAGCTAAAATTGCAATGCCGACAGCGAGCCCTGCCCCCCAAGCTAGCATGGAAGAGCTGATGGCTGTGTAGGCTCCATCATTGGCCCCCACGCCTGTTTGCCAAAGATCGTCCGACTCTGTGCCATATTGCGCAATCTGATCGCGCGCTTCCATGGCCGTTGTCGAGAAAAGAAGGACGCAGAGCGTGAGAGAGGACAGTATTCTTTTTTTCATTAGGTTCCTTATCGCACAGAGGTAGAGTTTCTGGCAAGAGGAGCTCGAATTTTTTTTCTGATGGTTTTTAAGTTGATTTTAGTTTAAATTTTTATCGGTTTTTGTTTGTTTGTTAAAAAAAATTTGGTTAATTTTATGTCTTTAAGTGTAGATCAGTCTGTTTTTGTTCCGATTTGTTCTGGTAAGGTAGATAGAAAAAATCCAGAAAAAAGAGTCGTTCAAAAAGGCAGTACCCAAAACCGTTGTCTTTTTTATGCCTTAAACATGCTTCGTCCTCGAGGCCCCTGGGATCCTCAGTGGACCCCAGAGATGCGTGATTTGGAAAAACAACTTTCCCCTTTGAGAAGAGGGATAGCACAAGCTTTGGATTGGAATGGGCTAAAAGACATTAGAACTCCGTTTGTTTTAAACGTTTTGAAAAAAGAGCCTAAAGAACTTTATTTTAATAACACTATTCAAGCTCTTTTCCAGCAGTCTAGAAAAGATTTAGAGGCTTTTTTGCCGGAACACTTTAAGCTTTTAGCAGCGAAGATTATTGAGAAGCGAAGGAAGGAGTTAGATCAGTATTATAAAGAATCTCAAAAAGAGTACGAAGAGGGAGCGCTTCATTCAGATGCTCTTGCAGTTATTTTGGATCATTTTTATTTAAAAGGTTTTAAAATGAGGATCAGTGAGTGGAGTCCACTTAAGTCACTAGGAGATCTGATTGGGATTTTAAAAAAAGATGGTCCATTTACGGCGGCAGGTTTGTATGGATCTCTTTACTATAAGGCTCCTGCTAAGGGGTGTTATGATCCGGTTGTTAATGCTTCCCAGGATCGCGTTACAAAAACTGCTTTAAAAGTTTTTGGATGGGGCCCGGGACAGAGGTGCGAAGACATAGATCCAGAAGATACGCACATGGTAGTTATTTGTGGAGCCTCTAAAATCTCTTCGCAAGGGACTCTTCATGAGCGTGTTTATTTTGTAGATCCCAATGATTCTAGCGATCCAAAAGTAGAGGGTTTTAGAAAAACGTATGTCATGTCCTTCGAGACGTTTGTTAAATATTCTGCTCGGGGAACAGTGCGTATGTCTTTTCCTACATCTGTTAAAGAAATTGGCGTGTATCACGGCATTCATGCTCCTTCTTTTGCGGTGGATCAAAGCGGTTTAGAAGGCAAGAAAGATTAGAAATTATTTTAATTTTTTATATTAAAAATATTTTTACTTTTCCCTTTTTTTAGCCAATAGTCTATACTTGCTCCATGAAATTGAAAAGTAGAATCACGGGAACAGGCTCCTATCTACCCTCGCGCGTGTTGACGAACCAAGAGCTGGAAAAGATGGTTGACACATCCGATGAGTGGATCGTGACGCGTACGGGCATGAAGGAAAGACGGTTGGCTGCAGAAGGGGAGTTTACCTCGGATATGGGTCTTAGTGCTGCTAAAAAGGCTTTAGAAAAAGCCCACCTTCCGGTAGAAAAGATCGACCTGATTCTCTTTGCAACCCTTACGCCCGACTATGTTTTTCCGAGTACGGCTTGCTTAATTCAAAGCCAGTTAAAGGCTGTCAATGCAGCAGCTCTTGATATTCAAGCGGCGTGCAGTGGGTATCTTTATGCCCTGGCGATTGCCAAGGCTTTTGTGGAGTCGGGCCTGCATAAAAATGTTCTTTTAGTGGCTTCCGAAAAGCTCTCCTCTATTGTCGATTATAAGGACCGTGGAACGTCTATTCTTTTTGGAGATGGGGCGTCGGCTTGTATCGTTTCTGCTGAAGGAAAAGGACTTTCTATAGATAATATTTCCCTTGGCGCTGATGGAGAGCTGGCAGATTTATTGATTTTGCCAGGTGGGGGGTGTCGGAATCCAGCTTCTGCAGAAACTGTTGCCGGAGGCCTTCATTATTTACGCATGGAAGGAAAAGAGGTCTTTAAACACGCGGTTCGTCGTATGGAGAGTGCTGCTAAGGAGTGTATGGAAAAAGCTGGCCTTCAAGAGAGCGATATCTCTTGGCTTATTCCTCATCAAGCCAATATTCGTATTATCGAATCTTTAGCCAAACGGTTTAATGTTCCCATGGAAAAAGTCTATATGACCATTCATAAATACGGCAATACTTCAGCCTCTTCTGTAGGAATTGCTCTAGATGAGCTTTTAGAAGAGCATAGACTAGAAGAGGGTGAGCATTTACTGCTGGTGGCGTTTGGAGCAGGTTTAACGTGGGGTGCCTCGGTTCTTACCTATTTAGGTGAGGGCGCATGAAGAAAAAAGCTTTTCTTTTTCCAGGTCAAGGGGTCCAGTATGTTGGTATGGGTAGAGATTTTTATGACCATTTCTCAAAAGCTAAAGAGGTGTTTCAAGAAGCGGATGATCTGCTTAAATTCCCTCTTTCTCGCCTTATTTTTGAGGGCCCTGCAGAGTTGTTAACGCAGACCAAAAATAGCCAGGCGGCAATTTACGTGGTGAGCTCTGCGATTCTTGCAACTGTAAAAGAGCAGATGCCAGAGGTTTTACCTACTGTTTGCGCAGGGCTTAGCCTCGGTGAGTATACCGCTCTTTTTGCCTCTCTTAGATGCTCATTTTCTCAAACGCTTTCTCTTGTTCAGGCGCGCGGGCTCTATATGCAAGAGGCATGTGAAGGGACCCAAGGAACTATGCGCGTTGTGCTGTCTCTAAGTGAGGAAGCGGTTCAAAAGGTTCTTCCTGCTCATGTCTGGATCGCTAACCTAAATTGCCCTGGCCAAGTTGTGATAGCGGGAAAAACGGATGCCATGGGACAAGCTGAAGAGCTTTTAAAGCAAGCGGGAGCGCGGCGCGTTTTACCTTTAGAGGTTTCTGGCGCGTTCCACACGCCGCTCATGAGTTTTGCCCAAAAAAAGCTCTCTCCCCACCTTTTAAGCGCTCCCTTGCAAGAGAGTCCTATAGACTTTGTGATGAATGTTCCAGGGCAGTACGTCTCTTCTCTTACAGATACACGCCGCTATCTGATTGATCAAGTGGTAAGCCCTACGCGTTGGGAGAAGGGAATTCGTGCCATGATGGAGCAGGGTATTGAGAGCTTTGTGGAGATCGGTCCTGGTAAATCGCTTCAGGGGATGAATAAGAAGATTAACCCAGCACTTTCCACCTACAGCATTGAAAAAATTACAGATTTAGAGGGTCTATGCCATTGTTAAAGGGAAAAAAAGCTATTGTTACAGGGGCTACTGCAGGAATTGGAAAGGAGATCGCCCTTGAATTTTGTCGTCAGGGGGCAAGTGTTGCTATTTTTGGCACAAATTCCGAAAGATCTGCCCAGGTGCTCTCTGAACTAGAAGCGCTCCGTCTTTTTCCTGAGCAATCTTTCCACTCTTTTATTTTGGATGTCTCTGTTAAGCCCCAAGTAGATGAAGTCATTAAGGGGCTGCTTGATCTATGGAAAGGGGTCGATATTTTAGTGAATAATGCAGGGATTACGCGAGATGGCCTTTTGATGAAAATGAGTGAAGAGGACTGGGACCGCGTTATCGATGTCAATCTAAAATCTGTTTACAACACCTGCCAGGCCCTTGTCAGATCGATGTTAAAGGCCCGAAGTGGAAAAATCATTAATATTTCCTCTGTTGTTGGCTTGACAGGAAATGCGGGCCAAGTGAATTATGCAGCATCCAAAGCGGGGCTGATAGGGCTTACAAAATCCCTAGCCCTAGAACTTGCTTCTCGAGGAATCGGTGTTAACTGTATTGCCCCAGGTTTTATTGAGACGGCCATGACGGGTGTTTTAACAGAGGCGCAAAGAGAGGCTCTTTTAGCAAAAATTCCTATGGGCCGTATGGGAGGAGTGAATGAAATTGCGAAGGCCGCTCTCTTTTTAGCCAGTGATTTATCGAACTATATCACAGGGCAGGTGCTCACCGTAGATGGTGGGATGGTGATGTAACTCGATGTTCCACTTTTTTTGGCCCCTTAAGGGAATTTTTGACAAAGGCAGATCAAAGTGTGAGCGTTTTGAACGAGAAGCCAATAGTGAATAACTATGGGCGACGAGGAGAATTGATATGGCGCAGTCATAAAATTCTTCTCAAGGGCCAAAAAAAATGGAATATCGAGTGTAAGAGAATTTGAATTTTAGTTTTTAACATGGAAGGAAGAATGCTTATGACATCTATTGAAAAAGAAGTCATTGACATCGTAGTAGAACAACTCGGTGTTGATGCGGCAGATGTAACACTTCAAAAGTCGTTCATCGAAGATTTAAACGCCGATTCGCTCGATTTAACAGAGCTCATCATGACGTTTGAAGAGCGGTTTGACTTTGAAATCTCAGAAGATGAGGCGGAAAAGCTCAAAACTGTAGGCGATGTTGTCGAGTTTATCAAGAAAAAGAAAAGCGCTTAAAAGTTTATTCTTTTAAGGGGTTTTATGGGGCAGTTATCCAGAGATTTTGGGTAGCTGCTTTTTTTTGCAACAAATAAATCTTAATAAATTCTTAATTTTTCGTTTAGATTTTTTATTGAAGAGATTATAAAGGAGGGCGTGGAACCAAAAAAAGGAGGATTTTATGAATAGACTGATACAGATCCCTGGATTTATTCCCTCGAACATTGAAAGGTACCCTAACTATTTGGTTAAAGGCTCGGCCCTTTTTTGTGGAGCAGCAGCTGTAGAGCTTGCTTTGCGCACGCTCGCTTCTTTGACAGCCTCAAAGAAAATCGACAACACTCCTTTTGCTGAGGGAGAGAGGTCATGGTATGTGATCACAAATCTTGCAGGGTCTATTTTTTATGGCCTTTGCGCTGCAAATATAGTCACCCATAGCGCAGTAGCGGGCTCTATTTTATTTACAGCCTATTCCTTCATAGAGGGGGGTAACCTCGATGCCTGTTACGCTTCACAAGTTATTCATGGGGTTTGGCAAGCTTCTTTTGGGCCCTCGTTTACAGCCGCAAGAAAGTGGGCTGCCTCTTTCTATCCTTCAGGGGATGCAGCAGATGCGGTTGCTAAATTTTCTAAAACCATTTTTAGCAGAGAGGCTATGCACGTCTTCGGGATTGTTGTGACAGCGCTTTTTGCTTACCGTGTTGCACCTCTTTTGGTGTAAAAATTGCCCTCTGGTTTTTTTAAGCCAGGGGGCGTTTTATTTATACCGAAACAAGGTTGTATCTTGGATATGATTATGGTCCTACTTCACCAGTTCTTGAGTTTGTTTTTTTGGAGTTCAATGTTTATCTTTATTCTTGTATAAAAATACTTATTTATCTAATATGTATAGAAAAAGGATGTTTATGAATAATGTTGTTCAAATTTTAAATAATAATAATTCTATTGTTGCACACAATGTAGAGGTGCGGCCTGCTCGTTGTCCTACTTATCGTATAAGAGCAGCTGCTGTCTTTGCTTTATCGGGTGCGTTAGGTCTAACTGGGGCTAATCTAGTCAGGATCTTAGCATTAAGGGAAGGAAGCAGTGATTCGGAAATAGGGCTTGCTATGGCCGTACCGACCATCATGGGTGGAGTTTTTGGAAGGCTCTTTTATCGCGCAATTTGTGAAAACACTAACAATCCAGAGGTATGTGCACATAAAAGAGAAGTAGCTTTACGGAGTAATTTTTTTGAATTTATAAATAACAGTTCTGCTGAGCCCATTACAAGAGGAGGAACGTGGTTAACTCAATTTATTGATAAAAACATCATTACTCCTATAGAGATGGAAGATTTATTTAGAAACACGATAGCTATGGATGAATATAGAAATTTTCCTTTTTTTACATTTTTTATTAAATTACAACCGTTCATTTTTCACTCCCGCATTGATT
>JACCDZ011054566.1_pt1 | contig 17014 bp, 21 predicted proteins | sample 7449551 | NCBI WGS metagenome assembly JACCDZ01 (sample SAMN15323452, study PRJNA562643) | freshwater metagenome | isolation source: river surface water | place: USA:Blue River Watershed | collected 2017-08-18 | reverse complement strand
TTTGTATTGCATCTCAGGGGAAATTTTGTATAATACGAAGGTTCCTCAATATTCCCCTGTAGCTCAGCTGGTAGAGCAATCGACTGTTAATCGATTGGTCGCAGGTTCGATCCCTGCCGGGGGAGCACATAAACGCCGAAAGGCGTTTTTTATGTGCTCCCCCGAGCAAGTGAATGATTCCACTTGCGTGCAGGGATCGAAAAGGTTCTCCTATATTTTTGAGTATTTCCATACGAGAAAATAGGAAACCTGTACTGCTCCTGTAAGGAGAGACATCCTGCAGAGGAAGGCATTAAAAAGATCTCGTTTATCAAGGTCTTTTTACTTAACCCAGACAATGTTAAGAACTTTTAGTATACTTATTCAATGAATAAAATCTTTTTTGTAATAGGGGCTTCAGGAGCTGGTAAAACTACAGCGGTAAAAAATATTGAAAAAGACCATCCTGATAAATTTAACTTTTGTTATTTTGATACTATTGGCGTTCCATCAGACGAAGAGATGGTAAAGCAGTTTGGGAGTGCTGAGGAATGGCAAAGGGTAACTACTGAAAAATGGGTGAGGAATATCAAAGATAAGTTTGTTGAATCAAAAACAACTATCCTTGATGGTCAGACTAGACCATCATTTATTGATGAGGCGTGCGCTAAAGCAGGGGTCACAAACTATGAAGTTATTCTTTTTGATTGTTCAGATGAAGAACGGAAACAAAGGCTTGTAAACAGAGGTCATCCTGAATTAGCCAATGAACAGATGATGAATTGGGCACAATATTTAAGGAATGATTCAAACAAACGAGGCTATGAACTTATAGATAATACTAATATGACACAAGAGGAAAGTAAGAGTAATCTCCTGGCTCTATTAAATAGATAAAGAGACTAATTTAAAAATATGATTGATTTAATAATACCCGTCAGAGAAAATCTTGAATTAAGAATTTTGAATCGGTCAGACGCACCAGCTTTTTTTGAAGTCATTAGAAAGAATGATGGCTATCTTCGAAAATAGCTTGGATGGCTTGATGATGATAAATCAGTGGCAGATGTTGAGAAATATATCTTGGCTAGTAATAAGCGTTTTACTGAGAACGAAGGTGTTGATTTTGCTATTTGGTTTGATGCCAGAATTATTGGAGGAATTGGATTATTTCCTTTTGATACAGCAAATAAAAAGACTTCAATTGGATATTGGCTCGCAGAAGATTTTCAAGGTAAGGGGATTATGACTGATTCATTGAAAGCTGTTATTGAGTATTCATTTTCAGTTTTGAAGATGAACCGTATCGAAGTTACGTGTGCTATCGGGAATGATAAAAGTTCTGCAATACCTAAAAAGTTAGGTTTTGTATTTGAGGGGGTTTCTCGTGGTGCTGGATGGCTCTATGACCATTTTGTTGACTTGGAAGTGCATAGTTTATTGGCAAAGGAGTGGCAGAAAAACTAACCAATCATAGCTTTGCATCCTGAAACTGAAGTTGCAAAAAGCGCACGACCCTCGGGTACGGCGCTTTCTTTTTTTGTATAAAAAGTTGCAAAATCGATCTTTTTAATCAATACTTCTTCTTGGAGTGGTCAAACCTTAAACACAAACTCTTCTTATCTATGCCTTTTGACAATTTAGATGATATTTCGAAGCTTTTATACGGAACTTGTTCTTTTATGTTTGATGGTGTGGCACACATTGCTGACATACAAAAGATTGATTATGTTCCCGCGGGGGCAGGTGCAATTCATTTACATCTTGTTGATATTCGAATCGTAGTTGGTGGAAAAGTAGTTATGCGCGAAGCATCATATCAAATTCCTTTATTTCTTGCTGACGTAAGTAATAAACCACGAGAGCTTATTGTAAACCAAGCAGTAAAGCACCCTCGGTTCGGTCAAATCTTTTCCTTTCGATGCAGAGATCCACAATGAATTTATTCTTCCCTTTATTCCGACCTCATTCCGCCACAGCGGGTGAGGTTGTTTTTTTACTTCTTAACTCATCTTAAATAAGTTGTGTTATTGGAAAAGTTTTAACACGGTTTTTTATTAATTGAGACGTATATCATCTTTGTCTTAAAAACTGGTATACTTTTCCTATGAAAACAATAAATCCTTGGATCAACTTTAATGGTAATGCCGAAGAAGCTTTTACTTTTTATAAATCAGTTTTTGGCGGAGAATTTTCGAAGATTGTGCGTTTCAAGGATATGGCAAGTTCTGATTTTCCTGTGCCAGAAAAAGAAGAAAATAAGATAATGCTTGTCACTTTACCCATTGGTACAGACAATGTTTTGATGGCGAATGATATACCTGAAGCCATGGGTAAGGTGAATGAAAATGAAAACAGAAGTAAGATTTCAATAAGTGCTGAAAGTAGGGAAGAAGCAGATGTATTATTCAAAGGTCTTTCTATGGGAGGAAATGTCGAGTTTCCTATGGGTGATAGTCCGTGGGGAACTTATTTTGGAATGTTTCGAGATAAGTATGGCATCGAGTGGGTGATTGAGTTTTCTCTTTAGGTTATTTCGCACACCTAATTTATTGGTTGTGATAAGCTGTATATATGCAAAAAATAGCCACACGTGTTTTTATTTATTCCTCAATCGCTTTTGGACTTATAGGAATCTTGTTGGTGTTAGTTGGAGGGCCAGATGGAAATAATCCCACCTTGTGGAACCAGAGGCTTCACCAGCTTCTCCTTATAACTGTTTGTGTGATATTGTCGTCATTTGCACTTAGTGTTGCGGGTAAGTATTTGAATGGTGATTCCAATTAATGCCAACAAACACAACTTGCTTGATAATCTTAATGGTTTTTTCTTATAGACTTATCCTATGAAAAAATTCTTAATCATTCTATTTTCTCTAATTGGATTAATTACGATTATTTATTTCGTAAATCCTTACACTATCAAAACTATTTGTTTCGGTGATGTCTGTCCTCAGAATGGTGGAACATTCCTTTTATATAAAAAAGCGTATACAAAAGAAGAATGTGTCGCCAAAGGTACTAAGCCTATTACAGGAATAGGATGGGTGGAGGTATACGCAGGGTGTTCGCCGGATAACTTTCTGTCGAAGTTAATTGATAAGAAAAATAATTAAAACATATGAATAAAATTACTCCATTCCTTTGGTTTGATAATAATGCGGAAGAAGCTGCAAAGTTTTACGTTTCTGTTTTTAAAAATGGAAAAATCGAAAGCGTGAGTCCGATGATGGTGAATTTTGAACTTGAGGGTCAAAAATTTATGGCACTTAATGGTGGACCACATTTTAAATTTACTGAAGCTATTTCACTTTTTGTGGATTGTAAGACACAGGAAGAAGTTGATGCTCTTTGGAGCAAGCTTTCAGAGGGTGGTAGTACTAGTCAGTGTGGATGGCTCAAAGATAAGTACGGGCTTTCGTGGCAAATTGTACCTGAGACACTCGGAGAGCTTTTAAGTGACTCTGATTCAGTGAAGGCCGAGAGGGTCATGCAAGCAATGCTCCAGATGACCAAGATTGATATTGAGGGTCTTAGACGCGCTTATAAAGGGGAATAAAATATATGAGTCCAAAAACTATTATTTATCTTTTTATGATAATTGGTTCCACTGTGGGTGGATATATTCCAGCTCTTTGGGGAGCGGGATTCTTTTCTATGTCTTCAATTGTTCTAACTGCAGTAGGAGGATTCCTTGGAATTTGGTTTGGATATAAAATCAGTCGCTAGATAGTTTCTATTGCTATAGTTTATAATTCATGGTATAAGTTTAACGGGATTACTTTGATATTGTTCTTAGTAATGACCCTTTATATTTAAATTTAAAAAAGAAAGGAGGTCCTCAATGGACCATGTTGTCATTAAGAATTATGTGTGTGGTATGCCCAAAAGCCCTCGACCAAGAAAAGGAAGAACGGGCAAGGATGAAGATCAGGACTGGTATCATGTGCTGAAGTGCGCTATTCAAAGTATTGCTGCCAATCCTCATTCTACACTTGTTATTCCTAGTGCTTTTAAGTGCGCAGACGGAAGCAAGGAGTCTGAGTTCTACAGAGAAACAAGTTTGGTTATTGCCACTTCTCTTGGTATTCCTGATATGGAAAAGAGGATTCTTGTTTTGGAAAAAGGGACTGAGACCATTGGTCAGCTACATGCACTCAAGGAGTTGCTTCGAGAAAATGAAAATTCCCAGTTATTAATCGTAAGCACCTTTTTACACACTTGGAGGATTCGTTATTTGTGTTGGAAGGATAATGTTAAGGCAACTCACAAAATTGGAAGTTGGCTCGGGTTTCCTCGTTGGGCGGAAGCTTGCACCGACATCGTGTTTACTTTTCTATTTCCTCTGATTGATTCTTGTGGCTTAAGGAAAAAGTTTTTAGCTTTCGTTGAGAGTCGTCGTGCAAAAGGCACGCTGTAGTTCATTTAGTCGTTACACTTTTTACAACCCTGTTGTTAAAAGTTGTGGCGACTTTTTTGTTGCTCAAATTGTTATTGCTATTTATTTCAAATCGCGAGAGAATATATGTGTAACTAATTTTGTATAAAATATTTTATGCAGAGTTAGAAATTTTAAAAATAAAAACTCAAAAACAAATGGCAAAAAGAATGAACACACGACCAAAGACTTCACGATCAAAGAAGACCGCGAAGCGATTGGCAACTAAGCGAACAATGCTCGCTGCAAAGAAAGTGAAGAAAACTGCAAAAAAGAAATAGTTATAAAAAACACCCTGTATATACGGGGTGTTTTTTTGTATTGGAGACATTAATCACGTAGAATATTATATATGTCTACTAGTACCCATATGTCAAAAAAAGATTTTTGGAGTATTTCACCACAAGAGTCTTTGGATCTTTTAAAATCTGATAATTCAAGAGGTCTTTCGCAAGGAGAAGCTGATAAGAGAATACTTATGTATGGTAAAAATACTATTCAATTATCACGAGTGGTATCTCCGATCACTATTCTGCTGAGACAATTCAAAAGTCCTCTTATCCTTATTCTTCTTATCGCGTCTGGGGTCACTTTTGTGATTTCGCATTATCAAGATGCTGTATTTATTCTTGTTGCTGTTATCGTAAATACTTTGCTTGGCTTTTATCAAGAACATAAGGCGGAGAGGGCTCTTTCTGAACTGAAAACATATTTAAAACCACGTACTCGCGTAGTTCGTGATGGGCGCGAATTCGAAATTGATACCGAGGAATTGGTGTCTGGTGATGTGGTGCGTCTTGCTCAAGGTGATCGAGTGCCCGCTGATGGACGCATTATTTTTGCGAATGACTTACAGGTGGATGAAGCCGTACTTACCGGTGAATCACTTCCTGTTACAAAAAAAGTTGATGTGCTTACCGCTGTCTCAGGCCTTGGTGATCAAAAAAATATGGTATTTGCTGGTACGTTGGTAACGCAAGGTGTGGCAACAGTTGTGGTGTCTGCAACTGGATTACAGACTGAATTTGGAAAGATTGCAACACTTATAACAGTATCTGAAAATGATGAGACACCTCTTCAGAAGGCGATAAAAAAATTTAGTATTCAATCAAGTATTTTTCTAAGTGCTCTTACATTTGTGGTCTTTGGGATTGGGCTTTTGGCACAATACTCATTCGTAGACATGTTTTTGATTGCTGTTGCAATGGCTGTTTCTGCTATTCCTGAAGGATTACCTGTCGCCCTTACAGTTATTCTCGCTGTTGGTGTGCAACGTATGGCTAAGAGAAAGGGTGTTGTAAGAAAGTTGATTGCAGCCGAAACTCTTGGCAGTGCGAGTATTATTCTTACTGATAAGACAGGAACTTTAACCATGGCTCGCATGGATCTTACAGAAGTGATCCCGTTTAATTTATTAGGTGAAGTTGACTTGCTTCGGATGGGGCTTACAAACACACAGCTTCTTATTGAAAATCCGGATGAGGATCCACAGGTGTGGCGAATGAATGGGCGTGTGATGGAGAATGCACTTGTAAGAGGTGCTGGAATGCGCGGTGTGCGTAATTCTGATACTGATGCTTTTGCGGTAATTCAATCAGTTCCTTTTAACTCTGTGTATAAATTTTCTATGGCGCTTATTAAAAAGGCTGATAAGTACCTCGTTATTTTTTTTGGTGCACCTGATATGCTTCTTGCTCGCACAAAAACTGAAGATTCAAAGAAGGCTGAATTGTTGCGGTCTATTCACGACCTTGCTTCGACTGGTAAGCGTGTGCTCGGTATTGCTCACAAGGAGGTCGAACTTTCCGAAGGATTTTCTTTGGCTCACACAATGGATTTATCAGATCTCACCATTGATGGTCTTCTCACTTTTAATGACCCAGTAAGACCGGGTGTAATACAAGCAATAAAAAAAGTGGGAGACGCCGGTATAAAGACAGTGGTTATGACTGGAGATCATGCGGGAACAGCACAGGCGATTGCACGAACGGTAGGCCTTCCGATCATTGCTGGTTCTTGTATTGATGGTTCAGAACTTGCTCTCTTGTCTGATAAGGAATTGTTAAAACGCTTGCCCATTATTTCAGTTATCTCACGTGTGACACCTTTTGATAAATTACGTATTGCAAAACTATATCAATCTTTGGGAGAGGTGGTCGCGATGACTGGTGATGGTGTGAACGATGCACCTGCAATCAAACAAGCAAATGTTGGTATCGCTATGGGTTCAGGTACTGAGGTGTCCCGTACCGTAGCTGATCTTGTGCTGTTGGATGATAATTTTGAGACTATTGTCGCTGCGATTGAGGAGGGTAGACAGATAATGGGTAATATTCGAAAGGTGTTGGTCTACCTGCTCTCAAATGTTCTTGACGGGCTCATCTTAATAGGAGGATCGCTTCTTGTGGGTTTACCATTGCCATTGAATGCGCTTCAGATACTCTGGGTAAATTTCTTTTCTGATAGTTTTCCTGCAATCGCTTTTGCTTTTGAACGGGAGTCCTCGATATTATGTACACGGATTGTAAAAGGGAATTTGTCTCTGTTTGATCCTTTGATGAAATTCTTAATCTTGATTATTGGTGTTTCTACAAGCGTTCTTCTTTTTGCCTTGTATTGGATTTTGTTACATGCCGGCTTTGATGAAGCGTTGGTAAAAACATTTATTTTTGCCTCATTCGGTACTTATACACTCTGCGTTGCTTTCCCTGTAAGAGGTCTTGATAAGAGTATTTTTTCTTATCCTTTTTTCTCAAACTGGTATATGCTCGGAGGAATATTTGTCGGATTTGTTCTCATGGCTCTCGCTGTTTATTTGCCATTTTTTCAATCTCTTTTTGACACGGTTTCGTTGCCATTGCCATGGCTGATTGCCGTTTTCGGTGTAGGGCTTTTCAATGTGGTGGTGATTGAGATAGGAAAGTGGGTCTTTAGAAAAAAAACTAGATAATCTGTGATGGGATTAGCGTGAAAAGTAAAGTAAAAAACTGCCCCGGATAAGCTTCGTTTATCCGGGGCAGTTTTTCGTTTTAATTACTGACTAATACCGAGTGGTTGGAGCAGTATCCCTGCAAAAGGGTCCGCTGTGGTTCCGTAGACAAGTATGCCTCCGAGAAGTCCTGTGATTGATATCGCTACAAGGCCGAGTAATGAAAGACCTGTTGAAACTGATTTTCCTGTGAGTAATTTTTGAATAACTATAAGAATTGTATTGAGTGATTTTAGTTGTTTGTATTGTGGAAGAAGTGGTGTGATGAAAACCAGTAGTTCACCAAAGAGTAATGCTCCATAAAGTGCCGTACTTATACCAGCGAACAGGGAGTGCATCTCAAGAATCTGATGATTAACTTTTACAAGATGTTCAATGGCTTCCCCTGTAGCACTCGAAATGAAAGCTCCTAAGACACCAACGACAAGAAGTGCTCGTTCTATGTGTTTCCAAGACACCTTTGGAAACCATTTACTGAAGGGGACTATCTTTATAATTGAATAGAAGCATAGTAATGCAATCGGAAAGTGCACAAAAATTGGATGTATATTATATGTCATAAGCTTAAGTATATACCTAAAATAAAAAAGCAATCCTTTCGGATTGCTTTTTATATACCAGTTTTTATTTAAACCAATTTGCGTGCCATGTCTTCATGCTTGTAATCTCCTTGTTCTGAGCCTCGATGATTGCTTTTGAAAGATCTTTTATTTCTTGGTGCTTTGCATTAGTGAGGGCAAGTTTTGCCATCTCAACCGCTTCCTCGTGATGGATAATCATTTCACTTAGGAATGCTTTATCGAATTCGTCACCAGATTTTCCGAGAAGGCCCACATTCATTTGCTTCATCATACTATCCATATCCTCACCATGGTTGTTCATCATCATTGTGCCATCTGGCATTCGATGAGAAAGATTTTTTTGATCTGAGTTGATTTGGGTGCCGAGTAGTATTCCGATCAGAAGTGCGATAATTGAGGTAAGAATTACTTTATTGTTTTGCATGGATTCACTGTACCATACCCTATTTTTTGTTTCTAGCTTATTGTTTTATACTAAGTTTTATGAAAAAGAAAACCTTTTTAATAAAAGAAAAAGTATGGGTTTATAGAGGTCCTACCGCTTGGCATTTTGTATCTCTCCCAAAGGCTCTTTCTTTGGATATAAAAAAAGAGTACCGTAATTTTGCAAAAGGGTGGGGATCGCTACCTGTAATAGTTACTCTGGGTAAAACTGTTTGGAATACATCGATTTTTCCAGATAGTAAAAGTGGTGAGTATTTGTTACCAATAAAAGCGTCCGTTCGTAAAAAGGAAGGGGTGTGGGAAGGGGACATTCTTAGCTTGAAAATCAAGTTGGGAGTATAATACATCCATGAATCAAACAACTACATGGTATCAAACTCTGATAAAACCGACCTGGGCCCCACCGAGTTATCTCTTCGGTCCTGTGTGGACAGTTTTGTATGTAATAATCGCATTTAGTTTTGGTTTTGTTTTTTATAAATTTTTTACAAAATCAATTCCTTTTTTGGTCGCATTACCTTTTATATTAAATCTTGTATTTAATCTTGCATTTAGCCCAATTCAGTTTGGGCTCCAGAATAGCTTACTCGCATCTATCGATATATTGTTGGTATTAGGAACTCTTATTTGGGCAATGATTGTGATTCACCCTCATCATCCAGTCGTTACGTATGCAAATATCCCATATCTGCTTTGGGTTAGTCTTGCAACAGTTCTTCAACTTACTGTTACATACCTTAATTGGTAAAAAGCCTATACAAAAAGCCCGATTTTGCAAAGCAAAATCGGGCTTTTTGTTGCTATTTACTTTTGTTTATATATTTGGTATAATGTAATTATGAAACACATTGCTTTTGTTGCCATTGGTGTGGTTCTGTTCCTGTCGTCTCTTGTCCATGAACTTCCAATACTAGGAATGAGTGCGTGGATTTGGTTCGTTCTTACGGTAATTGGGTTCCTCGGACTTCTCTTGCTTCTCAGTTATTTGGAAGACAGGAAGAGTATTGATAGTTACCGTGCGGAGATGGTCAAGCTTCAAAAAATAGCTTTTCCTCAATCCTAACTTCAAGACCGACGCTTCGTGCGTCGGTCTTTTTTCTTTTCTTATTTCTGCGTATCTGGACTCGTTGCTGTTCCTGCGAGTATTCCTCCGTCTACGGTAATCTCACCACCGGTTGTGTATGAAGATTCATCTGACGCAAGGAAGAGTACGGCTTGAGCCACTTCTTCTGGAGTACCAAATCGTTTCATTGGAATATCAGAAGAAAACTTTGCGAGGTTTTTTGTGAAATCTTCTCCTTCACCAAGCATTTTTTTCCACATTGCTGTCATGATAGATGCTGGGTGTACAGAGTTACAGCGTATTGGATACCCCTTTGCAGAACAGTAAAGAGCTACAGACTTACTGTGGTTTCGCACAGCAGCCTTGGTCGATGCATACGCAGACGCAAATGGTACACCGACGATTCCAGAACGTGATGACATGTTTACGATAGATCCTCCTCTTTCTTTCATGAGAGGAATTGCATGTTTACAACCAAAGAAGACGCTGTCGAGATTGATTGAGTGTACAAGCTTCCAGTCCTCTGCAGACATGTTTTCAGGATCTTGTGGTCCTTTTGTTGCTAGTATTCCGGCATTGTTTACTAGTATGTTGAGGTGTCCAAAAGTGGTCTTTATGTAAGTCATAGCCTCTTTCCAAGACTCTTCCTTGCTTACATCAAGGTGAACATAAGAACCTTTTAATGTTGTCGCGGATTGGTTTCCTTTTTCGTCACTTATATCTGCGATAATCACTTTTGCGCCTTCCTTTGCAAGAAGTGTCGCGATTGCAAGGCCGATACCGTCTGCTCCTCCTGTTACAAGTGCCACTTTCCCAAAAACTCTTCCTTGTGTATCCATAAAGATTTTATATTTATAATTGAGTTATTATTTTAACATATCTTAATTTGTTTTCGGAGGACCGTCCTCAGATGCTGAGGACGGTCCTCCGAGTAGATTTTGTGAAGTATTGTAATGTTTCTTGATAGTACTTATAATAAAAGTGTTATCAATCATAATCGAACCAAACTCATGATCAAAAAGACATTAAAGGCGACCGGATTTGAATTCACACCTGCGATTAGTGATTATCTTGAAAAAATTATCGTTTCTCTCGATAAGTTTGTGCCCGTGAATGATGAAAGTGCTCTCGTTGACATAGAAGTAGGTAAGACTACTAATCATCACAAATCAGGTGATATTTTTCGGGCAGAAGTAAATTTCCATTCCACTCTCGGTCAGTTTAGAAGTGAGGCTGAGGCGGGTGATGTGTATAGTGCAATTGATATGGTCCGAGATGAAGTTGTTGAAGCTGTTCGTTCTAAGAAAGATCGAAAGATGTCACTTGTTCGTAAAGGAGGTGCTCTTGTAAAGAATATGTTAAAAGGTTTCGGTAGAAGATAATGTAATAATGAAAATCTCTTATGTTAAGTAAGCAAATTGTTTTTTTCTTTATTGGCGTTATTCTTTTTTCTACTGGACTTTGGTATCTAGTTGCTACTTCTATGGATAATGAAAAAACCCTCGAATCACGACAAACAAAAACTGTTTTTGACTCATATAATCGACCGACGATGGTTGTACTCGATACCTCTCTTGGTGAAATCACTTTTGAATTTTTGAGTGGGAAAGCAACTACTACCGTTGATAATTTCGTAAAGCTTGCTCAGAGTGATTTTTATAAAAATACTAAGTTTCATAGAGTTATAAAAGATTTTATGATTCAGGGAGGTGATCCACTTACTCGCCAAAGCGATACTTCAAAATACGGTACTGGTGGACCTGGTTATGTATTTCCCGATGAAATAAATGATGAACCGATGGTAAGAGGAATTGTGGCTATGGCAAATGCTGGTCCAGACACAAATGGTAGTCAGTTTTTTATTCTTACAAATGACAGCGCTTATCTTCAAGGTTCATACACTGCTTTTGGAAGAGTTATAGATGGTATGGCGGTGGTAGATGCAATAAGTGAAGTAAAGAGAGATGAGAGAGATATGCCACTTAAGCCAATATTTATTAGATCAGCGACAGTGAAGTAGTTAAGCGCTTGTTGCCTATAGCAAATAGCTTATGGCAGAAAATATAATTAAGAAAGAGATGGTTTCACGTTGCGAAACCATCTCTTTCTGCTATGAGCAATAAGCTATAGGCTCTTATTTCTCTTTGTGTACTCACTCCAACTCATTTCTTTTTTTCCTTCTGGTATAACACGTGTAGGCACCAATGTATTATTTTCTATTAGAGCGTCGAGGATTATCACTCGCTCATCTTTTCCTGTCTCTTTATTTGGTACCAAGAGGAATGTGCGTGGCCATCCTGTAAACGCTTTGATTTTGAGAAGTGTTTTCTCTGGATTATCAGTAAGGCTTATAAGTCCATCTTCTTTTTTTATCTTTTGGGTATATGTTGCAGAAGCTTCATCCTGTGCAACTCCTTGCGTACTTCCATCAAGAACTCCTTTTATGCTATCGGCAAGCAAAAGTCCTCCTTCAGTCGCAAGTAGTTGTTCGAGATTGAGATAATCCATCGGCCATGGGGTGATGGTAATTTTTTTCTGAGCAATAATAGGTCCATGGTCCATCGCTTCATCGATTTGTATAATAGTAACTCCAGTGTTTTGATGATTCTCTAAAATTGAGTATTCAAGAGGGGCTGGTCCACGAAAAAGGGGAAGAAGTGATGGGTGAACGTTTAAAGTTTTGCCACGTGGCATATTGAAAATATTTTGTGGAATAATTTTTCCATACGCTGCTACTATAAATAAATCCCAACCCTCCGGACTTTTTGATTTGAGTAATTCTTCGAATTCTTGTGTACGAATTTTTTCTGGTTGAATACATTCAATTCCTTCTTGATCAGCCCAGACTTTTACTTCTGGTGGTGTGAGTATGAGTTTACGTCCTTTTGGTTTTGATGGAGCGGTGATAATAAGGTTTGGCGTGTATCCTTTTGATTTAAGTGCTTCCAAAACATACACAGCCATTTCTGGTGTGCCAAAAAAAGCTATACGAGGTTTTTTCTCGGTATTATTCATGAGATTTTTTTGGAGGCAAATCATGCACGTCTGTCGCATGGTCTATAAAAAGTATTCCATCGAGATGATCTGTTTCGTGTTGGAAAATCTGAGCGAGAAGTCCTGATCCACCAAGTTCAAATACTTGTCCGTGTTCATCCATGGCTCGTATACGTGCTCGATATGCACGCTTAGTTTTGCCATAGAGGTATCGTACTGAGAGGCATCCTTCCTCCATTTCTTTTTTTTGTTTTGAGACTTTTACAAATTCAGGATTGATACAAACAAGATCGGGGTTTTCTCTAACACCTTCCTCAACTCCTTTGAGCATATCTATGATTCGTCCTGCTATAACAAAAATTCGAAGCGATACTCCGATTTGAGGTGCGGCAATAGCAACCCCATCATCTTGAGATGAGAGGGCTTTTTTCATATCGGCCAATACTTGATTTAGTTTTGGTGTACCGATATCTTCAACCGCGACCGGCTTTGCCACTTGTCTTAGTACTGGATTATCTCTCTGGACTATGTCTATCATGAGCTTAATATAAAACAAAAAGAGGGGAATGTACAGTCATTAGAATATTTAAAAAAACACCACCTTTCTATCTTAAAAGGTGGCGAAATTATTATCGTAATTCATTTATGCGGATGTGATTACAGCTTGTTTCGTGGTTAATTTATTTTCGGTCTAAATACTTTCCTTGGTTTTCTTCGTGGTGAAAGACCGAGCCATGCCCGAAATGCTACTTTAAGGTTGTAGTATGCTTTCGGGTTTCTTGGTAACCTTGGATCGATTTGTCTTCCGATCTGATAAAGACTGCTCGAATCCCATCCTTTTTCCAGACAAAGCTTTCTTGCTTGATCTTCAGTGTAGTAATTTGGTGTGCTCATAAAGTTCCTGAAATGAACTATGCTCTTTGTTGTTTTCTTTGTCAATAAACAGGGTGTCTAAAGTAAACTCTCTGGATCAACATTTACTGAATACTCAGGCGGAAGAGCGCTTAGTTTGTTGAGCAATCTATTATTCGGCCAGTCTTTTCGAGCGACACGGATAAGTGCGTGCATACCCACTTCACCTTTGCCAAGTGCTACAAAAGCAGGGAAAACATCTACTTCAAAATCTTTGAATTCTTCTGTAAATTGTTCCATTGATTTGAGTACTGTGTCATGTTTACCAGAACAGGTGACACGAATAAGTGTGAAGAATGGTGGGAAGTTGAGCATTTTGCGCATCTCAATTTCGTCACGGTAAAAGTCTGCAATATTGCCTTTGAATGCTGATTCAAGAAGCGGATCATCTTTCTTGCGTGTTTGAAGTAAGAAGTATTTTGTGGCAAGTGTGCGCACCTTGAGAATAATCGACATTATCTTCTCACTTATTCTAAAGTCGGGAATTGAGAGATAGGAATCAAGTGATGCGACCGCAGTCGTATCCACCTTCTTGTCCATATAGAGAAGTGCGAGTTCTGTACCAATCAGTATTGAACCGGGTGCGTTATAAAACTTATCGATGATAGAAATAGCTTTTTTGTGTGTTGGTACAGTGGTTTTATCTAGTCTGAATACTTCGATTTCAGGGAAGCGATTAAGTAATTCGTATTCAACAAGTTCGGTGCCAATACCAAGAGGTTGAAGTCTCCAACTGTCACAATGAGCACATCGTACATGTGCCAGAGAACGTTCTCCACACTTATTACAAAGGAAAAATCTATTTTCTTCGTTACCATGCAGAATAAGTGGCGTCTTACATTTTTTACATGTAACCACTGTTTCACAATCTGAACACACGGTCGAAGGTGCGACTCCTTTTCGTGCACTAAAGATAAATAAGTGTTCGTTGTTCTCTTTGTTCTTTATGATAAGGTCCTCGAGTTCTCTTGAGATGACTGAAAACTTTTTGCCGTCTTCTCGAGGAGCTCGCATGTCGATAATCGCCTCTTCTGCAGTTGAAAGTGATCTGAAAGAGAGCGGGGCGTATTCATTGTAATTAGTATCTTTGTATTCAAAGAGTGTTTCTATACGCAGACATGTGTCGCCAAGCATAAAATCTGCACCAATTTCTTTTGCCAATATTTTTGCAGCGGTACGTATATCGAGAAAAGGACGTGAGCGATTCTTGTAACCACGAGAATTTTCTCGCTCAACAATTATGGCGCCAATATCATGTCGTGGTATTGAAAGGAAACTTCCTGTACAGATAATAAGAATTGGATGATTTGCGGTAAGTGCCTTATTCCATGATTCGAGAATTACTTTCGGAGTAAGGGTACTGTGAAATACAAAAGTGTACTCTTGAATTCCTTTTTCTAGGAATGCTCGTGCTTTTTTTATATCCTCAGACGTTGGCATGAGTAATAAAACAGAACGCTTTTTTGCAAATTTCTCACGTATAAAACTTTTGTAGTGGGCATAGCGATCTTCATCGTTTTCTTGTAATACGAAATCTTGTCGTACGTTTGATACGTACACCGATTCTTGCATTGGTTTAAGTTCATCGAGGTTTGTAAGGATTGTCTTTGGTACAAGGTCGTATAACACTGCGCCATTCGTAGATGCGGTAAGGTGAGCTATTTTATTTACGGCAGTTATGAATGACTGTGAGAATGCTTTTCGTGGTTTACCCGTGATTTTCTTAAGTTCAAAATCTGCGCTCTTTATTTCAGCTTTTGCTTCTTGAAGGGGACGAGAGAGGAGTACTATTCCGTATATTTTTTTGTTACGTAGAGGAATTTCAACAACGGAACCTTCTGTTATGGGCTCTTTTGAAAAATACGAAAGAAGGTCTTTGTTTATGCCACGGGCTATTGGAATGACTGATAGGACAAACATGGTATTTATTAATTTTAGTATGTACCAAAGTGGGGGAAAGTACAATAATGGTAATGGGTACCCGGTGCTTTGTTGTGTTATTATAAATAATATGAATTTATTGAATACAAAGATTTCGAAAGTAATTGCGTGCACTTTGCTATGCTTAGAGATTCTCTTTCTCTCTATTCTTCTTTTAGTAATGTTGTTAGATGATGATGCTTTTATTGGATTTATTGTTATGGACTCTCTTATTATCTTATCTCTGATTATGTCTATTGTTGCTATTTTAAGGCAAGATAAAAAAATGTTATGGATAGCCGTTGTCTCTCAATCTATTCAGCTTTTAGTTGTGTTACTTCTATATATTCCTTTGACCTTGGTACCTTTTCCTTCAATTTTTGTAATTTTCTTTCCTCTTGTTGTTATGATTAAAATTCTCATGGAAAAAAGTTCGGTCTTAAAATAGGATTACAAAGAAAGAGCAGAGTTTTCGCTTGGCGAAAACCCTGCTCTTTCTAAGTTGTTTGTTGTGAGTTGTAGGTTGTCTGTTTTTTTACAGGTCTCTAAACGTCTCAATATGTGCACCGATCTTGTTCAATCGTTCTGCAAGATCTTCATATCCACGATTGATATTGTATACATTTCTAAGTATTGAAGTACCTTCTGCGCCGAGCATTCCAATCATAATAATCACAGATGGACGAAGTGCTGGAGGACACACAATCTCGGTCGCCTTGAGCTTCGTAGGGCCTTTGATATAGAAGCGATGAGGGTCTGCGAGAAGTGTTTCTGCTCGAAGTTTATCGAGCTCTTTGTAATAAATGGCTCGCTCTTCATATACCCAGTCATGAATAAATGTTTCTCCCTCTGCTTGTGTTGCAATGATTGCAAAGAAGGGGAGATTATCCATGTTGATTCCTGGATATGGCTGAGCATGAATTTTTTCTTCAAGCGCTTTGAGTTTAGAAACTTTGGTTTCTATGTCCACAAGATTTGTACGACCATTGTCTGCTTTGTATCGTTTTAAGATTTTGTACTTGAAGCCCATCTTCTCAAGTTTCAAAAGTTCAAGTTCGAGAAAATCAATTGGACATCGCTCGATGGTAATAGAGGACTTGGTAACAATTGCGATTGCAATAAGTGACATTGCTTCGATGGGATCTTCTGAAAGATAATATTCAACATCTTTTTTGATTTCACCGTCTAATCCATGGACAATAAGTGTTGATGTTCCGATACCTTCGATTTTTACTCCGAGAAGTTCAAGGTAAAAACACACATCTTGCACCTGATAGTTTCCAGAAGCAAATTTGATAGTGGTAGTACCTCCTATAAGTGCTGTTGCCATCAGTACTGCTTCGGTCACAGTATCTCCGGCTTCGTACATAATTATTTCACGATTCTTTTTGAGCCCCGTGTGTGAGACGTGATAGTATTTTGAGCTCGTCTCAATATTGACACCAAGCTTTTCGAGCGCATATACATACGGCTTGATAGTTCGAGAGCCAAGTCTACATCCGCTTGCTTGAGGAAGATCAAAACTTTTCATTCTGTGAATGAGTGAACCAGCCATCATAATTACACTACGAGTCTTTGCGGCAGAATCGTACGCAATCTTTTTCATGGTAAATGCTTCTGGTGGGGTAAGAGAGAGGTCGTTACCATTCCATTTTACTTTTACACCTATGGATTCGAGCACCTCAAGGATTCGAA
>JACCDZ010284183.1_pt1 | contig 17014 bp, 15 predicted proteins | sample 7449551 | NCBI WGS metagenome assembly JACCDZ01 (sample SAMN15323452, study PRJNA562643) | freshwater metagenome | isolation source: river surface water | place: USA:Blue River Watershed | collected 2017-08-18 | reverse complement strand
AGAACTTTACCTTTTCTTCGCCGTCGATTCTCTTTAAGTTAACGCAGGAAAAGCAAGCAGAGGTTGCTCCGGCGCCCGTTAAGAAGGTTGCTACCAAGTCGATAACTTGCGTTAAGGGCAAGATGATTAAGAAGATAACTGCCGTTTCACCTAAGTGTCCTGCGGGATATAAGAAGAAGTAGCTCGTTAATTCATGACTCCGCGATGTAACGCAGAGTAATAAAAAATGGGATCCCGCGACGTATACGGGATCCCATTTTTGACTTACATGACCCTGGTGGGACTCGAACCCACAACCTCTGCTTACGTCAGAGCAGTGCTCTATCCATTGAGCTACAGGGCCATGGCGTGAAGTTAGAGAATTTGATATTCAAATTGTGAAAATTCTGAAACCCTGTGGATTAATTAAGTAGTATATTTTAAGTACGTCAGAGCAGTGCGAGCTACAGGTAAAGCCCGTGGAGAAATCCACGGGCTTTTACTTTGTAAAGATTTAATTAATTGTTTCTAGCGCCCAGGTGTAATTACGGTGATGCCGCCGAATGGTTGGCTATTTAATTCAGCGAGTGCTTTGGCGCCTTCTGTTAAGCCAACTTCGCGCGTGATTAGTGATGCTGGGTTTAGTTTGCCGCTGGCAACGAGTGCCAACATTTCTGGGTAATCCTTTGCCGCCATTCCGTGTGAACCAAGGAGATCTAACTCCCAAGCGATAACGCGGGCCATTGGAATATCGGTTAAACCGTCTTCTGTAAGTAATAGGCCGAGTTGTAAGTGGCGACCACGGCGAGCAAGTGAAAGTACGGACGCACTAGCGGTTTGTTGGCTACCAAGAGCATCTACTGCAACATCTGCTCCCCCGAGGTTTTGCATGAATGTAACTGGATCGACTTTGCTGGAGTTAATTGCTTCGGCACCAAGTGATTGCGCGATTGCAAGTGCGGCATCGTTGATGTCGACGGCGTAAACGTGTGCGCCTTGGGCTTTGGCGATCACGATTGCGCTAAGGCCAACGCCGCCGCATCCGTAGATAACAACTTTTTCATTTGCTTTAACTTGTGCGCGTTTGATGAGTCCGCGGTAAGAAGTTGCAAAGCGACAGCCGAGCGCTGCGGCAGTTGCAAAGGAAACGTTTTCGGGAATGGTTACTAAGTTGAAATCGGCGTTATTGATCGCGACGTATTCGGCGAATGAACCAAAGCCGGTAAAGCCTGGTTGTGTTTGCGTTGGGCAAACCTGAGCATCACCGCGTGTGCAGTATTGGCATTTGCCGCAGCCACAGACGAAGGGAACGGTTACGCGATCGCCAACTTTAAATTTGGTAACTGCGCTGCCGATTTCAGAGATAACGCCTGCAAGTTCGTGGCCCGGAACATGTGGCAAGACGATGTCAGAATCGTGGCCCATCCAGGCGTGCCAATCGCTGCGGCATAAACCAGTTGCTTCTACTTTGATAATGACGCCATCGTTTGTTGCAGTTGGGACCGGGATATCTTTGATTTCAAGTGGTCCCTTGAATTGCGTGAAGTAGATAGCGTTCATGTGCGCTGACTAAGTTCATAGCCCCAGACATCAAAGTCATCAAGGTCGACTTTTTTGTAACCGCGAGCTTCGAGAGCGGAAACGGCGTGGGCGCGATGTTCGATTGAGTGGTGTACTGCTTGAGTGATGATGGTCGAGCGCATCCAATGGAAAGTTTGGCCATCGCGATGTACTTCGATTGATTGATCTTCAAGGTCAACCAGTTTCAATAAGCGGGCGTCGTTGGTGGCTAGCACTTTTGCGATCTCGCGGAGCTCGGCCATGTTCTTTGGTTGTTCTAGAACTTCGCTCGCTTTGCCTTCAAGGCGCGATGCATATCCGCCGGCGGAAGATGCGATGTGGCGCAAGATTTCGCGGACGGTGAATTCGGGGTCGGTTGCATAGGCATCGAGTGCTTCATCTGGCAGATCGGCGATTAACTTGTAGATCTCTTGGTTGGCCCAAGCCATATGTTCGAGTGCGCGCTGAAGTGAGATTGTCATAAACGGATCGTATTCGGTAAATCAATTGGTTGGCTATTGATCGGACTTTTTTAAATCGCGATAAAAGTTTTCATGTGGGCCGACCACTAACAAGGTAATTTCTTTACGCGAGACTATGCGGTAGGCAAGAAGCCATTGAGTTTGATTAACCTTGAATTTGTAGACGCTCACTCCGGTGAGGTCGCCGATTTTGGCATCACCGAGTTCTGGGTTTGCTGTGATCGCCATGACCGCTTTATCTAGGGCGCGTTTTTGATTCTTATGAAGGCGCTTTAGAGAACGAGAGAACTGAGCGCCATAGCTAATTTTCATCAGCCGAAGGTGTATTCCTCGGTGGCTTCCTCTGCATCAGCTTTCATAATTTCTCTGATTAAAGAAAATGAAAGATCGGGGTTTTCTTCAGCGATCAGCGCCATGCGGAAATAGAACTCAATCTGGCGTGGAACGGAACGGTGCTCAACGGCGGCGATGCGCTTGGCATCTTCGACGAGTTCGTCAGAGAGTTTTACAGTTTGTGCCACGGCGGCCTCCATTTATTTGAGAAGTTCAGCGTAGCAGAAGAGGTGGCAAAAGGTAACTTTTTACAACCTTCTTGGGGATGATTGACGTTCAAGCAATTTACGGGCGAATAGTGACTTTCTTATAGCCTTTTGGACACTTTGGATTTACTCCAGTTACATTCTTTCCGGTAGCGCCCTTAACGCAGGTGATCGTTGATTTCTTAGGGGCTGCGATTGGTTTTGCTACAGGTGTTGGAGATACTGATGGCGAAGGAGTTGGTGTTGGAACGGGCTTTGCTTTAGCTCTTTCGATTGCTTCTTGCGCCAGCGCTGCAGCGACAAAATCTTCTGCCTGCTTCAAAATATCTAAGTGGTCGTAAATTGGAGATGCGTAACCAATTCCGCCTTTTCCATCGTAATAACCCGTTGCACCACATGCGTATCCGTTCATACCGTTGGGCGTTACAGATAGGTAGATTTCTTCGCCTTTGTAAGTTGTTGTAACAGATCCACCTGAATCGCCTCCGCAAGGGCTGATTTTTCCGCCGCCCCAAGTTAGTTGACTTCCTTTAACCTGAGGACGTTCGTAACCAACTAGCGATAGAAAATCTTCATACGGCCGTATCTGAACTTTCAATTTACGAGGTTCTTGAGATGTTGCCGGTTGCTGTGCTGCGCAAGGAAGCTGATCACCTTCCTTGCAACGATCTCTATATTCTCCATATCCAGTAATCTCAACAAAAGCGCGTGCGGCCTCTAATTCTTTTTGAATCTCGATGGTTCCTAACTTTGCCGGCTTGAAGTCACCGATATCTTCGCCCAGGACATAAATTGCGAAATCGCCCATGGTTCCATTATCAAATCGCATGGAAGTAGATAAGTACCTTTTAATTACGGGAACTTTCTTCAGATCTTTACTAGTTTTCGAGTTTGGTAATCCCACAAAGGCGGGCATCGCAGAATGGTCGATACGTTCTCCGTTTTCCTTAATTGTTACTTCGCTGTGTCCAGCTGTGAAAATGATTCTTGATGAATACGCATAACCGGACCAGGATGCAAAATCTTGATTTACATCTCTGAAGATTGGAACGATTCGCGAATTTGAATAGTCGATGACACCGTTATATGAAGCGCTTGCTGGTTGGGTAAAGGATGAAGCGCATAGGGCGAAGGCCACGGCGGCTACGCGAAATTTCATAGCCAAAAGTATTGCGGCTGAGGTTGTTAAGTAAATAGTTACCCTGCGTTAGAAAGTACTAATGGCCACGCTTAACTACGGCGTGGCCATTAGGTGTGCGTACCGCTGAGGGGACTTGAACCCCTACACTTCCCTTAGTTATGGGGATGCTCTATCCATTGAGCTACAGCGGTACGCAGGACGGAACCTAAATCAGTAGAACTTTGCTGATTTAGGTTTTTTACTTTGTTGTGGATAAATATCAGACCAAACCTTTAGACTGTCAGTAGTTGGTGGGATGCTCTATTCATCGGGTAACAGCGGTAAAGGATGGAATCAATCGATGGGCTTTATCGCTAAATGGAAAGCTAAGCGCGCATATAAAGGTGCGATGGCGCAATACGACCTTGCAATTTCGGATTGGCACGCTGATATTGAAATCTTTCAGAAAGCGCGCGAAGCATTTGTGCTCGCTGCAAAAGGCGAAGATGTTGTAAGTAATCAAACAATTCAAAAGCCGGGTGAAATAGTTCTCTGGACTGCGCAAGGTCAATTCCACGAAGCTGGTCGCGGTGCCGGAAGTTTTCAAGGATCCAGTCAAGGATTTAGCATTCCGGTGGTTGCAGGCATTCGTTATCGCGTTGGAGCAACGCGCGGCACATATGTTTCAGGCGATCCGATTCAGAAATATGCAGAAGTCGGCGATGTTCTATTAACCACTCATCGCGTATTGTTTAACGGAATGTTTAATACCAAAGAATGGGCCTTTGCTAAGTGGAACGGTGCTGCCGCATCTGCCGATGAAACCGATTACATCTTTCATGTCAGCAATCGCCAGAAGACTTCTGGGGTTTTATTTGGCGCCCGCGATGGCCGTGAATTTAACCGCTTCTTATCCTGCGCCCTGATCGCCGCCGAGTACGGCATCGATCGGGTAATCCAGGAGATAGATAAGAATATGAAGGAACTCGAGGAAGATAAGCCTGCAATCCCGCCGCTTTCGATGCAGGAGCCTAAAGCCCTCGAATAGCCCTGCATAAATCGCGGGGGTAATTGACGGAAGATATATAGGCCTAACTAGGCTGTTTCGGTCAGTTGCGAATGGGGTCTTACGTGAAGTTAGTCCGTAAATATGGAGCAGCTTTTGTGGCTGCACTTTTGTTGGGTTCGCTGGTTCAGACAAATGTGGCCCAGGCCGGAATGAAGTTTGCTCCAGACATTCCTCTACTTGGACTCTTTATCGAAGATGGCGTAGAACTTGGTCGTTCTCCAAATGTTGTATTTGGTAAAGGCAATTTGGATTCGCAAGAGACTTGGCTGCGCTGCGATGATATTGACGACAAAATTTGCACTGACGCGGTTGGAATTATTGGATATGTAAATCTAACTGTTTGTACAGATGCTTCCAATGTGGCATGTATCGCTGAAGTTTGGGCAGTTGATCCAACCGGAAAGAAGATTCCGGGAAAAGTAATTAAATCCGTTCCGCTTGATTATGGAAAATTTACTTTTAAAGAAAATGTTGACATCAACATGCCAGATGGAACAGGGCAAGGCGCGCTCTGGCAAATACCTGGAGTAATTAATAGCGCAGGTAAAGATACTTATTTTGTCTCCTCTCAATTTATGCTCGCACAGCCCGATAAGAAAGCTGGCGAGCCAATTAGTGCAAGAAAGATTTTCTTGAGCGGCCTCACCACTGGTATATCTCCAGTTGAAGAAATTCCTGGGCAATATAAATTGATTCACCCAAGAGATAACGGCACCGCGCGTGCATCATGGGTCAACTGGGGAGATTCTGGCAGTTGGAACTTGCCAGACGGTTCTCGCTGTGCGGGAATTGATTTAACCGTCTGCGAAGCAATCCGCGAATTTCCAACAGGCTATCGCTTTGGCCTGTCATTGCGAATGGGAACAAAGTTATCTGGTTGGTATCACGGACGATTGGCACTGCCCGATGTGACAATCAAGAATTGGAAAACTGGGCAGGAAATATCTGTTGAAGCTGAACCTGTGCGTGTCCCAACGCTTAACTTCTCAGTTCCTAATGCAGAGATTCCACAAAAGGTGCGCGACATAGTTTTCACCGATAGATATTTCGGAAAGAGCGGCGATGGAATACGCGAGGCTCGAATTAACGACGGTTCTTCATCGCCTGTGATGGTCGAGCTAGCGGCGGCTTTTGCGCCTGCTTATAAAGATAAGGCAACATCGACAAATACAACCTGGGCTTTTAAAGCAATGAACTACGGGCAAAATTCTGCGGATGTGCAGAAATGTTCGGATAACACTGGAAATGTTGCAGGTCTTGTAACAACTAATGCACTCACATATTTACCTGGACCTCCAACTTTCGATAAAGAATCCCAGTCGCTGACTTACAAAGTTGCTTCTCCGCACTATGAAGCAAACGGTTCTCTCGCATCTGGAAGTTATGACTTGTCGATGCGTAGCGATATCGCTCGCTGTCTCTATGGCTTCTCAAACGCTCCAATTAAGGCAGAGATTTCGATTACCTCCGATGAAGGTGAGAAGAAAGTTGCCACCACGATCGTTAACGAGAAGAACGGTTGGCTTTACTTATCAGCCAAAGGCTTTACCTTCTCCTCCCCAACAATCAACGTAAAGCTTTCGCAGGATAAGGAAGTGGTTGCTCCAACACCTACTCCGGCTGCAACGGTGACTGTTGCAAAGAAGAAGTCCACCATCTCTTGCGTAAAGGGAAAGATCACGAAGAAGGTAACTGGCGTTAGCCCTAAGTGCCCAACGGGATATAAAAAGAAGTAACCCCTAGACTTGCGCCAAACTTTCTAGGGAGCGCAAGTGGCAACTTTCTTTAGCGGCGGCACTATTTGGTGCGGCATCAGTTGTGTTGCAGATTCGGTGCGCATCGATGGAGAAAAGATCGTTGAGATAAATGGTGTTGCCCAACCCGGAGATGAGGTTGTCGATTTAGCGGGAGCGTTTATGGCACCGGCATTTATGGATGGACATGCGCATCCTTTATTTGGTGGCCGCGAAGCGCAAGGGCCTTTGGTAAATGGTCTGCAAACCGTTGCGGAAATGGTTGCTGAAGTAAAGAGATTTGCCGATGCGAATCCGAATACACCGTGGATTATTGGTGGTGCCTATGAAGCAGCCGCGGTTAACGGCGGAGATTTCTTAGCAACTTGGTTAGATGAAGTTGTTAGCGATCGCCCTGTTGTACTGCAGGCCGTTGATCACCACACGATTTGGGTAAATAGCAAAGCACTTGAAATCGCGGGAATAACAGCTGCAACTGTCGATCCTGATGGCGGAACAATTGCGCGTAATGAAGACGGTTCTGCGCGCGGAACTCTGCGCGAGCCATCTGCGATGGATTTAATTATGAAACACGCGCCAGATCGCACCCTGGAAGATGATGTCGCGGCAATTGCTTGGTCTTCAGACCGTTACCTAGAGAGTGGTGTAACCGCATCCGTTGATGCTTGGGTTCGCGAAGGTATGGCTGAGGCATATATAGCGGCAGATAAATCTGGTGCGTTAAAGATCAATATGGAACTTTATATGTTGGCGCAACCAGATTCCTGGCGTGGCAATGTTGAATATTTCGCGAAGATTCGCGAAGAAGTTAAGGCGCTTGGCCCAAAGTCAAAGCTGGCATGTAAGACGATAAAAATAATTGGTGATGGTGCTCTTTCTGCAGGCACCGCAGCTTTGTTATCACCATATCTAGATAATCCATCATCTTCTGGTCTACTTATCTGGAGCGATGATGAGATTTTGGATGCCGCAGTTTTATTTGATTCACAGGGCTACCAATTACATATGCACGCCATCGGTGATGCTGCAGTTCGTCAGGCGCTAGATACGATTGAAAAGATGGTTGCAGTAAATCCCAACTGGGATCGCCGTCCGGTAATCACTCATGCGCAGTTAATTGATCCGGCAGATCTGCCAAGATTTGCATCGCTTGGCGTGATCGCAAACTTCCAACCGTTGTGGACTTACTTAGATCCGATGAATAAAGAACTAATTGCGCCACGCATTGGCGATGAGAGAAATAATCGCCAGTACCAATTGAAATCAATGGTCAAAAGTGGAGCGCGCATTAGTTACGGCAGCGATTGGCCGGTTACCTCTTATTTACCGTTGTTGGCGCTAGCAGTTCCAACCCATCGCCAATCGCCAGATAAATGGCCGGCCGAAGGTTGGAGCGCGCATGAGGCGATAACAGTTGAAGAGAGTTTGAGTTTCTACACCGCAGGCGTTGCCTATCAGGGCTTTAATGAAAAGCGCTTTGGCGAGATCGCCGTTGGAATGCAGGCCGATCTAATGATTTTGGAGCAAAACCCGTTGGTAGCCGAGCCGCATGATGTGGCAAGTATCAAGATTCGGGCCGTTTATAAATCTGGGGTTGCCGTCATATGATGAGGGCATGACTACAACTGTTGGCCACTGGATTGATAATAAAGAAGTACCAAGCACATCAGGACGCACAGCTCCTGTTTATGACCCAGCCTTAGGCGTTGAAACCAAGCGCGTTGCTCTCGCAAACGCTGCTGAAATTGATGCTGCTATCGCATCTGCGAAGAAGGCATTCCCGGGTTGGTCGAAAACTTCACTTGCAGCGCGTCAACAGATCGTTTTTAAATTCCGCGAACTTCTAAATGCGAAGAAGGGCGAGCTCGCAGAAATCATCACGAGCGAGCACGGAAAAGTTTTATCTGATGCCCTCGGTGAAATTACCCGTGGTCAAGAAGTTGTCGAGTTTGCCGTTGGCATGCCACAACTTATTAAGGGTTACTACTCTGAAAACGTTTCAACCGGCGTGGATGTTTACTCAACACGTCAGGCACTTGGCGTTGTCGGCATCATCTCGCCATTTAACTTCCCAGCGATGGTTCCAATGTGGTTCTACCCAATCGCAATTGCCGCCGGTAACACAGTTGTATTGAAGCCTTCCGAAAAAGATCCATCAGCATCAATCTGGATCGCCAAGATCTGGAAGGAAGCGGGTCTGCCAGATGGCGTATTTAACGTTCTAAACGGCGATAAAGAATCAGTGGATGGTTTGTTGCAGTCCCCTGATGTCGAATCGATTTCATTCGTTGGTTCTACTCCCATTGCGCGTTATATCTATGAAGAATGCGCGAAGGCTGGAAAGCGCGTGCAGTCACTTGGTGGCGCAAAGAACCATATGTTGGTCTTGCCAGATGCTGACCTTGAACTCGTTGCAGATTCAGCGATTAACGCAGGCTTTGGTTCTGCCGGAGAACGCTGCATGGCAATCTCGGTTGTTGTTGCAGTTGAGCCAGTTGCAGATGCGCTGATCGAAAAGATCGTTACTCGTATGAACAAGTTACGCACCGGTGATGGTCGCCGTGGTTGCGATATGGGTCCACTCGTTACTAAAGAACACCGTGACAAAGTTGCTTCATATATTGATGTGGCAGTTAAAGATGGTGCAAAAGTTGTCGTCGATGGTCGCGGCGTAAAGGCCGATGGCGAGGCTGCAGGTTTCTGGCTTGGGCCAACCCTGATTGATCAAGTACCAACTACTTCAAGTGTTTATAAGGATGAAATCTTCGGACCGGTCCTTTCTATTGTTCGCGTAAAGACATACGACGAAGGCGTTGCACTTATTAATAGCGGTGCATTCGGCAACGGAACAGCAATCTTTACCAACGACGGTGGCGCAGCGCGTCGCTTCCAGAACGAGATTCAAGTTGGCATGGTCGGAATTAACGTTCCAATTCCAGTGCCAGTTGCTTACTACTCATTCGGTGGTTGGAAGCAATCACTATTTGGCGACACTAAAGCACACGGTGAAGAAGGAGTTCACTTCTTTACTCGTGGCAAAGCGATCACAAGCCGCTGGCTTGATCCAAGCCATGGTGGAATCAACCTCGGCTTTCCCCAGAACTAATTAAAAACACCTCAAGGGAGCTAAAAATGGCAACTCGCAAGATGAGCGTCGGTCAAGCAATCGTAGAATTCTTGGCCCATCAATACACAGTTGATGGCACACATCGCGAGCGAACTATTCAGGGCGTCTTTGGCATCTTTGGACATGGAAACGTGGCCGGTATCGGACAAGCGTTAAAGCAGTTATCAACGACCGATCCAGATTTGATGCCGTACCACCAAGCGCGCAATGAACAAGCAATGGTTCACGAATCATCGGCCTACGCCCGTATGACTCGTCGTCGTTCCACCTTTGCTTGTGCATCATCAGTTGGGCCAGGTGCAACAAATATGCTCACCGGTGCTGCAGTTGCAACGACAAATCGTTTACCAGTGTTGCTCTTTCCGGCAGATACCTTTGCAAATCGCGTCGCTGATCCGGTTCTTCAACAGCTAGAACAGCCTTATGACTTAACTATGTCGGTAAATGATGCTTTTAAACCACTATCTAAATTCTTCGATCGCATCAACCGCCCAGAACAGATCTTCAGTTCACTACTTGGCGCAATGCGCGTGTTAACAGATCCTGCCGAAACAGGTGCGGTAACGATCTGTCTTCCAGAAGATGTACAGGCCGAAACGATTGAAGTTCCGGAAGAGTTCTTGGCAGATCGCGAATGGCATATCCGCCGTCCCCGCCCAGATGCTGGCGTTAGCGCAGTTGCTGCCAAGGCGATCCGCAGCGCAAAACGTCCATTTATCGTTGCTGGTGGCGGAGTTATCTACTCTGATGCGCATGCAGCTCTCACTAAGTTTGTGGAAGCTACTGGTATTCCAGTGGGTGTCTCACAAGCTGGAATGGGCTCACTTAATTGGGATCACCCACAGATGTGCGGTTCGGTTGGTGCGACAGGAACAACTACTTCAAACCGCCTAGCTAAGGATGCTGATTTAGTAATTGGTATAGGAACTCGCTATAGCGATTTCACAACCGCATCTCGCACGGTCTTTCAAAACCCAGACGTTAAATTTATCAATATCAACGTAACAGCCTTTGATGCCTTTAAGCATGGCACTGCAATTCCAGTTGTTGCCGATGCGCGCGAAGCGTTAACTGAACTAATACAGGAACTATCAGGCTATTCAGTAGATGCGGCTTATGCCAAGACGATTGCGGAAGAGAAAAAGACCTGGAATGCCATAGTTGATGCATCCTTTATTGATCAAAAATTAGCAAAGCCAAGCCAGAGCGAGATTATCGGTGCTGTCCAAGCCGCAACGGATCCCCGCGATGTTCTTGTTGGTGCAGCGGGTTCACTTCCGGGCGATCTCCATAAGTTATGGCGCGTGCGCGATCCACTTGGGTATCACATGGAATATGCCTTCTCTTGTATGGGATACGAAATCGCGGCAGGTCTGGGTGTCGCACGAGCAGATTCATCACGTACTCCAGTTGTCATGATGGGCGATGGCTCTTACTTAATGATGCATACCGAACTTGTTACTGCAGTTGCTGAAGGATTGAAATTTATCGTTGTCTTGGTTCAGAACCATGGCTTTGCATCGATTGGCCATCTCTCTGAAGATATTGGCTCACAGCGCTTTGGTACCAAGTACCGCTTCCGCGACAAGGGTGGCAATAACCACGAGACTGGCGATGTTCTGCCGGTTGACCTCGCAACCAACGCAGAAAGCCTAGGCATGAACGTTATTCGCATCGCTGAAACACCTAATGCGATTGCAGATTTATCTGCAGCTATGAAGGTTGCTAAGGCTCACCCAACTGCAACTTTGATCCATATCAATAGCGACCCACTGCTCTATGCACCAGGTGGAGAAGCGTGGTGGGAAGTTCCTATTCCTGCAGTCTCCACTCTAGAAAGTACGCAGAAGGCATACGCGCATTATTCAGAGGCGCGCAAGGCACAGAAAAAGTACTTAGGAAAAGGCGCAAGCGAACGCAAATAAATGAATCTATTCTTTAAACGTAGCTAACTTCGCGGAATGTACGTTTAATAGATAAGGTCATTTGATCGTTCTTAGGATCTGCAACTCTAAAGAAGCAAACGATCTTCTTGCCGAACTTCTTCTCTTCAGCTCCAGGGTCTGGATAGAAATATCCGTAAGTTAGAGATAACGGTAAATCTTTCTGCCCAGTTAAAGTTGCGATCGCTGCGTTATCGCAGGTACTCCCGGCCTCTTTTTTGGCAGCCTCTGAATTTAAATCTTTCGCTTCAATCTTGCCGGTATAGAAAACTTCGTAATGGTGTGGCTGAGTGCAACTGGTTGCATACAAAGTTTTGTAATTTTTATCTGTCCACTTACTCGGCTTCGTTGGCGCTTTATTTGCCGCATAGCAACCAGGCTTTAGATCAAGATAAAAGGTCCCCTTTGATAAAGCCTGAGAAGTAGGTGAGCCGAGAAGAAAGAGCGCTACAAAGGAGGTTGTTAGAACTTTCTTGGCGCGCATGCGTAGATCATATGACCTAAACCTCAAGTTGAAGGTTTAAGTTAACCAAAAAGTAATAAGAATTAACCTCCCAAAAACGGCGCGTGAATAGCGGATTGGTAGCCCTCGGTTACTCTTTGCCTACAAACGTTTTGTAGGTCGATTGCCCGAATTGACCGCGTCTATATAAGGAGCTCCACTTGATTAAGAGAATTTCAGCTGTAACAGCTGCACTCGCTCTTGCAACAGTTGGTTTCATTGTTCCAGCACAAGCTGCAACAACTGAAGCAGACTGCGGTAAGGCTGGCGAATTCTGTGTTGGTCTCGTAACTGACCTAGGAAAAGTTGATGACAAGTCATTCAACCAATCAGCATGGGAAGGCGCAAAGGCTGGCGCAACTAAGGCCGGCGGTTTCGCTAAGTACATCGAAACAACAGATTCAAAAGACTACGCAAAGAACATTGCTCTCTTTGCTGACAAGGGTTACAACGTAATCGTAACTGTTGGCTTCTTGATGGGTGATGCATCTGCAGCAGCCGCAAAGAAGTACCCAAAGATTAAGTTCATTGGTGTTGACCAGTTCAACGCAACAACAGAACCTAACTACACAGGTTTGATCTTCGACGAAGATAAGGCTGGCTTCTTGGCCGGTTACCTTGCTGGATACCTAACAAAGACCAACAAGGTCGGCGCAGTATTCGGTATGAAGGAAGTTCTTCCAGTTCGCAAGTTCGGTGAAGGATACGAAAACGGTATTGCATACGCAGCTAAGCAGCGCAGCAAGAAGATTAAGTCTTCTGTTGTCTACCACCCAGCTGGCGATAACGCGTTCTCCGATCCAGCATGGGGCGCAACAACAGCTAACCAGCTTCTTACACAGGGATACGACGTTATCTTCGGTGCAGGCGGATCAACTGGTAACGGTGCACTAGGTAAGGTTGCTCAGAAGGCTGGAGCACTTTGCATCGGTGTTGACACTGATCAGTACTACACAGTTCCAGAAGCAAAGTCATGTCTAGTAACTTCTGCAGAGAAGAAGCTTGCACTTGGCGTTTCAGCACTTGTTGCTCAGGCTAAGGCCGGAACAATCAAGGGTGGAAACTTCGTAGGTCAAGTTGGTCTCTCACCTCACCACGACTTGGAATCAAAAGTTCCTGCAGCAGTCAAGGTACGTTTGAAGAAGACAACAACTGGCGTACTTGCTGGTTCAATCTCAACAGGCTTCAAGGGTTAATTTAAACTCTTAAAAGTTTGTAAAAGAGCGGGTGCGTGAAAACGCACCCGCTCTTTCTTTTCCTCACACTTTTCTAGTTTTTCTCCTCTTTCATTATTTGAAAAATCTAATAGGATAGCCAATTATGAGCGATACAAAAGTCGTTAAACCAGAAGCAATAAGCAATCAGAAAAAATTCGATGTTGGATCATGGTTGATTCCAATCATCGCCGTCTTAGTTGCTTTGGTAATTGGTGGGCTTCTCATCAAAGCGCAAGGCCTCAATCCAATACTTGCCTACAAGTCACTCTTTAAAACCGCGTTTGGTTCGCTCGAAGGAATCGGCGTCACTTTAGGAAAATCAACTCCACTAGTCCTAAGTGGACTTGCTGTCGCAGTTGGTTTACGCGCAGGTTTGTTTAATATCGGTGCACAAGGCCAACTCCTCTCTGGCGCACTTGCTGCTGCATGGGCCGGCGTTACTTTCGATGGTTTGCCTGGATATATCCACATCCCAATCGCTCTAATTGTTGGTGCTTTCTTTGGTTCACTTGTTGCCGCTATCTCAGGACTGTTAAAGGCCTACCGCGGTGTTCATGAAGTTATTACAACGATCATGCTAAACAGCATCGTCATGGGTATCGCAGATTATTTAGCGTCACATCAACTTCGCGAGCCTGATCAATTCTTAACCCGTACATCAGAAATCTTGCCGAGCGCAAAGATGCCGGTCTATGCCAACTTGCCACTCGGCTTCTTTATTGCAGTCGCACTTGGCGTCTTTATCTGGTGGGTACTTGGCAGAACTACAAGTGGTTTCCGCATCGAAACCGTAGGTCGCAATCGCCATGCTGCTTGGTATGCCGGCATCTCTGTAAAGCGCACTGTCGTTTCAGCGATGATCGTCTCAGGTGCAATTGCAGGTCTAGGTGGTGCTATCGAAACGCTCGGAATTACCTACCGCTATGCACCAGCGTTTAACTTAGGCCTTGGCTTTGATGGAATTACAATCGCTCTCCTCGGTCGCGTTCATCCAATCGGAATTATTCCGGGTGCAATCTTGATCGGTGGAATGCGTGCAGGTGCTGCCAACATGCAGTTCGACGCCGGAGTTGCTCCTGAACTAGTTGATCTCTTGATGGCGTTGATTCTGCTCTTTGTTACCGCGCCGCTGATTTCACGCTTCTTTAAGAATAGTTCCAACAAATCTATGACCAGCGGATGGGGGAACTAATAATGAAGTACTTAACCAAACGCCATAGCTACATCTTGCTGGCACTACTTGCGACCGCCTACTTTTATTCACGTGATGCTGATGTAACTACTTCGGTCTATGCCACCGGTACTGCATTCGCACTCCCCCTCGCACTCGCTGCGATGGTCGGAATTATGTGCGAACGCACGGGCATCGTGAATATCGGTATCGAAGGAACGATGCTTATCTCGGCTTTCGTCGCCTTCTTCGTTTCTTATCTAACTCAGAACATCATGATCGGACTCGTCGCCGCTCTATTGGTTGGCGCGCTGATGGGATTTATCTTGGCGTTGATGGCAGTTTCATGGCGAATGGATCAGATCATCGCCGGAACGATCATCAATATCCTGGCTACTGGCCTTACCTCTTTCCTTTATGTACAAGGAAAGACAATTCCATCGGTCTTCCAATCATTTGAAGTACCAGTTCTTTCCAAGATTCCATTCCTTGGACCAGTTCTCTTTATCCACGGCGCACTAACCTTCTTAGGTCTTGCGGTAATCCTCGTTCTATATGTCGGGATTTATCACACGCCATGGGGCTTGCGTTCTCGCGCCGTTGGCGAGCATCCATCCAGCGCTGACACTGCAGGTGTTTCCGTAGCTCGTCTGCGCTACATCAACGTCACCATCGCAGGTGCAATTGGCGCTCTCGCCGGTGCTTACTTAAGCCTCGAACTAGTTGGCTCATTCGAACGCGGCTTTATCGCCGGCAAGGGCTTTACCGCACTCGCCCTGATGATCTTCGGTCGCTGGAATCCACTTGGAGCACTCGCAGCCGCGCTCTTCTTCGGGCTAACTCAAGCTTACGCCAGTCAGTTGATGATCGATCAGGTAGTAAATATTCCTTCGCAATTTACTGCAGCGCTTCCATATATTTTAACGATCGTTGTCTTAACGATTTCAGCGGGCAAGGTGCGTCCACCTGCTGCAGAAGGACAACCGTATGAGAAGGGACAAGCATAATGAGCGCTCTTCTCGAAGTTAATGGCGTTACCAAGCGCTATCCAGGAGTTGTCGCAAATGACAACGTCTCGCTAACTGTAAACGCGGGTGAAGTTGTTGCACTCCTTGGCGAAAATGGCGCTGGTAAATCAACACTGCTTAAAGCGGTATTCGGTTTGATCAAACCTGATTCAGGTGAGATAAAAATTGGCGGAACTCCAATCGTCTTCGGCGATACCGCCGGAGTTATCGCACGTGGTGTCGGTATGGTTCACCAGCACTTCCAGTTGGTGCCGGTTATGACCGTTGCCGAAAACTTAATCTTGGGCGATGAACCAAAGCGCGGCATCTTTATCAATCAAAAGGCTGCCCGCAATGAGATCATCGCACTTTCTAAGCGCTATGGCCTTGAAGTAGATCCGGATGCAGTTATCGAAGATCTTCCCGTGGGCATGCAGCAGCGAGTAGAAATCCTTAAAGCGCTACGTAAAGATGTAAAACTACTGATTCTTGATGAGCCAACCGCAGTGCTTACACCGCAAGAGATCGATGAACTCCTGGAAGTTATTCGCAATCTTGCGAAATCAGGTGTCGGTGTTGTCTTGATTACTCACAAACTCCATGAAGTTATGGCAGTTGCAGATCGCGTGGTTGTTTTGCGTGGTGGAAAATTAGTCGGAACTACTTCACCTAAAGAGACTGATGAAGCAGGCCTTGCCCAGATGATGGTGGGACGTTCGGTTGTCCTCCAGGTAAATCGCACAGCTGCAAAGCCGGGCGCTGTCGTCCTTGAAGTTAAAGGCTTACAAGTTCAAGATGATCGCAAAATCTTGTCTGTAAAGGGCGTCGATTTATCACTTCATAAGGGAGAAATCCTCGGCGTTGCTGGCGTTGAAGGTAATGGCCAGCGCGAACTTGTTGAAGCGATCTGTGGCATGCGCCATCGCGAAGCAGGTGAAGTTCTTATCAACGGCGTTGCCGCTAAAGATATGGCCCCTCATGAAGTTCATGAAGCAGGCATTTCACATATCCCAGAAGATCGTGAGAAGCATGGCCTAGTTTCAAATTACACAATCGCCGATAACTTGGTGTTAAACCAATTTGATCAAGAGCCTTTTGCTAAGGGCTGGGTGCGTAATTTGGCTGAGGTAGCCAAGAACGCGCACGCACTTGTCGAGAAATTTGATATCCGCACACCATCTGCATTTAACACCGCAGGGTCACTCTCTGGTGGAAATAAGCAGAAAGTTGTTGTTGCGCGTGAGCTAAGTGAAGAACTTCCAGTTCTTATTGCGGCACAACCAACCCGTGGCGTGGATGTCGGCTCTATCGAATTTATCCATAATCAATTGATTTCAGCGCGCGATAACGGCGCTGGCGTACTTTTGGTATCTGCCGAACTCGATGAAATTCTCTCACTCTCCGACCGCATCGCGGTTATGTCGGGTGGAAAGATCGTTGCGATCGTTGACTCCAAAGATGCAGACCGCAACTACATCGGCCGCCTCATGGCCGGCCTAAAGGAGTAATAAATTGAAGATCGCAATCATCGCTGGTACCGGTTT
>JACCDZ010103796.1_pt1 | contig 17015 bp, 19 predicted proteins | sample 7449551 | NCBI WGS metagenome assembly JACCDZ01 (sample SAMN15323452, study PRJNA562643) | freshwater metagenome | isolation source: river surface water | place: USA:Blue River Watershed | collected 2017-08-18 | reverse complement strand
GTAACTGTTGCACAACTACCATTTTTTAAATAAAATTTCAAAAAAAATAAAATTCCGACCTCGTTAATCTCGAATTTTCGGGACATTTAAGCGAGGTTTGTTTTTTAGTTGAAGTACAAAATTCTAAAATCGGAATAGCTTACAATCGAGTTTTTGAAGTCTTCAAAGACTGATTTTACAAAAGTAAAGTATTTCCCTTGTTTTAGGGAATCCCTAACTAGCACGAGCATCAAGTTCGTAAACACTAATAAATAAAATCCTTATACTCAGGATTTCTTTATTTTATTTCTTTCACACCTTTTATAAAAAGCCACTTCATGTAGATTTTTTCTCCATTGTGCGTTTTAATCGCTTGAAATTTTGGCGCTAATAATAACGCTACCATAAAAGCGGTTACTGCTATCCATAATCCTTGTAGGTGTGAATAATTCATTACACCTAAATAAGCTGGAATATAAAATAAACTAAATCCTAAGAAGTTATATAAAAATGCTTTTACTTTTTTGCTCATTGTTTATAATGTTTAATTGTTGAACTTATAAATTGTAAAAATGACTTTTTACTTTTCACTTTTTACTTTTTACTTTTCACTTTTTACTTTTCACTTTTTACTTTTCACTTTTTACTTTTCACTTTTTACTTTTCACTTAAATATTTCCCTTTTTTACTGCCTTCGTACATTTCGTATTTCACCAAACGGGCTTCTAACTTTCCATTGAAAAGTTTAATTTTTCTACTTGGTTTTAATCCTACGAATTTTAATGCTTCTAAATTTGCAGTAATAAACCAAGCATTGGTATTGGGATAATTTTGTTTTAAGGTATCTCCAATTTCTCTATAAAAACGTTCCATATCAATATCCAAACGCTCTCCATAAGGCGGATTGAATACCATGTGTAGTGGTCCTTCGGTTTCTTTTTTAGAATCGAAGAAGTTTTCATTAGTAATCGTAATGTATTCGTCTAAATTGGCGTTTCTAACATTGTCTTTTGCTTTTGCAACCGCACTTGGTGCTTTGTCGTAGCCCTTAATTGTGTAATGAAATTCGCGTGTTTTCTTTAGTAAGGATTCTAAAATGTTATCAAATAATTCGGCATCCCAATCTTTCCATTTTTCAAAAGCAAATTCTTTTCGGTTGATATTCGCTGGAATATTACAAGCCATCATCGCTGCTTCCGCCAAAATAGTTCCCGAACCACACATTGGATCCAAGAAATGACTTTTTCCTTCCCAACCTGATAAAATCAACATTCCGGCTGCTAACACTTCGTTGATAGGCGCAATATTGGTAGCCGAACGATAGCCTCTATGATGCAACGAAGCTCCAGAAGAATCTAATGAAACCGTTACATTATCTCTATCAATATGTACGTGAATTTGTAAATCTGGGAAATCTTTATCGATGCTTGGACGCTTTCCGTTCAAATCTCTAAATTGATCTACAATCGCATCTTTAGTTTTCAAAGCCACAAACTGGCTATGGTTGAAGTTTTCAGAATGCAACGTAGTTTCTACTAAAAACGTATTGTGTTCTGTTAAATAATCGGACCAATCTATCGCTCTGATGCCTTCATACAACGCTTTATCGTTATGAGCTTTAAACGTTTTAATGGGTTTTAAGATTTTCAAGGCCGTACGAAGCGCCAAATTAGCCTTGTACATAAATCCTTTATCACCTTTAAAACTCACCACACGTGTACCGATTTCCACATGTTGCGCGCCAAGAATTTGCAATTCTTTAGCTAATATTTCTTCAAAACCAAAGAAGGTTTTGGCCGTCATTTTAAAATTTTCCATTCTACAAATTCAAGTTCAATTGCAAAAATCAATTGCAATCGTAATAATTAGGGTATTCTTGTGCAAAAATACATTAAATTTGCTACTTGAATGAAACGAAATCAGAATTAATGTCAGATAACAACAATAAATCACAATCCATGGGAAATCAACCTGCCTCAAACTGGTTTGAATCTTGGTTTGATACTAAATACTATCACATCTTATACAAGGAACGCAATGACGAAGAAGCGCAATTGTTGATGGACAATTTAACGCATTATTTGAATCTTCCCGAAGCGGCTAGAATCTTAGATTTGGCTTGCGGAAAAGGACGTCATGCGATTTATCTGAATTCCTTAGGTTTTGATGTAACCGGAATTGATTTATCAGAAAACAGCATTAAGGAAGCCTCGCAATTTGCCAATGAAAAACTGCATTTCAAAGTGCACGACATGCGCGAAACGTGTAACGAAAAATACGATGCTATTTTCAATTTGTTTACGAGTTTTGGCTATTTTGAAGACGATGCTGATAATTATAAAACCATCAAAGCCATTCACAACAGTTTAACCGAAACCGGTTTTGCGGTTATTGATTTTATGAATGCGGATTTTGTAATTGAAAACTTAGTGGCTGATGAAGTAAAATCGGTTGACGGAATTGATTTTCATATACAACGTTATTATAAAGACGGACATATATTCAAAGAAATTTCGTTTGAAGACGAAGGTCAAAACTATCATTTTACCGAGAGAGTACAAGCCCTTCGCTTAGAAGATTTCGAAAAAATGATGGAGGAAGCCGGTATTTATCTTTTAGATATTTTTGGCGATTATAAACTTCGTAAATTCTATAAAAATCAATCGGAACGTTTAATTATGATTTTCAAATAATGCAATATATCATCACCTTTTCAGCCGTAATTATTGGCTTTTTATTTGCGTTGGTGCTAAAACCACAAAAAAAGAAAAACATCAAATTGTTGTTAGCGTTCAGTGGTGCGTTTTTACTTTCGCTAACCGTTTTACACTTACTTCCTGAGTTATTCAGTGAAGGACATAATCATATTCACGAAGGAGAAGAAGTGCATGCCAAGTTACCTGTTGGCGTTTTCATTATGATTGGAATTCTTTTCCAAATCTTACTAGAATTTTTCTCAAAAGGTGCCGAACACGGACACGTTCACGTGCATACCGACGAGCATAATGAATTGCATCAGATACCTTGGTTGTTGTTTATTAGTTTGTGTATTCATGCCTTATTAGAAGGTTTTCCTATCCACAACAATCACAATTTAGCCTATGGAATTGCGGTTCACCACTTACCTATCGCTATCATTTTGACCTTATTTTTTGTAAATGCCAAAATGAACAAAATGATGATTTTTGCTTTCATGTTTACTTTTGCTTTAATGACTCCGATAGGAACATTTTTAGCGGAACAAATGCATTTTGCTCAACATTACTCAAAAGAAATTTCGGCAGTTGTAGTGGGAATTTTGTTCCATATTTCATCAACAATTATTTTTGAAAGTAATGAAGGACACAAATTCAATTTGGCTAAAATCACCATGATTGTATTTGGTTTTGTTTTGGCTTATATAATTGAAATGGGACATTCGCATTAATCGTAAATCAACATAAAACATAAGTACTTTTTACTTAAATTTGAAGAACATTTAAAACAATTGATATGGGGATTTTTTCTGCCTTACTTGGAAATGCAGGTGCTGTAAATCAAGAAACTTTAGTAAAAGATTACGGTAAATTATTAATTACAGGTGAAGAAATTGAATTGGGTTTCAAATTGATTCGCGATACTTTTATTTTTACCAACAAACGATTAATTCTAATTGAAAAACAAGGTATTACCGGTAGCAAAATTGAATATAAATCCATTACTTACAAAAGCATTTCACGTTTCAGCGTAGAAACTGCGGGTACATTTGACTTAGAAGCCGAATTGAAAATTTGGGTTTCAAGTGAAGTACATCCAAGTGTGGTGAAGCAATTTAATAAATCTGTCAATGTGTATGATGTTCAGAATGTTTTGGCACATCACGTTTTAAAATAATAGTATGAATTTTACCAAGACTACTGAACAAGCTTCCAAATACGAACATTTAGAAAAAATGTCGGTATCGGATTTGTTAGCAAATATCAATAACGAAGACAAAACCGTTCCGTTAGCCGTTGAAAAAGCCTTGACACAAATTGAAAAATTAGTAACTGAAATTGTTTCGAAAATGAAACAGGGTGGTCGTTTGTTTTACATCGGTGCAGGAACTTCGGGCCGTTTAGGAATTGTAGATGCTTCGGAATGTCCGCCTACTTTTGGGGTTCCGTTTGATTTGGTAATTGGAATTATTGCAGGTGGCGATACGGCGATTAGAAAAGCAGTAGAATTTGCCGAAGACGACCGAGCACAAGCGTGGAACGACTTACAACAATGGAAGATCAATGAAAACGATGTTGTAGTTGGAATTGCCGCTTCGGGAACTACGCCTTATGTGATTGGTGGTTTAGAAATGTGCAATCAAAATAACATCAGCACCGGAAGTATCAGTTGCAATGCGGAAAGTCCGTTATCGAAAACCGCTAAATTTCCTATTGATGTGGTAGTTGGACCAGAATTTGTAACCGGAAGTTCTCGCATGAAAGCTGGAACCGCTCAGAAATTGGTTTTAAACATGATTTCGACAGCCACTATGATTCAATTGGGAAAAGTAAAGGGAAACAAAATGGTGGATATGCAATTGAGCAACACCAAATTAATTGACAGAGGAACTCGAATGATTATGGACGAAATTCCTGTAAGTTATGAAGAAGCCAATCAATTGTTAAACACCCATGGAAGTGTTAGAAATGCGGTAGATTTTTACAATAACAACAAATAAAATATACCATGAAACCATTCTTTTTACTATTAGCATTCGTAAGTTTTTCATTCTCATTTGCACAAAAATTAGAATATAACGGAGGTAAAATTTTTCAAGATGGAGTACAATTATCTTCGTTTGAAACTAAAAAAACAATGGAAACCGATTTAAAAGCGTTGCATTTATTCAAAAAAGCAAAAACTAAGGAATCTCTTGGTGGATTTTTATTAGGATTGGGAATTGGGGGAACTGCTGCTGATTTAGTAATGGGATTAACTTCAGATGTGAAATATCCAACAGCAATTACATATGCCGGTGTGGGTTTGATGGCTGTTTCTATTCCTATTTTATCTGGAAGAAAGAAATTAGTACAAGAAAGTGTTGACCTGTATAATTCTGGTATTCAAGATCAAAAGAAAACCTTAGGCGACAATTTCGAATTACATATTGTTACTAATTCCAATGGTATTGGACTTCAAATTAATTTCTAATGGCAACAGATAAAAACATATTAGCAAAAGGAATTAAATATTTAGCAGGTGCTTTGCCTTTGTTATTTCTTGGACCTGTGATTATCAACAGTGCGTTCAAAAATGAAAAACATCCTTTATATCCCTACATATTAGCATTAGGAATTATTATTGCTTTAACCGCAATGTTTTTGATTTATAAAGGAATTATGACTTTAGTTAAAAGCTTATTTGATAGTGATAAAAACAATTAATAACAATATTAATCCTGAAGTGTCGGGACAAAAATCAATTATGAAATCCAAAATACAATATTCGATTTACAGTTTACTTTTGCTAACAATACTAACTTCTTGTTACAATCAAGAACGCAATTGTAAAGATTTTAAAACAGGAAAATTTACTTCTGAAACTGAGATAGAAGGTAAAAAATATACGAGTACTTTTGAACGTAATGATTCCATTCAAATAGAAACTTATGAAGGAAAAATCGATACGTTTAAAGTAAGATGGACGAATGATTGCGAATACATTATGCAAAATACTCATCCGAAAAATAGAGAAGAGAAAAAAGCAGTTCAAATGAAAATTTTGACTACGAATGCTAACTCTTATACATTTGAATATTCTTTTGTAGGAGATTCAAAAAAGCAACGCGGGACTGTAACAAAACTAAACTAGCCAACGTATAACAAGTTTTAAACTAAAACACAAAAATGGAAGTATTTTTAAATCCCGATGCTTGGATAGCACTTTTAACCTTAACATTTTTAGAAATTATTCTAGGTATCGATAACATTATTTTTATTTCGATTGTTACTGGAAAATTACCACAAGAAAAACGTAAAAAAGCTACTAGAATAGGATTATTCTTAGCTATGTTTATGCGTATTGCATTGCTATTCGGAATTACCTTATTAATTGCTATGAAAGCGCCATGGTTCAGCTTTGACTTTGGTTGGTTCTCAGCCGACATTACAGGTCAAGCTTTAATTTTATTATTAGGAGGCTTGTTCTTAATTTATAAAAGTACCAAAGAAATTCACGAAAAAGTAGACCACAAAGGTGAAGAAGAGAAAGAACTTAAAACTTCTGCAGCTAAATCATTTGCAAGTGTGATTGGTCAAATTCTACTTATCGATTTAATTTTCTCAGTAGACAGTATCTTAACAGCTGTTGGTATGACAAATGGTATCGAAGGTGCCTTAGTAATTATGATTACTGCCGTAGTAATTTCTGTAGGAATCATGATGTTATTTGCCGTTCCTGTTGGAAATTTTGTAAATAACAATCCATCGATTCAAATCTTAGGTTTAGCCTTCTTAATCCTAATCGGATTTATGTTAATTACTGAAAGTATGCATTTATCGAATGCGCAATTAGCAGGGCAACATGTGGGAGCAGTTCCTAAAGGTTATCTGTATTTTGCAATTGCTTTTTCATTAGGAGTGGAATTTTTAAATATGAAAATGCGTAAAAAAGCACATTAAGATTAGGAACGAATGGTTCGGGACATACCGGCTGACCTTATTCTTGCTATTCAATAAAAAAATGGTGATTTTAAAACGTAGCAGATCCGCCATTACCTATACATAAGTTAGAAATTTGATTTTTGTAATAGTTTGGATCATTAACTGTGTTTACATCATTGGCTAAACCCCAACCATACTCTGGTATAGACGTTTCCCATTGGTTATTACTTGAATTCCAATACTTTAAATTTGGATAGTTATCTATAATTTGTTTAGCAAGACCGCCTTCACCGTTATTTGAAAGCTCAGCGTCCCAACCTGGCATATTTAAACCTTGTAAGTTTATTGATTTAAGATCTTGAATATTACCAATAAAAAATACTCGTCCATTCAAATTCTCAAATGATAGTTTATAATCATTAGATGTTTCTATTGTGTCATTGTCAGAATTAGCTCTAGCATATAACATACATGTTATACGCATTAGTCCACCATAGTCTTCAATAAAAGGTTCGCCTTCTACTAATGATACTGTAATGTCAGTTAGATTAGAATTAATTTCTAACCATTTTTTAAAATCTTGAATAGTTGAGTTAGCATCTAGAGTTACAATATTACCGTTTTGTTCATATACCCAGGTACCAACGGCTTTAAACAATTTTTCTTCACCAAACTGTTGTGTAACCTCATCAGAAGCACAACCTAACATAAGCAAAGATACAATTAAATAAAAAAGTGTTTTCATAATTTAGATTATTATAATTTATAGCACAATTAATACAGTGATTAATATTGTGGCCAGTATTAATAAAATTTTCATACTATTTGTTTTAAAAATCATCTATTTCATAAAAAACACCTGAATTTAGTTGTTCTTGTATTGTTAATATATATTCTTGTTTTGAATCAAAAGAATCTGGCCAAAAATTAGAAACATAACACCACATTAATTCTGCCACATCTTTTTTTTCAATAGTCAAACAATCTAAATAATATTGATACCTTTCTCTGCAAAAATAATCTTCATCTAATTGGTCTTTTATTTTCTTTTTTTCAGTTGGAAAGCCTTTAATTAAATATTTTTTTTCTTCACAATAAGCAATAATTAAATTTTCAGCATCAAGTTCTAGTAATTCAGAATCTTTAAACTCATCAATACCATATTCGTCGTTAGATTTATGTTTTTGGGCGAGTATGTTAATTCTTAATTTGATTTCTTCAATAAACATAAAATTCAAAATAAAACTATTTAATTCTTTCGATTATCCATTCATTTGAAGATGTAGTTTCACCAACTTTCAGTGCCCCACCACCAATTGAAGAATATGTTGTAATAGTTCTTCCCATTTTTCTTAATTGTGCTTGTAAGCTAGCACCGCTTGCAGCATTTGTTCCTTGATCAACTATGAAAGTTTCTCCAGCTTTAACTGCTTGCCCCCATGTATCTTTTGTAGCTGTATATTTTAATAAATAACCCATATTTTCTATTTTAATACATATTAAGTTAATCTTACATTTTATTTATAATTTGATTATTTATTATAATATCAAATTCCTTTGATGAAATTCTATTAGAGCCTGGTGCCCAAGTATTAAGATATAATCCACCTGATGGAGATTGCCACAAACTGATACTTCTATTTATTTTAGCACCCAATTTATTTTTAGGCCAATTATCAATAGAGTTAGATTGATTAATTTCTTTAATTAATTTATAATTTAGTAAGTTGAATAAATGATAATAATCTTTGCCTACTGAAATAATTATTTTTAAAGCTGATTGTTTGGCTACTTCTTCTGCAATTTTTAAAACATTTCTTTCAATGTAGCTTGATGCAGTAACTATATCTAGAGCCGATAACTTAAAACTACTTGAGTGAAATGGACAAATTTCAAGAGCAAATAAAGAAGTATTTTCAAAAGGTTTATTCAAAAGACGTGAAAGAAAAAATTGTCTATCAAACCAAAAACCTTTTTTTCCATTAAAGTATGGAGTGTTAATTGCAAAATGATTATAATCTTTTATTGCATTATAGTCATTAATAAATATTCCTTTGATTTTATGTTGCTCTAACTCTAGGATTGGACCAGGATTATAATTGAGAAAAACGCCGTCTGATTTATATGGATTTCCTAAATAAGGTTCAGGCAAATAATCTAAAAAAGGTTTAATCTTGCTATTTACACTTTTCAATGTAGAAAAAACGCTTTTTTCAAATTCTTTCTCAGGTGAATTTGCCCAATTTTCAATAAAAACTTGTTGTGACTTTAAAAAACTATCAATCATAATAATAATATTTAAAAAACAAACATATCAAATATTAATATTCAGAGTTTCTCCAAGTTACTTCAAGTTTTAAATCGTTATACAAGACAACTAGATTTTATTATTTTTACTTTATGAATGAAACTAAAAAACATATCAAACAAATTTGTTCTCAAATTGAAGTTTCGGTAAATCGGAAAATAAATAGTTATCAAGATACTATTTGGTTATCTGACTTGTTTAAAGACAAAAAAATACTCATTTCTGCTTCAACTTTTGCTAGAATATTTGAGATAACAAACTCTAAAACAAAACCTTACAAAGCTACATTAGATAATCTAGCGAAGTTTCTTGATTACAAGGATTGGGACAACTATTTAAACTATCAATCTAAATATCACTCCTATTCAAATGTGTTTTTAAATGAAGATGCTAATGGCTTTTCAAAAATTAATCTTGAAATAGCCCTACTATTAAAAAAATATGATGCTGTTAAATTAGAATTAGATAAATACGAAAAATTTCTCGCGAGTAATAGTATTCATTTTGAAATAGCCAACTTAATTGGTAAGTACGTAAAAATAAATAACTATGATAATGAACTACTAATAATTTTAGCGAAATCAGCAGCTGGTAGAAGCTTGTTTTACGGTTGTTTTGTTGATGAAAACAATGAAAATGAATATTTTTCAAAAGCAATCTACAATTATTATTTGCCTCAAGTACCTGATTTTGAAAATACCCTATTTGTTACTTGTTTTATTTTAGCACAAAATATATATTTTGGAAAAATTGATTATTCTCTAGTTACTAAATATCAAAATTTGATAAAAAATATTGATTTAGAAAATCTTCATTATCACTTAATTTCAAGATATTTTGAATGCAGTATTCTTATTGATGGGACAAATAAAATAGTAGATGATAAGATAGAGAATTATTTAAATCAAATTTCTCATTTTGCTTTGATAAATCAGAAAAATGAATGGTTATTAGCCAGAAGTATTAAGGCACTTCTGCATTTTGGATTCAAAAAAAAACTGATGGGACATAAGAAAATTAATGAAGTTATTCACGCCTCATTAATGAAAAAAAGAAAATCAAATAACTCTGCAGCACTTTATGTTATACAACTTTATTATTTGTGTTGTTCAGATAATTTAGATATTAATAATTATCTTCCTTTTTATCTATCAAATGAATACTTACAAGGAAATTCTATTGAAAAATTAGCCATTGAATCTGCAACAACTTATTTATTTGCAAAAGGAAAAAATCGAAAATTAATTAAACAAAATCTAGAAGAGTATTGTAAATTAAATAAAATAAATTGGATACTGAATTTAGTGTTCAAAAATTAATAATTAAATCAATAACAAAACAGTACTCATTGTAATAAAAGAAATTAATATCCAATCTTCTTTAAATAATTTTTCTTTAAAAAAATAAAATCCAGTGGCTAAAATTAATACTTCAAATATCAACCCAATCAATATATTAAGGCTCACAGGAAACAATATTAATGTAAAATTACTTAGAAAACTTCCACCCGCAATTAAAAACCCCATTAGAAGACAATACAGTGAATCTCCATTACTTAATCTAGGTGGTAATATCTTTTTATCATTATAAATAATCAATAATAAACATGATACAAAAACACAGACTTCAAGGATAATGCTAAAATTTAAAACACCAAACTTTTTAATTGGAATTAAGTATAAAACAAAAGATATACCCCAAACAAAATTTGATAATATTGTAAAAAGAAATTCTTTTGTAAATTTTATTTTTAAAAAATTATTTTTTTGATAAACTATTAAGCCAATTACAATTATTAGAAATGATAAATATTTAGACCAGCTTACTATTTCATTAAAAATTAGTATGGAAGCAATAAATGAAAAAAAAGATGTAATACCGCTTACAGGTACTATAAAACTTAACCTACCGTTTTGTAAAGCTTTTGTATAAAAATAAAGTCCCCAAAAACTAAATAAACATATCAAAATACATACAATCCAATCATATATAGATTGTGAAAATTCATCATTTATAAATAGACCAACTTCAAAATATAAAAAATAAAATTTGATAAGTAGTAAGAAAAATAATGATGCTATTACCCTATAAAAAATATAATGATAATTTTTAACATTCACAGTCAATATTTTCTTCCAAACAATTCCTGAAATAAAAAAAAATATTGCAGAAATAATTTTTATTATTAGAGATGTTTGAAAATCAAGCATAATTAATTTTTCATTTGTTTAATTGAACTTAACTTCAACTAATACTTTTATTAAGACAATCCCGTAATTCTTCCTTCGTTGTCAATATCAATTCGTTCCGCATTTGGAACTGCTGGCAAGCCTGGCATTCGCATTACTTCACCTAAAAGCGGCACAATAAAGCCTGCCCCACTGGCGATTTCAAACTCACGAACCGTAATATCAAAATTTGTTGGGCGACCAATTAATTTCTCATTATCAGAAAAACTTGCTGGTGTCTTCGCCATACAAATAGAAAAATGACCAAATTCTAAATCATTAATCATTTTCAATTGTGATTTCGATTTTGGAGAAAACTCTACCGAATTCGCACCATAAATCGTTTTGGCTACTACATTAATTTTATGCTCAATACTATCCGAAGGTTGGTACAACGGTTTATAATTCGCAGTTCCTTTTTCGATTTCTTCCACTACTTTTTGCGCTACTTCAGCTGAACCTTTTCCGCCTTGAGCAAAAGCGGTACTTACAATTGCAGTTACACCTTTAGTCGCACATAATTCTTTCAATTTATCATATTCCGCTTGCGTATCATCTGGGAAAGCATTGATACAAACCACAGGATTCAATCCAAATTGTTGCATGTTTTCAATGTGTTTTTCCAAATTGCAGAACCCTTTTTCAATAGCTGCTACATTTTCCGTTTTAAAATCTTCTGCAACTAATCCGGCATGATGTTTAATCGCTCTAATTGTAGCCACTAAAACAACAGCATCGGGTTTCAAACCACTTTGTTCGCATTTGATATGCAAGAATTTTTCCGCACCTAAATCGGCACCAAAACCGGCTTCTGTTACCACGTAATCGCCTAATGATAATCCCATTTTTGTAGCTATAGCTGTATTAGTTCCTTGTGCAATACTAGCAAATGGTCCGCCATGTAAAATCGCTGGATTTCCGTCTATGGTTTGCACTAAGTTAGGTTTAATTGCATCTTTCAATAACGTTGTCATGGCTCCTACTACATTCAAATCGCGAGCGAAAATAGCTTTTCCATCTAACGTTTTTCCAACAAATATATTTCCTAATCGGAATTTCAAATCTTCTAAATCTTTTGCCAAACATAAAATCGCCATCACTTCTGAAGCGGGTGTAATATTGAAACCATCTTCTCGCATAGTTCCATTAGCTTTCGCTCCTACTCCAATAATAATCTGACGTAAAGAACGGTCGTTCATGTCCATTACACGTTTCCATGCAATTGATTTTGGATCCAGATTTAAAGAATATTTCGTGTTTTGCAGATTGTTATCAATCACCGCTGAAAGCAAGTTATTTGCCTTTTCAATTGCCGAAAAATCACCTGTAAAATGCAAATTGATATCCTCCATTGGTAACACTTGTACATAACCACCACCAGCAGCGCCACCTTTTAACCCAAAAACAGGTCCAAGCGAAGGTTCACGTAAAACCGCAATCGCTTTTTTACCGATGTAATTCAAACCATCCGTTAAACCGATAGACATCGTAGTTTTCCCCTCACCATATTTCGTTGGCGACATGGCAGAAACTAAAATCAGTTTTCCTTTTGGGTTTTCTTGTTGTAAGTGTAAAGGTAATTTGGCTTTGTACTTGCCATAAAATTCTAAATCGTCTTCTGATATGTTGATTTTTTTGGCAATATCTTTAATGTGAGACATTATTGCGTTTTGTGCAATTTCAATGTCTGATGGAAATGTTGACATGTTGTTGTGTTTTAATTTAGGACGAAATTAAGTGTTTTATTTGGAGTGAAAAATGATAAAAGTCAATAAAAAAACCTGCAAAGTAAAAAACCTTGCAGGTCAGAATTTTATTCTAAAGATAACGTAATTTGTCCGTCGTCGTCTAATTCTATATTGAAATCTTGAATGTCGTTTCCTTCTTCTGAAGCTTCGTTTGTTGGAATTTCTGGCTCCTCTAATACTTCTTCATAAGGCAACGGATCTAATAGGTTAATCTGTTTGATTTTATCCGTAGTTAACTGGTTTCCTAATGCTTTGATTCCTTTTACTGCTATGAATTGTTCTAAATCCACTACTTGGTTTTCTTTTTGAACACCTTTTACTTTGGCATAAATTACCTCAGCAACCGGACGCCAATCAGTAGAAACGATTTCTAATTGTGATTTTTCGTGCTCAGTGATGAAAATTTCTTCTTTATTTTCGTTTTCAACTAAGAAACGTTTTACGAAATATCTGTCTTTTTCTCCACAATAATAAATACACGAAATCGGTTTGTTTGGATTCCATTTTTCTAACACAATCATGTCTTCTTCAAAATGCGTTGAAAGTTCTGGAATTATTGTTTTCAGTTTCCCTGATTGGTTGACAATTAACAAGCGGTCGTTTGGTTTAAATTCGCCTAACAATTCACCTCTTCCATCGACATTTAAACGTTGCACGGTATCATCAAACCAAACTTTTCTCGGACGTAAAGTCGAAATTCCTTTCTCTTTTAGTTCGATTTTTTTGATTGGATATTTGGTAACCGTATTTCCACGAGACGCTCTTCCTTTAATAGCAATATCGGAAAAATCAACATCCCATTTCAGTTTTTTCACACTACCTACTTGGCGTAACAAAATCGTAACGACTTCTGCTTCTCCATTTGGATTCGCTGAGAAATACGACACCATTGAACCAGGTTTTTCTTGCGTCAAATCATAGAATTTATCACGAGTAACTCCAGAAACATTGAATCGCTTGATAAACGTAGAACCGTTTTTACCATCACGATACATCATGTTGTAAATGGTACGTTTGTCGTTTTTATCGAATACGGCAACATGAATAATATCTTTACCAATGAACTTTTTGTCATCAATTTTGGTTACCATCATTTTTCCATCGCGAAGGAAAACGATAATGTCATCTATATCGGAACATTCACCCACGTATTCGTCTTTTTTCAAGCCCATTCCTACGAAACCTTCTTCTCTATTCACATAGAATTTTTGGTTACGCAATACTACTTTTGTAGCTTGAATGTTATCGAAATTACGTAATTCGGTTAAGCGTTCTCTTCCTTTTCCGTATTTGTCTTTTAAGGTGGTGAAATAATCTACCGCATAATCAATCAAATGATCTAAATGGTATTTCACTTGCTCGATTTCGGCTTCCAATTTCGCAATCGCATCGTCAGCTTTATCCGAGTCAAATCGTGTAATACGAATCATTGGAATTTGCGTCAATCTTTGTAAATCTTCGTCTTCAATTTCTCGAATTAAAATGGTTTTGAAAGGCTCAAATCGATCGTACATGTATTTGTAAAGCGACTCTCTATCCGAATACAATTTGAAGTCAATATACATTTCTTCACGGATGAAAATCTTCTCTAAATTTGCGAAATGCCACTTCGCTTCGAGTTCGTCTAATTGAATTTCTAACTCTCGTTTTAAAATATTCAACGTACGATTGGTAGAAATCTTCAAAATATCAGAAACGCCAATAAACAAAGGCTTATTACAATTTTCAATCACGCAACCTAATGGCGCGATAGACAATTCGCAATCGGTGAACGCGTACAACGCATCAATCATTTTGTCTGGCGAAGTTCCGGGTTGTAAATGAATTACGATTTCAACCTCAGCCGCCGTATTATCTTCAATTTTCTTGATTTTGATTTTCCCTTTTTCATTGGCTTTCAAGATGCTATCAATCAATTTGGTAGTATCGGTTGAAAATGGAATTTGGGTAATCACTAACGTATTTTTATCTAAAGGTGCGATTCTAGCTCTCACACGAACACGAGAACCTCGCATTCCATCATTATAGTTGGAAACATCAGCAATTCCGGCTGTTGGGAAATCTGGAAATAAAGTAAATGGTTTTCCTTTTAAAATTTTAATCGACGCATCAATTAATTCATTGAAATTGTGCGGTAAAATCTTCGTAGACAAACCTACTGCAATCCCTTCTCCACCTTGCGCTAACAACAATGGAAATTTTACAGGCAAATGAATCGGTTCGTTTTTACGACCATCATAGCTTAATTGCCATTGGGTAACTTTTGGAGAAAACAACACATCGTGACCAAATTTTGAAATTCGAGCTTCGATGTAACGAGGGGCTGCGGCTCCGTCACCGGTTAAAATATTTCCCCAGTTCCCTTGGCAGTCAATCAACAAATCTTTTTGCCCGATGTTCACCATAGCGTCACCAATACTCGCATCTCCGTGTGGATGATACTGCATGGTGTGCCCAATGATATTCGCCACTTTGTTGTAACGACCGTCATCCAACTCTTTCATGGAGTGCATGATACGACGTTGTACGGGTTTGAAACCGTCTTCTATCGCAGGAACGGCACGCTCTAAAATTACATAGGAAGCGTAATCCAAGAACCAATCCTTGTACATTCCTGTAACTTTAGTGATGGTATCTTCCGGATTTTCGTTGTTTTCGTAAAAATGATGTCCCGTTGACACATGAATATCCTCAAAACCTTCTTCGCTTGAAGAATTGTCTTGATTCTCTAAATTATCGTCTTCTGGGATGATGTTATCTTCTTCGTCTTTCATGTTTTTGTAGCACTATGTTTCTCAAAGTTTTACACTAAGTTTCACAATGTTTATATTTCTACTTTGTCTTTTTATGTATTTGTAGCACTATGTTTCTCAAAGTTTTTCACGAAGTAACTCAATGTTTTAAAATTAATTTGTGTGACTTTTTGCTTTACATTGTGATACTTTGTGTACCAATAAAATCAATGTTATAATATTAATCTTTTTATACCGTCTTTAAATGATTTCTTATAAAAATTTAAAAGTAATCCTAATCTGCATTCCGATAGTTTCATGTAAGTTAGACATTGAGCTGTATGTTCAATAGTAAAATCTTCAACTACTTTCAATTCCACTATAACTTTATTATTTACTAGAATATCTACTCGGTAACCACAATCCATTTTTATATCTTCATAAATAACTAGAAATGGACATTATTGTTTAACTTCTAATCCGCATTTAGTCAATTCATAAGCCAAACATTCTCTGTAAACTTTTTCCAACAATCCTGGACCTAACTTTGTATGAACTTTGTAGGCGCAATCTAAAATTATTCGGCTTATTTCGTTTTCTTCAGTCATATTTTTTTTTGTTACACTATGTTACTCAAAGTTTTCACTAAGTTTCGCAATGTTAAAAAATATCTTTGTGTGACTTTGTGCATTACATTGTGAAACTTCGTGCTACCATTACTTCTCTACCACATCCAATTCTACTTTCAAATTATTGATGATAAACTCTTGTCGGTCTGGGGTGTTTTTACCCATGTAGAATTCTAACAAGGTTTCAATCGTTGTGGCTTTATCTAACATGACTGGATCTAAACGAATGTCTTGCCCGATAAAATGCTTAAACTCATCTGGCGAAATTTCTCCTAATCCTTTGAATCGGGTGATTTCTGGTTTTGGTTTTAGTTTTTCAATGGCATTAACTCGTTCTTCTTCGCTATAACAATAAATCGTTTCCTTTTTATTTCGCACACGGAATAAAGGCGTTTGCAAAATGTACAAATGGCCGTCTTTGATTAACTCAGGGAAAAACTGCAAGAAAAACGTAATCAACAACAAGCGAATGTGCATCCCATCCACGTCGGCATCGGTTGCGATTACGATGTTGTTGTAACGCAAATCTTCCATCGATTCTTCAATGTCTAATGCCGCTTGCAATAAGTTGAATTCTTCGTTTTCGTACACGATTTTTTTCGTCATTCCATACGAATTCAATGGCTTTCCACGTAGACTGAAAACCGCTTGTGTATTTACATCGCGACTTTTGGTAATTGAACCTGAAGCCGAATCTCCCTCGGTAATAAAAAGCGTACTTTCTAAACTTCTTGGATTTTTAGCATCGGTTAAATGCACACGACAATCGCG
>JACCDZ011711314.1_pt1 | contig 17018 bp, 13 predicted proteins | sample 7449551 | NCBI WGS metagenome assembly JACCDZ01 (sample SAMN15323452, study PRJNA562643) | freshwater metagenome | isolation source: river surface water | place: USA:Blue River Watershed | collected 2017-08-18 | reverse complement strand
TGCTGCGGCTAAGCGTTGCAAGCCTTCTGCATTGAAAGGCTCCAACATGCCCACCACGGTGCTGCCTGCTTTGATGTTTGAAACTTCAGCCGACTCAGGCGCACGCACTTTGAGCACCAAGTCAGAGTCCCATGCGGCGGCGGCATCCACTAGCTCTACCCCCACAGCGGCATACGCAGCATCTGGCACGCTGGCAGCCACACCCGCACCTGACTGCACACGCACGGTGTGGCCTTGGGTCATGAGTTTCTTAGCCGTCTCGGGCGTCACCGCCACACGGGACTCGCCCATGGCTGTTTCGGCGGGCACGCCTATCTTGAGTGAATGTCGTTTTTCCATGAACAAAACCTAGGTAGCACGACCAATTATTAAATCAGTCGTCACTTATTAAACAGGCTCTAGTATCTCTTCAAGGCGCCGCCAAGGTCAATCCATGCGCTTGAAATAACTTCAACAGCTCGCCACTTTGGCGCAGCGAGGCCAAGGCATCGTCCAACGCAGTGGCCAATGCCGTGTTATCGGCTTTGACCGCCATGCCCAGCGGCCAGCCTGCCGGCATGACACCCGGCAAGGCGATGGAAGACAACACCCAACGCCCCTTGCCAGCTGCAGCATGCACAGCCGATTCGGCTTGTGCACGGCTGACAAAGGCTGCATCAAATTGCCCTGACGTGACCATCTTGGCCGCATCGACGCCGTCTTTAAAAATAGAAATTTTGTCGCGCAGCAAACCGCCGCGATACCCCATCAAAGCACTGGCCGCACCACTGCCTTTTTCCACAGCTATCGTTTTCCCTTGCAAGTCTTCAGGGTGTTGCACATTGGCGATTTTTTCGGCGCTGTGCAGCACCACCAAATGCTCACGCACATATGCACCAAAGATCAGCACTTGCTTGTTTTCGTTCATCAAATAACGATCTACCGGCACATGGATCATCACATCGGCTGGGCCATAACCTAAATAATGGCCTTTCCACACCATGTTGCGCAAATCGTCATTCATGTTTTCGCCCGCATCAAACGGCAACAACGCGAGCTGCAAATTGAGCTTGGCCGCCAAGGCCTTAGCTAAGGCGACGTCCACACCTTGCATGTCCGCATTGGGGCCATCGGAATAGGGCGCGTTGTCTTTGTACACCGCCACCTTCAACACACCACGGGCTTTGATTTTTTCCATGGCGCTCAATTCTTGCGCGCCACTCAGGCCATGCCCAGCCAACAGCAACAACGGCGCAGCGGCCAAAACTCGACGGCGCGACACGCTCGCACGTGCGCTTTGCGGGGTGGATTTCAAAGTGGGCTCCTTAACGCTCGCGGCGTGTTTCTAGATAAGTTTTGATGGACCAAATTGCCTCTTGTGACAACGTGCCTTCAAACGGCGGCATGTACACACGCCCATCGCGGGCACGGCCTCGGCGCACCGTGGCGACGAAATACTCGTTGATCTCTTGGTAACACGCATTCTTTTTGGCTTGATCGGCCAAATCCGCGCAATCGTTGTCAATCTTGCGCAGGTCTGGCGAAATACCGCCCGAAATCGCTTCTAAGCCGTGACAACGGGCACAGTTTTGGTTGTACGCCGATGTACCAATTCGCAACGCTTCTTTGTTCGCTGGGCTCTTGGTGTACGGGTTGTCATCGAGCCATTTGGCACCGAGCTGAGGCAAGGTCGAAGTATCGACCGACTGAGGCACCACATCACCGTGCGCGAAGCTGTGCGAACTGCAAAGCGCCAGCATCAGTGCCAAACCAGTGGCGATCCATGGGCGAAGAGTGGGTTGATGAGCGATTGACATGACTGGCATAACCTCTGTTTTCAAAAATAAATGAATGATCTGAGTGATCTAGCAATTACCAAGCCATGCAAATATAGATTCAAGTGCTCCAAATTGAAACAGTTTTATACCCCTCACTAGGGTAAGAACTATCCCCAGTGCGACACCCGCACATCGAAAATATTTATGAGTTGAATAACCCATGCATGCATCACTTGATGGATTGATTAATGATGAACTCCAGCCAACCTTCGACCCGTGGTGTCATGAATGCGTACGCCCAAGGCGCCGCCTATAACAGCCCAGAGCATGCGGCCATCATTGCCTCATCACAAAAGCGCTCTCGGGAATTTGGCTTAGCTGCCAACCATGACCCAGACTACAGCGGCACATCCAACCACGCGGTGAGTGCCCTGCTCGAAGAAAACCACTTTCTGTACGAGCATGCCGCACCGGTCATGGAAACTCTGTACGAACAAATTGCCAACACCCACAGCATGGTGTTGCTGACCACGCGCACGGGCACCATCCTTCATTCACTCGGGGATACCGACTTTTTAGAAAAGGCATCTCAAATCGCACTGGCACCCGGTGTGGACTGGTCTGAACAAAGCAAAGGCACCAATGCGATTGGTACCGCCTTGACCGAAGGGCAAGCCTTGGTGGTGCACGGTAGCCAACATTATTTACAGGCCAATCAATTTCTCACGTGTTCTTGCACTCCCATTCTCGATCCACATGGCGACGTGATCGGCGCACTCGATGTCACTGGCGACTACCGCAGTTATCACCAACACACCATGGCCTTGGCACGCATGTCCGCGCAAATGATTGAGAACCATATGTTTGCCGATGTGTTCCCCACCGAGGTACGTATTCACTTCCATGCACGCCCCGAGTTCATCGGCACGATTGTGGAAGGCATTGCCGTGTTCACCACCGACGGTCGGTTCTTATCAGCCAACCGCAGTGCGCAGTTCCAATTTGGCATGTCGATACGGGCGTTGCGGGCACACACGTTTTCATCACTTTTTGGCATCGGGATCTCTCAATTTTTTGATCACGCGCGATCGGACAACGGGCAATATTTCCGTTTGTGTTTGCACGATGGCGTGAGCGTGTGTTGCAAAAGCGAACTCAAGTTCAACAAACCCACATCGCACTTGGCACACCTCGGCGGGGATGCGCCACAACCTAGCCCCACGTACAAAAAACGCAAGGAAGAGAAAATCCCCCTCTCTAGTCTGCGTTACTTAGACACAGGGGATCCGCAAGTGGCCTCAGTGATTCAAAAGCTGCGCATCATCCAAGGTCGCGACATTCCCATCATGATCTTGGGCGAAACCGGTACAGGCAAAGACTTGCTTGCACAGGCAATTCATAACGACTCCACACGCAGTCACAAAAACTTTGTCTCCGTCAACTGCGCCTCTATTCCTGAAAACCTGATCGAGTCTGAGTTGTTTGGCTATGAAGAAGGCGCCTTCACTGGTGCCAAACGCAAGGGCTCAACCGGCAAGATTGTGTTTGCACACGAGGGCACGCTGTTCTTGGATGAGATCGGTGACATGCCTCTGCATTTGCAAGCGCGCTTGTTGCGTGTACTGCAAGAGCGCAAAGTCAATCCGCTAGGTTCAGGCCGAGAGATTGAGGTGGACATCACTGTCATCTGTGCCACCAACAAAAACCTCAAAGAGATGATTGCCAACGGCACTTTCCGCGAAGACTTGTACTACCGACTCAACGGCTTGGTGGTCAAGCTGCCCGCCTTACGGGATCGCAAAGATCTTGAAGTCGTAGCCCGAAAAATCTTGAGTAGCTTGTGCCCCGCCGAAAAAACCATAGGTATAGCACCCGAAGTCATGGCAGTCTTCCATCGGTACGCATGGCCCGGCAATTTCCGCCAGTTGTACAACCTGCTGCGCACCGCCGTGGTCATGGCCGAGTGCGAAGGTGAAATTCAGATGACGCATTTGTCTGACGACTTCTTGTCAGAGGTACAGTCACTCACGCCTGTCATACAGCACTCAGAGCCCATATTCGCAAGTTCGATGAGCACCATGTCTAGCGTCCCCCAAGCCATACCTGAAGCGCATCCAGCTGAAATCTTCAACCTAGAAAACGTGGCGATTGAAGCCATTGCGCAAGCACTGCGCAGCTCCAAAGGCAATGTGTCAGCCGCAGCCAAGCTCTTGGGTGTGTCGCGCAATACGATCTATCGCAAAAAACACTTACTCCCCGACGAAGCGTGGAACTGATCTGCCCGACTCAGGGCTTGTGAGAAGTTGGCGCTTCTTCTGCGTCTAATGCATCAAGCTCTGCGGATGTGAACACACGCGAACGCGTGTGAAAGGCTTTACCCTCGGGCCCTTCGAGTGAAAAGGTACCGCCTGTGCCCTCGATCACATCAATGATGAGTTGCGTGTGCTTCCAGTACTGATACTGGTGGCGACCGATGTAGAACTCGCAGCCACCAATCTCACCCAAGTACACATCCCCAGCACCAATGGTAATTTCGCCGGGCAAATAGCAGTTGGCCGCGCTGTTGTCGCAACAACCGCCTGACTGATGAAACATGACAGTGCCGTGTTTTTTCTTCAGAAACTCGACCAACTCTAGGGCTTCCGGTGTAGCAATGACTTTATCAACCATCATGAACTCCTTGACAAAAAGCGCGTGGCAATCACTCACCACGCGCACCTCAAACCGTCATGCAATGAGCTTAGAAAAAGCCCAGCTTGCTCTCGCTATAGCTGACCAACAGGTTCTTTGTTTGTTGGTAGTGGTCGAGCATGACTTTGTGCGTTTCACGACCAATGCCTGACTCTTTGTAGCCGCCAAACGCAGCGTGTGCTGGGTAGGCGTGGTAACAGTTGGTCCACACACGGCCCGCCTTGATAGCGCGTCCCATCCGGTAAGCCACATTGCCATTGCGACTCCACACACCGGCTCCCAAACCATAGAGCGTGTCATTGGCAATGGCCAAAGCTTGCGCCTCATCCTTAAAGGTAGTCACAGCCAACACGGGGCCAAAAATTTCCTCTTGGAAGATACGCATTTTGTTATGACCCTTGAACAGCGTGGGTTGCACGTAATAGCCACCTTCGAGGTCACCACCTAAGTGCGCTTGTGCACCACCAGCCAGCACTTCGGCCCCCTCTTGCTTACCCAAGTCAAGGTAAGACAAGATCTTGGTGAGTTGCTCTTTCGAGGCTTGCGCACCCATCATGCTGTCGGTATCGAGGGGGTTGGCATGCTTAATAGCCGCTACGCGTTTCAACACGCGCTCCATGAATTTGTCGTAAATACTTTCTTGAATCAGCGCACGTGATGGGCATGTGCACACCTCGCCTTGGTTAAAGGCAAACAGCACCATGCCTTCAATCGCTTTATCGAGAAAGCCGTCATCCTTGTCCATCACATCTGCAAAGAAGATGTTGGGTGATTTACCACCCAACTCCAACGTGGCGGGAATCAGGTTGTTGGCTGCAGCTTGTGCAATCACACGTCCAGTGCTGGTAGAGCCTGTGAACGCAATTTTGGCAATGCGCGTGCTAGTAGCCAATGGCATACCCGCTTCACGGCCATATCCATTGACGATGTTCAACACCCCCGGAGGCAACAAGTCGGCGATTAACTCCACCAACACCAAGATCGAAATCGGGGTGGACTCGGCAGGCTTTAACACTACGCAGTTGCCTGCACCCAAGGCTGGGGCTAGTTTCCAAGCCGCCATCAGGATGGGGAAGTTCCAAGGAATGATTTGACCCACCACGCCCAGTGGCTCGTGGTAGTGGTAAGCCACGGTGTTCTCGTCGATGTCTGACAAGGCGCCTTCTTGTGCACGCACACAACCCGCGAAGTAGCGGAAGTGATCCACGGTGAGAGGAATGTCAGCATTGAGCGTTTCGCGAATGGCTTTGCCGTTATCCACCGTCTCGGCATAAGCCAACATTTCAAGATTGGCTTCAATGCGGTCTGCAATTTTCAACAAAATATTGGCGCGTTCAGTGGGTGATGTTTTGCCCCATGCATCTGCTGCTTTGTGTGCTGCATCCAATGCCAGCTCAATGTCTTCGGCGCCTGAGCGTGCCGCTTTGGTATAAACCTGGCCCGTGATGGGCGTGATCACATCAAAGTATTGCCCCTTCACAGGAGCCACAAACTTGCCACCAATGAAGTTGTCGTAGTGGGCTTTGTATTGCACTTTGGCGCCAGCAGCGCCGGGGTTTGCGTAAATCATGTCATCTCCATATTGAACATCAAGAATTTCCCTTGCGGGTGATGTGATTCAGCAAGAGATGTTCCAACGCCGCGTGACCTTGAATGCACTCCAAAACCGCGCAAGGTGAGACCAACAGATTCGTTTTGTTACACAGGCATGTGCCAGCACGTCACATGTGTTCCAACTTGTTACTTTATGTAATCAATTTCATAGGGCCTCTAACGAGTGCAAAGCCACCACCGCGGATGGGTAGTTTTGTGCGGCTGATCGTTTGAGCCAAACCAAGCTTTGCGCATCATCACGCTCACGTCCGCGTCCTGTGCGCAGCATGACAGCCAATGCGTATTGCGCTTCTGCGTATCCTGCCTGTGCAGCGATTTCAAATCGACGCGCAGCTTCGATCAAATCGTGCGCAACGCCTCTGCCCGCTTCATACATCCAAGCCAAGCGGGTTTGAGCATCCGCATGACCTTGCGCAGCAAGCGCGCTATACATTTGCGCGGCTTGTGCATGTTGCCCACGCGCACTGAGCAAGTCGGCTTGTTGCAAGGGTGAAGGTGACGATGTGGTATCGCTGAGCTGCATGAGCATGGCGACTGCATCCTTGTCACCCTGTTGCGCTGCCAACGTTAAAAAGATCTGCGCTTTTTGCAGATCTTTTGCTAATAAACCGCCCGAGCTGTAGAGCAAACCCAAGCGGTATTGCGCTTTGAAATTGTTGCTGTTCGCAGCGCTCGTGTAGAGCGCTTCGGCCTTGGTCAAATTTCTCGGCTCGCCCAAACCATCTTCGGCCATCACACCCAAATTGAACAAGGCATCGCCATTGCCGACCTCAGCCAAGGTTTCCCACACTTCACGTGCTTTGTCGTAGTGCGTCATCTTGAATTCTGCATAGGCCTTGTAATTGCCCATGGCAGGGTTGCGCAACCAATCTTGACGGTCACTGTCTTGCGCTAGGGCACTCGATGCCAAGATACTGCCCCACAGCAAGGCGGGGCATATCTGCACCCAGGCTTTGTAAAACATCAATTGCCTTTGATGGTCAACACCCAGCGCGCCAACAGATTGATGTCTTCTTGACTCATATTGCCATGTGCGGGCATCGGAATGCGCCCCCACTTGCCAGATGAGCCGTTGCGAATGGACTGCGCAAGCGATACCGCAGCATCCTTGTCATCGCTGTACTTGGCCGCTACTTTGGAATAAGCGGGGCCGACCAGTTTTTCATCCATGGCGTGGCAACTCAAGCAACCATTGGCTTTGGCCAAATCAAGTGCCGCAGCCGATTCTTTGGCGCTGAGTGCAGGTGCTGCCATGGCGACTTGCGTTGCCACCATCCAAACAGAGAGCGTGATTATTTTTTTCATAAAGAGTTCACCTTGTATTGAAAAAGGGGCTTCTGAAGGCTCACGCCGTCGGAAACCCCTTTCAGGATCAAGCCGTATGTGGCTTATTTAGGCAGCTTGAAGGTCCACACAGAACCACCTTGCTCCAGGAAGTTGACTTTTTTGGCCACTTCACCACCCCACAGTGGCACAGCACCGCCCCAACCAGAGACAACGCTCACGTATTGGTCAGCACCATCGCTCCATGTGATGGGAGGAGCCACCACGCCAGAGCCGGTTTGGAACTGCCACAACACTTTGCCTGTCTTGGCATCGGCGGCCTTGAGGTAACCCTCAGGCGTGCCCCAGAACACCAAGTCGCCAGCGGTGGTCAGCACACCACCCCACAAAGGCGCGTTGTTTTTGACTTCCCAAGCGACTTTGCCAGTCTTAGGATCAATGGCGCGCAAAGAGCCAATGTGATCTTCAAACAAAGGCTTCATCGTGAAACCAGCACCCAAGTAGGCTGCACCTTTTTTGTAGCTGATGGGTTCGTTCCAAATGTCCATGCCCCATTCATTGGTTGGCACGTAGAACAATTGGGTCTTGGGGCTGTAGGCCATTGGCATTTGGTTTTTGCCACCCAAGAAACCGGGAGCTGCAAACACAGATGAGCCTTTCTTGCCATCAGCGCTCGCGGTGGGATCGCCTGGGCGGTTGGCTGGATCAAACACGGGACGACCGGTCTTCAAATCAATGCTAGAAGCCCATGTGACTTTCTTCACAAATGGGAAGGCGTTGATGAGCTTGCCAGTCTTGGCATCGTTCACATAGAAGAAGCCGTTACGGTCAGCCTTGCCACCGACGCGCTTGCCGTCCATGTCGAAGGTCACAAACTCGTTCACCCCGTCAAAGTCCCATGCATCGTTGGGCGTGTTTTGGTAGCTCCATGCAATCTTGCCGGTCTTGACATCAATCGCCACGGTGGACGATGAGTACAAGTTATCACCTTTACGCACGTGGCTGTTCCAAGGGCCAGGGTTACCTGTGCCGAAGTAAGCCAAGCCTGTCGAAGCGTCGTAAGAACCACCCAACCAAGTGGAAGCGCCACCGGTCTTCCATGTTTCGCCAGGCCAAGTAGCATTGGTTGTGCCACTGATGCCGTTTTCTTTGCCGTCTTTGTAGCCCATGTGGCCTTCAACGGTTGGGCGCGACCAAACCAATTTGCCAGTCTTTGGATCACGTGCATCCACACGACCCACCACACCAAATTCGCCACCCGACACGCCGGTGAGCAACAAGCCCTCGGCAATCAAAGGCGCCGCGGTGTAGCTGTAGCCAGCGGTGTAGTCATCAATCTTCTCGCGCCACACCACTTTGCCCGTGTTTTGGTCCAAGGCCACCAACTGCGCGTCCAAGGTTCCGAAAATCACCAAGTTGTCATACAGCGCTGCGCCACGGTTGACCACGTCACAGCAAGGCATGATGCCTTCTGGCAGACGGTGCTCATACTTCCACAGCTTTTGGCCCGTCTTAACATCAATCGCGAAGATGCGTGAATAAGACGCAGTGACAAACATCTTGCCTTTGTAGACCAGCGGCTGGGATTCTTGACCGCGCTGCTTTTCGCCCCCGAAGGACATAGACCAAACCGGTGAGAGCTTGCTCACGTTTTTGGTGTTGATGGCGGTCAGTGGCGAGAAACGTTGGCCTTGTGTGCCCATACCCCAGCTCAGAACTGAATCTGTGTCAGCGGCATCTTTGGCAATCATGGCGTCGGTGACTTGGGCCGACACGTGGGCCGTGGCGAGCATGACAAGCACGCTCAGAAGTTTTCTTTTCACAGCTGTTCTCCTGTATTTTTTCCAGTTAAAAAATAAACGTGTGGATACGTTTGTTCATTCGGTGCGGAAATAGCAGCCTCTTGCACGCCCACTGATCCGTACTGAACATGTGTGCAATACACATGCCAACCCGTCACCTTGGTGACGCCACGATTTCAACGCGGGAATAAAACCCGAAACACAGTAATTACCCTGAATTCGCCAACGCCTGCGTCACAACCTGTGTCACTTCGCGCTGTCACAACTGTTCAATTTTGGAACAGTTGTTTTGTTGCATGTCATCACGCCGTGGCTCGTGGCAAGGACGATGAGGCGCGCCACTCCCCATTTTTTTTCACCACCACCGCAGACACTCCCCACGCCTTGGCCAAGTGCAACGCTCGGTCATAGCCGCCCACAAACAGCACCTTGGTCAGGGCATCGGCCAGCGCGCACGAAGGTGCAGCCACTGTCACACTGGCAATGTCTTGCGGTGAATAACCGGTGTGCGGATTGAAGATATGGTGGTGCTTGCGATCGGCGCTGAAGCTGCATTGGTCATCGGCAGAAGTGGCCCAACTCAAACCATTCATCGACACCCGCGTCAGCCACGCATCGGCACGATGTGGATCGGCAATGCCCAAGGTCCAGTCACGTGTGCCCTCTGCCATCCCCAGAGACGACCACTCACCGGTGTGAATCAAAGCATGCGCCACCCCATCGCGATGCAGACTGGCCCGTACAGCGTCGGCCGCATAACCTTGTGCGATACCGTTGAGCGACACCCCCATGCCTGCCTGCCTCAACTGCACGCGTTGGGCATCGACATGCAAACCTTGCCAGCCCACGCGTTGGCGCACATGAGCCACCTCGTCGGCATGCGGCAAACGTCCCGCTTGCTGGGCGTTGGCATACAGCTGCCACAGAGGCTGCACCGTCACGTCAAATGCGCCACGGCTTTGCTCGGCCATGCGTTGACTCATGCGCAACACCTGCAACAAGCCTGCAGGGGGCTGATGCAGCACACCCACCGCGTTGAGTTGACTCAAGGCGCTGCTCGGACGAAATAAGCTCATCTCATCTTCCACCTGCGCCACCACCGCACGGGCACGGTCCAAGGCTTGCGCCAACACGTCCACATCTTTGTGCGCGGCCCGAATCGACATGATGGTGCCCAAGCCTGTGAAGCTGCTGGTCTGCCAGTGCAACGCCGTTGTTGCTTGGGCGTGCGCCAAGGGCGTTAAACCCAAACTGGCTTGCATGAAATGACGTCGTTTCATGGCTGCTCCTGTGGCGTGGCCACCGCATGAATTGGAATCACCGCGCGCTGCGCGCGCCCATCCAGAATGCGCGGCACACACAAGGCGTCGCTTTCGTAAATGACCACGCAATCCAAGCACTGGAAGCACTCGTCGTAATCCACTGCGCCTTGCTTGTCGATGGCTTGGTAGGCACAGTCGCTGCGACAACGCTGGCATGGCTGGCCACATTCACTGCGTCTGGCAATCCAATCCCACCGACGCAAGCGCCCCAGCACACCCAAACCCGCCCCCAAGGGACACAAATAACGGCAATAGCCTTTGTACACAAAGGCGCTGAGTAACACCATGGCCACAGCCCACAGCACGAACGGCCACGCACGCACAAAGTTCAACGTGATGCTGGTTTTGAATGGCTCGACCTCTACCAAACGGTCGGTCCACGTGACGGAGACAGCCGCACTGAGCAGCAACACCAGCAACACCCCATACTTCACCCGTTTCAATCGGTCATCCCAGCGCTGCGGAACGCGCCGCCATTGCACACCTAGACGTTGGGTGAGCTGGCTGATGAGCTCTTGCAACGCACCAAATGGACACAGCCAACCGCAAAATGTGCCACGCCCCCACAGCCACACCGTGACCGCCACAAACGACCACAACAGCACCGTCATCGGGTCATACATGAAAAAGCCCAAGCCACGCCCGGCCACAAATGCCTGCACCACTGCGGTGAGGTTAACGATGGACAACTGCCCCTGCGCATACCACCCAATAAAGCCCAGCGTGAACACCAAATAGCCACGCCTGAACCACGTCACGCGCTGGGGATAGTGAATCAGCCACGCGGGCGCGCGCAATGCCCACACCAACACCGCCAAGCCCACCAGCAATACCACCAGCTCGAGCCAACGCTCATACCAAATGCTGTGCCATGTTTTTTGGTCCGAACTCGCCAGCGTCACATACGCGTGCGGTAACTCGGCCGTGAGGGTGAAACTCTTGCGTACCAACTCTGGGTAAACAATGCCCTTGCTGCGGGTGACATGCAGCGCATACACCAAGGCTTGCGCGGGGTCCAACCCAGCAGGAGCAATCACCCGTACGGCCATCCACTGCGCATCGGCCAACTCAGTGGGTAAGTTCAGCGATGCATCCAAATCCAAGTCGCGAATTTCAATGGGCAAGTTTTGTTGATTCAACGACACCCGATCAGGCACCGTGCCACGCACAAAGTCTTCTCCCATGAGCGGGTAGCGGCCTTTCACCAAAACCAGCAGCGCATGGTCGCCAGGGTCTAGGCGCTGCTGCAAATAGGCCCACTTCTCGGGCGACAACAAGTTCTTGCCCACCGTTGGCACATTCAAGTGGGCCACGTACACATCGGCAAACACCGCGCTTGGGGCTTGTAACGCCTCGGCGTCCACCCCTTCACCTGCCGTGCCTTGAAACGCTTGTTCCACATCACGGTTGCGCAAGGTGGTTTGGTGAATCAACCCTTCTTTGCGCAAGCCCGTCCAGTCCAAAACTTTGAACACATCGGGGCGAATTTGAGCAACCAAGTCAGGATCCCGCCCCTCGCTGTAGCCTAGCTTGGCACGCGCCACCTTGAGCGACGCAGCTAACAAAGTTTGATTCAAGATGCGCACCGACGCGGTGGCTTTGCTGACACCGTCGATGTACACATTGGCGCCATTTTCTTTGCCGCTTTTACTTTGCCCCGTGCCAATCTTGATGCTTTGCTTGAGCGACAAATCTTTGTATTGCTCCACAAAGGCAAACAAGGGTTTTTCGCCCAAGCCCTCTAAGAACACTGGCTCGTGATGTGACAACACCCGCACATCCATAAATTGCCCATTGGGATCGAGCGCAATCAACAAATTGAATGGTGTACCCGAGAAGCCTGGAATCGCAGCAAAGTCTTGCGACTCAAACACATAGGCAGCCAGTGTGGTGGAGGTGAGCTCTTGGCGAAAAATCGGCCACACCGGCAAGTCGCGGTCTTTCTCACCCACCACCAACGGTGCAGGAAAGGCTTGCGTCATGGCCTCGCGCGTCATCACGCCGGCGTGCGCACTCATCAGGAACAACCCTGAGAAAAACATCACCAGACTCGTTAGAAGATGCGTCATCGCACGAACCGTCAATTGATCCACCTTGGTACACGCTATTTTCAATCTACTACAGCTAGCACGAACGGTGCCATCGAATGGAACACTTTCAAGCTGGAATGAGACTTGCTAATAGTTCTACGCAAACTTTTCTTCATTCAACGAATCTTTGTCTTCACCATGAAACTCATCCGAACACTCACCACACACCAGCCTCATCACGCACTGACTGTGGGTGCATGGTTATGTCTCAGCGTTTTCCCTAGCGCGCATGCCCAATCGCAAAACGCGACAAGTGAGCTCACCGAAGTGATCGTGAAAAGCGGTCGACTCGAACAAAAACAATTCGATGCACCGGCCTCTGTCTACACCGTGGATGCCGACACAATCAGAAGCTCAGGACCACAAGTCAACATCTCCGATGTGCTCAACCGAGCGCCTGGCGTGGTTGCACTCAACCGCAACAACTACGCACAAGACGTACAAATTTCGATTCGCGGTTTTGGTTCACGCGCCACATTTGGTTTGCGCGGTATTCGCCTCATCACCGATGGCATCCCTGCCTCCATGCCCGATGGGCAAGGCCAAGCTTCCACTGTCAGCATGACCTCCGCTGACCGCATGGAGGTATTGACGGGCCCCTTGGCGCAACTGTATGGCAATGCCTCGGGTGGCGTGATTCAAACTTTCACGCGTGAGGCAGGGGATACACCCGAAGCGCAAGTCAACCTCTACAACGGCTCCTTTGGCATGCACCGCAGCGACTGGCAAATCAGCCAGCGCACGGGCAACGTGGGCTTGGTCGCCGACTACAGCACGTTTTCGATTGATGGGTATCGCGAGCACAGCGCAGCCGAGCGTAAACAGCTCAACAGCGTCATCACGGTTGATGCCCAGCCCGACACGCGCTTCAAGTTCATCGTCAACATCTTTGACATGCCCCTCGCACAAGACCCATTGGGTCTGACAAAAGAACGGTTAAGCACCCCCGATAAAGTGATGCCCTCTGCACTTGAGAACAACACCCGCAAAACCGTCAAGCAAGAACAAGTGGGGGCGGTGATGGAACACACCGTCAACAGCGATTTGAAATTTCAAGGTCGCATCTACGGCGGCACACGCAGCAATCTGCAATACCAAACAACCGGCTGGACAGGACTTGAGCGACGCTTTGAAGGCCTAGGCTTGCAGGCCAATGGCAAAACCGAGGCCTTCACGGGACAACGCATGAATTGGGCCTTGGGCGTTGACTTGGATCATGCGCAAGAGCAACGCCAAGGTGGCGGCACTGCTTTGGGTGAAAAGACAGGTGCACTCAGGCGTGATGAGCTCAACGAAGCCAGTAACCGGGACTACTTTGCACAAGCCAACTGGTCTCTGGGCGAGCGCTACACCCTCACCACCGGCGCACGCCAGAGTCGCGTCACGCTGAAGAGCCGTGACGACTTGCCCACACCTACCGACGGTTCTGGCTCGGTCACTTACAAAGCAACCAGTCCAGTGGTTGGCTTGACATGGCATGCCTTGGAAAATTTAAACCTCTACGCAAACTACGGCAAAGGTTTTGAAACGCCAACCATGGCTGAAGCCGCATACTCGCGTGACATAAATAACGCCTTCGTCGAAAAATTCAATCCGAACTTGCTGGCATCTCGCAGCACGCACTTTGAGCTGGGCACCAAATGGCGGCCTTCAGCCACCACGCGAATTGATGCCGCGTGGTTTCAAATCAGTACCGAAAACGAAATTGTGGCGGCCCTGTCATCCAATGGCAAAACAGCTTACGCCAACGCAGCACAAACCAAACGCGATGGTTTTGAATTCAGCATGCGCAACCAACACACGGCAAACTGGCGCACACAAGCATCTGCAACAGTCATGAATGCGACCTATCAAGCTGGCTCCGCAAACTACAGCCCGACCAATGGCAACAGCTTGCCTGGTATCCCCGAGCGTCAAGTCTTCGCCTCTTTGCAATGGTCTGAAAAAGGTTTTGCGCTTGCAGGCAAAAAACCTGCGCTCGGTCTAGAAGCTGGTCTCGATTGGATTCACCGCTCCAGCGTGTGGGCCAACGATGCCAACTCGACAGCCGATGGACTCGCCCCTGGCTACAGCCAATTCAACGCACGTGTTCGCCAACGCTACCAAGTGGGACCTGCTCGTATCGAAGCGTTCGTTGGGGTTGACAACCTCACTAACAAAGACACCGTCAGCTCGGTCATCGTCAACCAATCGGTTCGACAATACTTCGAGCCTGGTTTGCCCCGTGCATGGGTGCTGGGTGTGCAAAGCCAAATCCCACTTTGAAGTCTTTCCATATGACCCCCTCTCGCCTCATCACTTGGTTCTGCCTCATGGGCACCCTGAGTCTGAATGCCCATGCAGCAGGCCAAGTTTTTGTCACCAACGAGGGTTCGGGTGATGTGTCGGTCATCGACAGCCAAACCGACACCGTCATTCAAACCATTGCCACTCAAGGCAAGCCGCGAGGGTTGGCGCTGTGTCGCCATAGCTCGCACTTGTACGTCAGCAACCAAAACGGTTCGCAGCTGCAAGCCATTGACACCCGCACCTATGCGATTGACAAAACGCTGACGCTGGGTGAGTCACCTGAAGCGGTGTACTGCTCGCCCGATGGTCAATGGGTTGCCGTGGCCAACGAAGGCAGCAACAGTGTGAGCTTCATTTCCACCCAGCGCTGGAAGGTGGCGTTTTCTGTGCCTGTGCGCGGCAAAAATCCAGAGCATGCGGTGTTCAGCCCCAACGGCAAATGGATGATGGTGTCTGCCGAAGAGGCCGATCAAGTGGATGTGATTGACGTGGCCAAACGCAAACAAATCAAAAGCATCCGCGTGGGCAACCGCCCCCGTGGCATTGCTTTCAGTCCAGATGGCACCACTGCATACGTGGCCGTTGAAACCGACAGCTTATTGGTTGCCATTGATGTGCCCAGCCTCACCGTCAAAGCCACCTTGGCTGTCGGTACACGCACCAATGGTCTAGCCATGCACCCCAACGGTCAGTGGTTGTTTGCCAGCAATGGGGGAGATGCGAATGTGGCCGTCATTGACACCCGCAGCTTCAGCGTTCACACCACCGTACCTGTGGGCCAACGCCCTTGGAACATGGCCCTCACCCCCGATGGCAGTAAGCTGTATGTGGCCGCTGGACGCAGCCATGCAGTGAGCGTGATTGACGCCAACACCTTCACACCTCTGAACACCATTGCGGTAGGCAAACTGCCATGGGGCGCTGCCGCACACTGAGCCCGCCATCTGAAAGCACCGCATGCAAGACACGCTGACAACCGTTGAGGCGACCGACCCCAGTCCGCACTACACCCGCATCGCCATCGCCCTGCATTGGCTGCTGGCGATCGGGTTGGTTTACCAACTCGGTCTGGGTCTGTGGATGCAGGACATCCCCAAAACACCGCCGGGCCTGCGCGCAGAGTGGTTCAACTGGCACAAATCCATCGGGCTGGTATTGGGCTTGCTCATCGTGTTGCGTGGCCTGTGGCGGCTCACCCACCGTCCGCCCGCTTTGCCTGAATCGTTGCCCATGTGGCAAGTGTGGGCCGCCCACACCAACCACGCCTTGCTTTATGGCTGCATGGTGGTCATGCCCTTGAGTGGCTTTTTGGGGTCAAGCTTCACGGCTTATCCCATCAAGTTTTTTGGCACACCCCTGCCACGCCTGTGGGAAGCCTCTGCCGATTTGAAAGAGGTGTTCGGCGCTTTACACACGGCTTGCAGCTATGTCTTCATGGCCACAATTGCGGCGCACATCTTCGCTGCGCTTTGGCATGCACTGCGCCGTGATGGCATTGCCCAACGCATGCTGCCATGAGGTCATCGGTCACCCCACTTGCCTGGCGCGACCTGTGGCGCGTGGCTGTGATCGTCGGCGTGTTTTGGCTGCTCGCCATGCATTGGGAGTTGTCTGAGCGACTCGCCCAATGGCTGCAAAGCTATGAACACTTTCAGCTCGATGAAATGCCGCTGACGCTGTTGGTGCTGTCTGCTGGCTTAGTTTGGTTTGCATTTCAGCGCATGCATGAAATCGCCGAACTGCTGCAAACCAATCGACACCTGACACAGCGCTTGATGACCGCACAAGAAGACGAACGCCGCTTGCTTGCTCAAGAGCTACACGATGAAGTGGGACAAGCCTGCACCGCCTTACGCATTGAAGCTGCCTATATCCGCAAAGTTTTGTACAGCGATCTCGATGCAGCCGATGCAGCGGCTCAACGCATTGACCAATCGTCCCTGCGCATGCACAGCTTGGCGCGTGACATGCTCAAGCGTTTACGTCCTCCTAGCTTAGACAGCATGGGCCTAGAAGAAAGCCTCCACGCCTTGTGTCGCAGTTGGGAACAACATTGCCACACGCCTTGTCACATCCATACACGCACACCGCCCAACCCTTTGCCCGATGCGTGCAGCACCACGCTGTACCGCGTGACGCAAGAGGCCTTGACCAACATCGCCAAGCATG
>JACCDZ011590787.1_pt1 | contig 17020 bp, 18 predicted proteins | sample 7449551 | NCBI WGS metagenome assembly JACCDZ01 (sample SAMN15323452, study PRJNA562643) | freshwater metagenome | isolation source: river surface water | place: USA:Blue River Watershed | collected 2017-08-18 | reverse complement strand
AATGCCAGATTCGATTCGAGTGATCATGATAGAATCACCGGTATGTCAGAATCCCCTTTCGGCTCGATCCCCAAGCTAAGCAGCCGGCAAAAGCGCAGGCTCGTCGCATATGTCGCGATCATCCTCATCTATGCGGCAGCCGCGCGATTCCCTGCCGCCGATGCCCCTTTGCCGCCCCAAGAAGCCGGAGTGCCGACGGCGATCGAGACAATCCTCCCTGCGGGCACAGAAGCGGCGCAGCTGGCCGCAGGAGAATTCCTCGTGACGAGGATCGTCGACGGAGACACGATCCAGATATCGGAAAACGGCCTGCCTGACGGCCCGAAAAAGACCGTCAGATACATAGGCATCGATACGCCGGAGACCGTCCGTCCCGGCACGGCCATAGAATGCTTCGGCAAGGAAGCATCCGCGCGCAATGCCGAGCTCGCCCTCAACAAGATCGTCCGCCTCGAGCGGGATACGAGCGATACGGACAGGTATGGCCGATTGCTGAGATATGCATACGCGGACGGCATCATGATCAACGAGGCCCTCGTCCGCGGCGGATATGCCAAGGCATCCGCATACCCTCCTGACATCGCGCGCAAGGAGATCCTGGCAACTGCCGAGCGCGCGGCGCGCGCGGACAAGGCAGGGCTATGGGGAGCGGCATGCGCATCGAAAGGCGCGGAATGAGAAGCGCGAATCGAGCCGCCGAGCATGCATAAAAAAAGGGCCCCGATCTCGCATGCGAGATCGGGGCTTTTTTACTTTTGTGATCGCTGCCATATGGCGGCAGCGATTGAGGACGTTCCGAACGATTAGGACCGCTGGGCGGTTCCGGCACCAGATGCGATTACGGCATCGAGATACTCCATTCTTTCGCTGACCTTCAAGTCAGTAAACGGGCGATCCTCGCGATACGGCACGATAAGGAAGTGATCCCATATGCCGCCTATCTGCCGGTTGGAGTAAAAATCCAATACCGGCGCATTATGCTGTGCGCTTTTGGGGCCATACCCCTGTTTGGCAGCCGCTTCCTTGGCTGCCGTGCGCGCCTTGACATCCCCGCCCGTGTCCACCGCGATGAACACGCGGCCGTCAGAAGCGATTATCCTGCTTCCGTACGGCACTATGGCCGGATCGACGGATACGACGCCGAGCCCTTTGGCTTGGACGTCGCGAATCCGAAGACATGTGGATGTCTTTCCCTTTCTCGTATCGGGGTCGCACCCTGGCTCGTCCTTGTTGTAGAACGTGCTTCGCGCATATACGCGAGTGAGTGAGGCACTGTTCATGGCTGCTTCCTGAGGATTTGTTTTCTTTCCTTCAATCCGCTCTTTCGAAAATGCGGGATTGGAGGCTAGGAAAAAGATTCCCAATAGGCCGATGAACGCATGCACCGCCGAGTCTATGTAGCTTGTCGTCTTCATTATTTCTGATTTTCTGAGTTTCGGTTAGTTTGATGGGCTGAGTATTTGGTTTTAGGCGTGATGACGGCACGATAGGCTGCCCTGACCTGATTGTACTGTCTGTATTTTTTATAGCAGAAAACTTGACAGCCTGTCAAGCCCTTGCCAGTTTCCCCTTGTTTTGCCCCATTTCCCCGCTTTCGAGCGGGGCTATCTGATCCCCTCCATGACCTGATTCGCGGCCTTCGCATTCATCTCGGCGCGAAGCTGGACGTCCCGGACGTTTTCCAAGGCGGCGCGATTCGTCTCCATCGGGCTCTTTTCGGCATTGGGGCTCTTTTCGAAATACGCGTACATCACGAATGCCAGGACGGCAACGGATATCAGCATGGCTATCAGGCCGACATATCCTCCCTGGCGATCCTGGCTGGCGCGGCGCGCGTGCGCATGTGCTTTGCTCATGTGAAAAGTATATCAGATATTGATTTGGGGTGTAGGGGTGAGGGATGTGGGGTCATGGGAGCGTTTTTCATCTGGCAAGACTGTCGCGTCGCCCTCCCTTATCCTCCTTGCTCAAATTGACTGAAACCGAATAAGACAGGTGCCCGCTTTTGTATTTATATCTATGCACGTATCTGAAAATCCACAATTTTCAAATTTTTGAATATTATTACCAATACGTATACTCGTATCATTGATTTTTACCAAATGTCCATTTCTCCAAAATTTACCAGTTATCTTTAAATCACCATTCACCAAACAAATCTCCAAGGATATGGCAGGCGCAATACGACATTATGCGCCGTGGCACCCACAACATCGTCTGCTTTTATCTTGGGTCAGGTATCTCAAAGCATCGAACCCATCTGGTCTAATTGCTATGTGAAAGATATAGACAAGATGAAAATAACCATTAAAAACCCAATCCTTGAATCAGTGCTTACGGCCAAAAGCAGAAATGACAAGGCTGTATGGGATAGCATAAGAGACCATGATGGATCCGTGCAGCATTTAGATTTCTTGTCTGATGAGGAGAAAGGAGTGTTTAAGACATTTGCGGAGATAGATCAGAATGCGATCATTGAGCAGGCTGCTGACAGGCAGATGTATATCGATCAAGGCCAGTCTCTTAACCTTATGATTAATCCAAGCTTGCCCACAAAAGAAATAAACAATTTCTACATTAGGGCATGGAAATCAGGCATAAAGACTTTGTATTATCAGCACAGCATCAATGCAGCACAGGAATTGAGCAGAAAGAAAATATGTATAAATTGTCAAGCATAATATCATTATATGAAAAATCGCATCAAAATTCCTGATAATGTCATGGAAATCATATTGCATGCAGATGGCAAGGCTTTGGCAACGACAGGAGAATCAGGTGTCAATGTCGTGCCTGTCTCTTCAATCAGGATTTCTGATAATCAGATATGGCTTATCAATTATTTTATGAACAAGACATATCAAAATATCGTTAAAAATCCAAACGTAGCACTTGCATGTTGGAAAGGGTTGGAAGGATATCAGATCAAGGGCAAGGCTTGTATACATACAAAAGGATTATTATTTGATGCAGCGCGCGCATGGATTGCTGAGATCTTGCCAGACCGAATTGTTAGAGGTTTGATTATTATTTCTCCACAAGAAATATATGATGTGTCGGCATCAGCTGAAAGAGCGGGACATAAGATGGTATAATATAAAAAATGTTTAAAAAAACCATATCATTCTTCAAAAAGCTGGACGATAAGATAAGATCTCGTCTCAGTGACAGGCCAGTCCTGTATGCTGTCATTGCCGCTATTGGCATTGTGTTGTTATGGAGAGGTATCTGGATGATCGCTGATGACATGGGTGTGAGCGGATGGGCGTCTGTAATTGTCGGAGCAGTTCTGCTGCTCATTACAGGCGTGTTCGTATCGGCATTTATCGGCAACAGGGTCTTGCTTGCTGGCCTACGAGATCAGAAGAAGATGTCACAGCAAGAGAAGAAGTGCATGGAATTGGATCTTCAGCATGAGCACGAGGCTATAGATAATATCAGTGAGTCACTGGAGGGCATCAAAGAAGACATAGACGAGATGAAACAAAAACTTAATCAATAACATACATGCTCACATCAAATCTAGGCACAGGTCTCAAAGACTGCATACAAGGAGAAGTGTATTCTGATTCAAAAACATTAGAAAAATATAGCAGAGATGCTTCCTTGCTCACGGTAAGGCCAGAGGTTGTCGTACATCCGAAAAACGCGGATGACGTAAAGCGCATCGTATCGTATGTTCTTGAGCATAAGAAAGCCAATCCTGCTCTTTCAATAACAGGCCGTTCAGCAGGGACCGATATGGGCGGAGGCCCTCTCAATGAATCTATTATTTTGGATTTTACAACCCATTTTAAATTCGAGAAGGTAGATATTGAAAACCTGACGGCGATCGTTGAGCCTGGCGTATTTTACCGAGACTTTGAGGTTGATACGCTACCTAAACACATATCGTTTCCTGTGTATCCAGCCTCAAAACAAATGGCGGCATTGGGCGGAATGATCATGAATAATGCGGCTGGAGAAAAGACGCTCGGGTATGGCCAGGTGAGAGAATTTGTCGATAGCGTATCGATGGTCCTTTCCGACGGCAATGAGTATACGTTTGGAAAACTGAATAAATCTGAGTTGTCAGAAAAAAAAGCCCAACAAGATTTTGAAGGAGAAATATATCGAAACATGTTTGATCTTGTTTCGAAAAATGATGCTGTTATTAAAAATGCCCAGCCCAAAACATCAAAAAATTCTGCAGGCTATGCACTATGGCATATATGGGATAAAGAAAAAGAAACTTTTGATCTTTCAAAATTATTCGTTGGATCTCAAGGCACACTCGGTTTGCTTACAAAGGCTAAGATACGATTAATAAAAGATCCTCAGCATAAAAAACTAATAACCTTGTTTTTTAAAAGTTGGGATGACCTTCCACATGTGGTAAATGCGATACTGCCGTTTGGTCCTGAAAGCATGGAGGCATTTGACTCGACTACCTTGAAGTTGGGAATACGATTTATGCCTGAAATAGCCAAGAAAGTCGGTGAGGGCTTGCTAAGATTCGCTTCACGGTTCATTCCAGAGTTTTTTATAGGCATGAAGATGCTTGGCCTACCGAAGCTGGTCGTCTTGGTTCAGTTGGCAGAGGAAAGTGCGGGGGTATTGGATAAAAAAGTGGCGGACATGCAAGGTATCTTAAAAAGATTTCCCGTACACGTCCGTCTGCCCAAAGATGGTCTGGATTCTGAGAAATACTGGATAATGAGAAGGGAAAGCTTTTCACTTCTTCGAAGTCATGTTCATGGAAAGCAGACAGCTCCTTTTATAGATGATTTTGCCATAAATCCAGACAAGATGCCGGAGTTTTTGCCGAAGCTGCTGAAGATATTGAAAGATAATGGCATCAAGGCCAATATTGCAGGGCACGCAGGAAATGGAAATTACCATATTATTCCCTTGATGGATCTCACCAAAGAATCTGAAAGGGCGAAGATCGTGCCTGTTTCGAAGAAGGTGTATGAATTGATCATACAGTATGGCGGCACGATTACTGCTGAGCACAATGATGGTATTATTAGAACGCCGTTTATTGAGCAGATGTTTGGACATGAGGTATACAAATTGTTTATAAAAACTAAGCAGATTTTTGATCCTCAAAACATATTTAATCCTGGGAAAAAAGTCGGAGGAACCATCGAATATATGGAGTCACATATTGCAAAATAAATAATATTTAAAATAAAAAACATGTTAAAATTCTTAATTTTAGAAGCAGTTACATCCCTTATTGCAACCATCGCTTTGATTATTTTGTTCATTCATCTCTGGAAGAATAAAATCATTCATGGAATTTTTAAAAAGAAAGGAATTTACTTGCCTTTGATACTGGTAATTATCGCGACTGGCGGGTGGTATCTTTCCAATCGAACATACGCTCCAGAATTTGCCATGCCGATGTGGATGCACACGCATGCGCCAGGCGGGGTTTCAGCTGCCATACCGTTCGGCAAGATCCTACAGTTTTTTAGAGAAGAGAACAAGTTTGAAAGAGTCAGCGATATCGGCGCTGATTTCGCAAACATACCCTCTGCCCCGCAGGCTCCTGATGACGACGGCATAGTACGCATAGCACTTACTGCCCAAGAGGTTATATCTGAAATATCTCCAGGTATTTATTTTAACTATTGGACATTTAATAAGCAGGTTCCTGGTCCGTTTTTGCGAATACGAGAAGGAGATACGGTTGAGCTTTCTATCACCAATCATCCATCAAGCCTGCACCATCACAATATCGACCTACATGCTGTAACTGGACCTGGCGGAGGTTCATCTGTGACCAGCGTGGATCCTGGAGAGACTGCGGTCCTCCGATTCAAAGCGTTGAATCCTGGACTATACATCTATCATTGCGCTATGCCGAACGTGAGTACTCATAACTCTCACGGACAATATGGATTGATATTGGTTGAGCCAAAAGAGGGCTTCTCAAAAGTGGACAAAGAATTTTATGTTGTCCAAGGAGAGATGTACACCATGGGAGATTTGGGTAAAAAGGGACTGGTACCATTTGATTCCCAAGCTCTGTTGGACGGCAATCCAAACTATGTATTATTTAATGGCAAGGTAGAACAGTCTCCGCGATTGAAGGCGAAAGTTGGAGATAAGGTGAGGATATTCGTGGGCAATGGCGGAGTCAATCTGATATCATCATTTCATGTGATCGGTGAGATATTCGATACGGTATACCCAGAAGCCGCCATGGGAAAGGGGTCGTCAATATTCAAGAATGTGCAAACAACCATAGTGCCTGCAGGCGGTGCGTCCATCGTCGAATTCACAGTTGATGTCCCTGGAAAATACCTGCTTGTCGATCATGCCCTGGCTCGCATGAATAAAGGTGCCTGGGCGACCTTGGAAGTCGAAGGTGAAAAACAACCAGATATTTACACGTCAGTTGAAGCAGATGAATCCAGATAAGATAAAGGCTTGAGAAAGGGTAGATAATTGATTCTGATTTGCAAGCTACAGAAATAGCCTTTACAAAGGGCTATTTCTGTACGCTTCTCGTGCTAGATGTTGATGGTGAGCTTATCGTATCTCAAGTGGAACACATTTGAAAGCGAGATACTTAAATGGGCTAAGGCTAGACCTATTCTAAGTACTGTAATGAACCGTGCCCTAATTACTGCATAATACGTCTTTAATTAAGCACATATTAGGTGTGACAGTTCTTGTGTCATCTGCCTCAGTGGTAATAGAACTTAGAGAACCTAGCCTAGAACAGTATCAATTAGAATATATTGAGGTGCTTCAGCTTTTTGAGAAAAAAGAATAGGATACCTTTCAAGCTCGTTATTTGTTGGTATAGGCTCTAATATCTCCCTTATCTGAAAACCTGCTTCTGTAAGGGTATCTCTGATAAATGAGAGCGAATGATTATAGAAAGTAGTTTTAAAAATCTTGTCATCAATCGTCGGAAGCTCATCCTCAACCTCAAATTGCCCGTTATAACGTGAGGGATGAATATTCGCATATACAAACCTACCTCCTGTCCGAAGATGATTCTTTACCTGTCTAACAGCTTCCACGAACTGTTCTTTGTCGAGATAGAGAAAAGTCATTAAGGAAATAACAATATCAAAATCGTTTGGTAATTCTATCTTATCCAATTCTGTCATATCCGATACGAGATAAATAACACTAGACTCTATACTCTTTGCAATATTGATTTGGTCTATGATTTTATCAACACCGTATACAGTAGCCCCTCTTTTACTAAGTATTCTAGAGACTTTGCCATTTCCACACCCGTTATCAAGTATCTTTTTATCCTTAATATTACCCAGCAAATCAACCACTCTTGCCGAAACAAGAACATCACTCCTTAGGCTAACAGTGTCGGTATTTTCTTGCCAGATTTTATTATTCTTATACTCGGTGAGCATATTGAGCTAACTTTTCTTTGGTAAGCAGGTTTGAACTATTATTTTTTAATATAAGGAGCAGACCAAAATCCATATTTAGGAACTGTGCAATAATGTCTTTTCTTGATGTGCATTGTTCGAGAAACGGCTTCATATGCTGAGGATAATTACCAACATTATCAACAACAATAACTCCGTTGTCTCGCAGAAGTGGAATGAGTTTGTCGAGGTATTGGTCGTATCTTTGTTTGTCAGCATCCATAAATACAAAATCAATCTCTTGGTTTTTATCCCAATCATTCAAAACTTCAATTATGTCCTTTTCAAAAATAGATGCTACATCGCTTAAACCAGCTTCTTTGAGATGTTTATTTGCAAGAATTGCTTTATCTGCGAATATCTCCGTGCCATAGACGTGCCCATTATTTTCTTTTGCTCCCAGAGCTAGCCACATCGTTGAGTAACCTATGCTTGTTCCCAGTTCAAGAATTGTTTGAGATTTTGTTGTTAGCACAAGAGAACGAAGCAACTCTGCTGTTGTCGGAGGCACTTGCCAAGCTCCAATAGACACATCTTCAGGTAGCAACCCGAGGTCACCTTTATTTTTATCTGCGGTCTTCGGTATATCCCAGCTAAGCGTCTTACCGAGGTTTTCAACCTTGTCGGATACAGTAATAAAGTTTTTGATAAAATCAGGAGTCATATTTGTGAATTATACACTAAATTAATCAACTTCCAAACGACCTACTTTTTTTACTAGAGCCCTTGCATCTTCCTTTGTTATTAACTTGTTTTGAACCTGTCTTACAAGCTTAAAAAGCTCAATCGAAGAAATAATCGTTACACTTTCAGTGTCTTCCCATAGATGTTTGGCATCATCGTACAGCGAAGTTCGGTTGAAAGCGTCTCTCTTTCTATCGTGATTTATAATCGCAATACCTCTTTCTGCCTTACTAACCAGCATATGATTTTGTAACTGAGAGATGTATGACTCAGGAGGGTTTTGGCTAACAGTTCCTTTGCATTCAACTACAGCAACAAAACTTTCATCGGCTTCCTTACAGACTAGGTCTTCTCGTCTTTTACCTGCTTTTGTTTCTTTTTCAGTATTTTCTACAACAAAGCCTAAATATTCCAATGCGGTTTTTGAAGCATCGGTTAGCTTATCTCCCTCAGCAAACTCATCTCCGTCGTCAGCTATAACAAGCTGTTTGAGATATTGGTCTTCAGAAGTCTTATCACTCAAAACACCTTGAAGACTCTCCACCTTTGCTTCAAATCTCTCGATTTCCTTGTTGATTTCTGCTTCTGCACTCGTCATTTCATCTGACCAATATGCCTTATTACTCAACCAAGAATAATCTGTATCTGATGGAAATAAATCAGGTCGCCAGGTCGGAAGTTGTGAGAGAAAATCTGTTGCAACTCGAACGTGACCCTTTGTAATCGGAGGTAAGACTACATACCTTAGTGTAAAGCTCGCTTCCCAGTTGCCCTTTGCCGCATTCCACTCATTCTTGCTTATATAGCTAATACAACTTGTGGGTTGTCCTGCCGCATTGTGGGAAAGCGTAAGTATGGGTTCGGGATTATTATTCTTCCAGTGAAGACCTTTAGGTATGGGTCTGACAATATCTCCTGCAATTCTTTTGAGGAGAGAGCGTGTAAAGTCATAGCCATCTCGGTGAATATTTTCAGCAATAACTTCATACTGAGTATCTCTTTCGTCGAGGTCAATGAGGTCTAGGTCAGTTATTCCGCACTGGTCGAGAGAGTAGCACTCAAGGCTACCGTCATCTACGAAAGCAAGAGTAAATCCTGCTCCTTTAAGTTTCTCTCGCAACTGGTCGTAATCTTCATTTGCATCACTCGCACCGTATTGCGTTAAGCTTCTTGAAGCTTCATAACCAGTTTTATCAAAACGAGCAATAACAATGTCATATTCATAGCCAGGTGAGGGAAAATTATGGGCATTTTTAGCCGCCCAACCCCTTTCTACGTTGTAGTTTTTTGCCTTTAAAACCTCTTCATCAGATTGTTCAAAGTTGATGAGAAGGATTTTTGGTTTTCGGGTTGGGTATAGAAATTCAGTTGCCATAGTTAATGGGCATTTTATCACTTTTAAGCCATTTTTGATAGAATATGTCTACCAAGCACCTCCTCGTGTAGGCAACACGAAACTCTCTCCCAGCAATGGGTATTTATGACAAAAAGAGGCGGAAGACCAACTGTAATAACTGACAAGGTTTTGATGGAACTCAAGACCGCCTTTTGCTTTGACTCAACCGATGCAGAAGCTTGTGTTTTTGCAGGTATCTCAGAGAAGACGCTCTACAATTACCAGAAGAAACACCCTGAGTTTTTACAGGAAAAAGAGGGGTGGAAAACGACTGTGATTTTCGAGGCACGAAAGGCGGTATGTGAAGCTATAGAGAAAGATGCTTGGCTTGCGTTCAGGTATCTATGCAGGAAGCTTCCACACGAGTTTGGTAATCCCTCTGCTCGGAGTAGATACGGCTCGTCTGAGATGTCTGACGAACTTAGGGAGCATATTCAAAGAACAAATAAACTCATCGAAAATTACGGCAAATAGGGCTTAATCTCAGAGCATTTTTATAGTATAATTCACTCGTTCAACTATAACGGAAGTGACCTCTAAAACAGGTCGCCTTTTTCTCCAATCGTAGGCAGAAAGGGGCAGTCCGAGATTCTATGATTGGAGTCCTTCGGGATTTCGTTATAGTTGAACACCTCGGCTGTCCCTTTCTGCTACTTTCATAATTATTAAGCATCGAGGGTAACCAGTTCTAGGGGTATAGAAGTGTTCAACTATATGCCTAAAAATAATTACACTAAAACACTTGAGATTGTTTTAGTTGTCGGCGTTTTCTACGTCATAGGAAAATATACAGCAACAGGAGCGTCTATCGCATCTCTGTTTGGGAAAATCTCTATCCTAGTCATTGTTGTTATTGTTGGTGGATTATTGCTTGCTTTTGGTGGTGCAATTATCAAAGGCTTTCTCAGTTTCTTTCAGGATTGATAAAATAGAATTATGTCGAAATCAGACTCACAAGTACGAGCTTTTCTCCAAATACTAGCCAAGCCGAGCAATAGAAAGCTTGCTGGTTTTTTGCGTATAAAAGCTGGTCTACCGAGTCGAGGATTGGAGAATGAACAGATAGACCTCACCAAGCACGATATACATCGTATATGCCTCAATATGGCGGTGCTGAGGGCAAAACTGCTCCTTAAGTATCCTGAGCTATATGACACGTTCATAAGCCAAGATAAAGCATCTGTAGACTTTTGGACTGAGTATTTCATCAATGGTTTCCCCTCAGATAAAGCAAGAAAGAACTTCAACATCTCAGGATGTGAGATTTTCAACTTACCTGAGGGTCTGAGCGAAAAAGACACTGTTCTGCCAAAAGGTATTTATATTCGTTTTGGTACGAATAATTCAATCAAAAATCTTAAGGATTTTGTCGCTCAAAACTCAAAAGATATTCTTAAATTACAGGAGGAAACTTTTGGCAAGAAGAAGCTTCCAAATCTGAAACTTAAAAAACACGAGCTTAGAGATAAGGTCATTGCTTCAATGTTCTTTAGTCCAATCTCTCTTCTGAAGAAGCAAGCTATAGAGTTTGGGTTTGAGAAAAATATTGATGAGATTTACAAGTATGGAGCGGTAGAGGCTAAGGAGAAAATCATCGTCCTTTTCGCTCAAAAGCTATTCAAAAGCAAGCTTAGCAACGGCTCTATCCGCTCTATTGCCGAAGCGAATAAACACTTACTGAATTAGCCTATACCAACCACTTCCAGTATCTCTTATTTTTTGAACCAAACATAAACTGCCTCTATGACATTGGAGGAGTTCAAAAAAATAATAGGAAAAGAAGCGGTGCAAAAACTCTCTGAAGAGGAATTGCTTAAACAATTCAAACTCTCTGAAACTTTTGCCAACTTCGCATACAAACGATGGGTCGAGAGCAAACTGCTCAAAAACAAGACAAAAAAGTAATGAAAGAACCTATTTACATAATTGGATACGCCAGAGTAAGCACCACAAAGCAGTCTAACGAGGGTGGTGGTCTCGAAGACCAAGAGAAAGCAATAAAGGCTTATGCCAAGATGAATGGCTATACCCTTTATCCTGACAACATAGTTTTTATGGAGTCGTTTTCAGGTTCTCAAAATGAAAGACCTGTTTTCAATCAGATACTTAAAATCATTGATGCCAATCCGAAGAAAATAAAATACTTCGTAGTTAAGGTTATAGACCGTTTCTCACGTGGAGGTGTTGCAGGTTATGAACAAATGAAGAAAGAGCTACAAGCTAGGGGTGTTGCTCTCAAAGACGTTGCGGGTGTAATCCAAGACTCAACGAATACACTGGCTCATCTTGGTGTTGAGGGTTACGAATGGAGCAATCAGAGCAACAGCAGTATCAGTGAAGTAGTGATGGCTGAAATGGCTCGGAGTGAAAGAGCTTCAATTCTCACCCGTATGATTGGTGCTGAAATAGCACTGACTCAAGACGGATATCATATAGGCTCTGCTGATGATGGCTATCTTGCCAAACGTATTTATGTTGACGGTAAAAAGAAGTTTGTTCTTGAACCTCACCCTGACCGTGCTCACTTTTTTGTAGAAATGTTCAAACTAAGAGCTGAGGGTGTTTTTTCAGACAAGGAAATTATCGAGAAGCTCAATGCTATGGGCTTCAAGACACTCATCAGACATAAATGGGATAAAGAGCATAGCAAGATTATTGGAAAGACTGGCGGTATGCCACTCACTGTAAAGCAACTGCAACGCTATATGGAGCGTGTATGCTATGCAGGTCTTATTTGTGAGAAGTGGACGAAATATCTTCCAGTGAAAGCAAAGTGGAAAGGACTGATTTCCTATGAGCTTTTTAATAAGGCGAACAGAGGTAAAGTATTCATCAAGGAATATGAAGATGGAAAGCTGGAATTGTTCTACAACCAGTCTCCTGAGAAGAATATTTTAAAACGAAATAAATACAGGTCTGATTTTTGTTATAAGAATGTCGTGATGTGTTCGCTCTGTAAGAAACCTCTCAATGCGAGTGCGTCTAAGAACAAGCTGAAGAAATCTTTTGACTATTATCATTGCTCAAGAAAGCATCACTACTTCGGTGTACCTAAAGATGAACTTGATAAGAATTATCTCAAGTGTTTGTCTCGAATACGATTTAACGAAGACTTTTTCAATAACTTTGAGAAAGTGCTTATTGCAAAGCATCGAGAGCAAGAGGGCGACCTAGCGGTAAAGACTGCACGAGCCAATAGAAACATTGCTGAGCTCGAAGAGAGAAAGGCTCAACTCATCCAATCTTTCCCTCTAGCAACGAACAAGGAGGTGCGTGACGGCATTCAAGAGCAGGTTACAAGGCTTCAGAAAGAGATTGAACAATCTCAGGAGCACAGGAATGGTCTTGAGGTATCTGAGAAAGACGTACACGATTTTATAGACTTCTCACGAAAGCTTTTGGAACACCCTGTAAAAATCCTTGATAATGTTATGAATATGCAGGAGCAACTAGCTCTTTATGGTCTCTTTTTTGATGAGTATCCGACCTATGAAGAAATAGTTAATGGAACACCAAAATTAAGCTTAGTTTTCAAGCTTAATGATGAGAATGAGGGTATTGAAACCCAACTTGTGACCCTACGGGGAGTCGAACCCCGCTTTGAGCCTTGAGAAGGCTCCGTCCTAACCGATAGACGATAGGGCCAAGATCATGCCGCGGGCAGAGATGGCCTCAGGCAGCCTTCCTTGCCCTGTGACGGGCCGAAAAGGCGGCAAATGGCATATTCCCTGCCCTGCATGAATGACAGGCATCAGTGTGCCATATTTTGCATAAAAAATAAAGTCCGCAGGGGACCAGCCGCGAAACCAGCGCGAAACGGGCGCGAAACCAGGCCGGGACCAGGGCAAATCCGTCGCCTATCTGTCAGGCGGAAGGCTGAAGTTGTTTATCAGGAACTTGGTCAGCTCTATGAACGGCTTGGCCAGGGTCTCCGACGCATAGCTCACGCCGCGAGGGTTGACGGTATAGATGAATACCAGGAATCGCGGGTTGTATGCGGGCAGGAAGCCGACGAACGAGTGCAGGAACTTGTCCTCGGCATATGTTCCCGCCGTCGTGCTGATCTGGGCAGTGCCGGTCTTGGCGGCGACGGCATAGCGCGGATTCTTCGCCTTTCCGTCGAGGAGGGAGTTGTCGACATTGTAGACCATCATGTCCGTCACGGCCCGCGCGGTCTCCGGCCGGATGACCTGCTCCCCTTTCGACACCTTGATCTCGTCGCTGTATCCGAGCCTGTAATTCACTTTCTTGACGACATGCGGATTGATGAGCCTGCCCTCGTTTGCTATCGCGGTATAGGCGCGAAGGAACGCCACGGGGCTCATGGCGAGGCCCTGGCCAAACGAGGCAGTCGCGAACTCGATATCCCTGTCGCTGTCGAGGTTGCTGACGAGGCCGGTCCGCTCATACGGCAGATCGATGCCGGTCTTTTCCCCGAAGCCGTATTTCTTGAAATACGAGCGCATGGCATCGTTGCCGACCTTCTGGGCAACGAAGATGAATCCGGTGTTCAGGGACTTCGACAGGGCGTACTGGAGGGTGATATCGCCGCGGCCCTTCTTGTCGAAGTTGTACATGGTCTTATTGTTCAGGGTAAAGGATCCCTTGTCGTTGTACACGGTATCGGCGGAAACCTTGCCCGTATCTATGCCGACGGACATGGTGAGCGGCTTCATGACGGATCCCATCTCGTATACGTCCTGCACCAGGCTGTTCTTGAGAACCCCCACGTCCTTGAGTCCCTTGAGATCATTTGGATCGAATGTCGGCGCGAGAGCCATGGCGACTATCTCGCCGGTCTTCGGATCCATGATGATGGCGCCGGACTTTTCGGAAGAATACGTCCTGCTGATCTGCTCTAGCATCTTTTCCAGATATTGCTGGGTGTCCGGCTCGATCGACGTGACGATATCGCCCTCGAGCTTCTCATGCTCGACGACGGTCTTCTTGATATTTGAAAACATCTCCGCGAAGAAGTTCACGTATACGTTGTCGCTGTCGCGGCCGAGAGTCGGATCAAAGGACTTCTCGAGCCCGTACTGCGCGACCAGGCTATCGCCCTCGTATCCGAGGATGCCGAGCGCATGGGACGCGAGCTGGCCTCCGGGGTAATAGCGCCACTTGTCCTTGTACATCGTGACGCCGGGAATCTTGAGGGCCGCGACCTTCTCGCCGACGCTCTCGTCTATCTTCTTGCGGATCTCCTCGTAGGTATCGTCCTGCTTGCTCGCCCTCATGATGAAGTCCTCGTATGAGAGCTCCGGCTGCCCCGTCTCCTTGAAGACGGCATTGATCTTGGCATAGGCCGTCTCCGCGCCGCTCATGCCGTCAGCGCCCGCCTTCTGGACGAGCTTGGGATTGATGGAGAGGATGAATCCTGTCTTGACCGTGGCAGCAGAGATCGGCGTGCCGTCCTTTTGGGTGAAATAGATATTGCCCCTATTGAAAATATGCCCGCTCGGCCGCTGATACTGCCTGTCCGCGCGCTCGGCGAAGTCTCCGCCATTGATGATCTGCACGATATAGAGCTTCGTGACCAGCATGCCCGCCATGAGCAGGATGCAGACGGAGAGAAAGGTTATCCTTTTCTTGGGAAGATGAGTATGCGAATGGGACATTGGAAAGGGGGCGAGATTTGCGCCTATGCATTTTAGCAGAAAAAAGCATCTTTGACATGAATTTTTTATCAATTGCGGTTAATTTGACAGAAAAAAATACCCCGACCGCATTCTGCGGTCGGGGCACGATCGTACATACCAAGCAACGCCTCTGGCTAATTTCAGCAGTCCTTGAGAGGCGATAGCGTGAACAAGCGCGAGCATGCAGTGCGCATGCTTCGCGACAGAACACTTATCCTGTCGACATGGGACGCAATAAGACTCCAATATCCCACACCTCCAGATGTTGCCACGCTTACCAATTGAGGCTCACAGGATGCGTTGCGGACCACAAACAAGTTCCGGTTACCGCTAAATTCACTATCAATCGAAAGCGGCCCATCCTCCCAGGCTGTCTGTATCGAGGTCAGCGCGCATATGTCAGCGATATTCGTGAAAATGCCATCAGGCTCAACAAGTGCGTCTTGCGCTTCCGCAACACATAGCATGTGACTAACTTCGTAGCAGTAGAGATCCCTGTTATGCAAATTCTGCTCCGTTAGCGATTTATCGCGCATAAAACCATCCTGGAAGATGGGGTTTACATATCCGATGCCGCATTTGCGCTCGCGTGGAATGATATTCCGCGAGATGCGGAAATTATTCGCTTTTCCGATACGTTGGACGCGCAGGAGCCTCAGTTTAGCCCGTGACATGGAATTATCACTCATGTGAATAGTCCTTTCTTTTTGTGTGTAATGATCAAATGCTGCCTAGCCTTGCCATCGTGACAAGCTTCAGCTTTAAAATTATAACACAGACATATTGATAATGTCAATATAAAATAAGCCCACACGCCAAATTTCCATCAATTTACCGCACCGCGACGTTTGATCCCGCGATGGCTCGCGTCACGAACTGAGTCTTGCCCTGCGCCGCGACGAACCCCCTCTCGGACGCGTAATCCATGGTGATCTCGCCCTTTGAATGGATGTACTGGAACTCCACTTCTCCGAGCTTTGATCCCAAAGCGGCAATCTCCTGCTCCGCATGCTCCTTGGCAACGGCATTGAGGACCGCCTTGTTGACGATGCCCATGTATGCCCCCGAAAGGACTACGCCGAATACCGCAAGGCAGATGCAAATCGCCTTTGAGAGCCTGTCTATTTTCTTCATTGCCGCTTGTGTCTTTGTCATGGTTGTTTGTTAAGGTTTTTTGTACTATTGGCTTGCGCCGTTCTCGCGTCGGAAACCCCGACCCTTCTTTTTTAAATTTTTCTCACGATGCGCAGCTTGGCGCTTCTCGACCTCGGATTGGACCTCTGCTCCTCGTCGCCAGGGACGATCGGCTTCTTGGTCAGCTCCTCGGCGATGCCGTCCTTTGCCCACTGCTTCGTGACCTGCTTGGCTATCCGGTCCTCGAGGCTGTGATACGAGATGACTTCGAGGATTCCTCCGGGCTTCAGCAGCTGGATCGCCTTGCCTAGCGCTATCCTCAGGTGCTCGAGCTCGTTGTTGACCGCGATGCGGAGAGCCTGGAATGTCTTGGTGGCCGGATGGGTCTTTGGACCCCTGCCTGCCTTGATCATCCATTCAGGAACCCTCTTGCCGAATTTCTCGTCTATGAGATCCGCAAGCTCCTTGCTCGTCTCTATTCCGACATCGCTGCGGCCTCGCGCCGCGCCATCCCGAGCCTTCTGCTCCCTGTACGCCACGATCGCTCGCGCGATCTTCCGAGCATCCCTGTCCTCGCCATATGCGAATATTACGTTCGCTATGTCTTCGGCATCCCAGTCATTGACGATGTCGCGCGCGGTAAAGTGATACTGGTCAACGGGACCGAACGTCATGTGCAAGGGCTCGTCCTTTCGGAACGTGAAGCCCTTGTCGGAACCGATGAGATCGTACGTGCTAAGGCCAAGATCGAACAGGATCGCGTCTACTTT
>JACCDZ010392243.1_pt1 | contig 17029 bp, 13 predicted proteins | sample 7449551 | NCBI WGS metagenome assembly JACCDZ01 (sample SAMN15323452, study PRJNA562643) | freshwater metagenome | isolation source: river surface water | place: USA:Blue River Watershed | collected 2017-08-18 | reverse complement strand
TGCTCCACGATGGCCGCGACCCCAAAGGCAACGGCTGCAAGGGCTGTGGCGGCCCCCCCCTGCCCGTCGACAGCGAGGAGTTCCTCGCCAAGCTCCCCGACGACCTCGCCCCGCACGTGCGCCAGTTTGCTTTGCATGGCAAGGTGGCCATGCTGTCTGACGTCGCCAAGCTGCGCCTGGCCAAGCTGATCGGCCGCGCCACCAAATCAGCCCTGGAGGCCTCGCAAGCCCCGGACGGCGCGCCCTGCATGAACACCGACACGGTGCGCCACTTTGTGGACTGGCTGACCCCCCTGCTGCGCCGCGACAGTTACCTGGCGCTGCTGGACGAGCGCCCCGAGGTGCTCAACCGCCTGCTGCGCCTGCTGGGGCTGGCCAAGTGGCCCATGCAGTACCTCCTGCGCCACCCGGGCGTGATCGACGAGCTGGCCGACCCGCGCCTGCTGGAGAGCCGCTTCGATGCGGCGGGCTACCAGCGCGACCTGGAAGACCGCCACACCGCCTGGGCGCGCGCCGGCCAGGCCGACGAAGAGTCCCTGCTCGACACCCTGCGCCGCGCCCACCACGCCGAAGTGTTTCGCACCCTGGTGCGCGACGTGGAAGGCACGCTCACCGTCGAGCAGGTGGCCGACGACCTCTCGGCCCTGGCCGACGCCACCCTGGACGTGGCCATCCGGTGGGCCTGGAGCCACCTGCAGCAGCGCCCCGGCAAGCAAGGCCGCTACGCTGTGGGCCGCCAACCCCACTTCGCCGTCATCGCCTACGGCAAGCTTGGCGGCAAAGAGCTCGGCTACGGCAGCGACCTGGACGTCGTCTTCCTGTTCGACGAAACCCAGGATGCCCCAGACCCCCAGGCCGGCCCGGACACCCCCAGTGCCATCGACGCCTACCTGCTGTTCGCCCGCAAACTGGTCACCTGGCTGACGCTGCGCACCTCGGCCGGCGAGTTGTTCGACATCGACACGGCGCTGCGCCCCAACGGCAACTCCGGCCTGCTCGTCACCAGCTTCCACGCCTTCGACGACTACCAACGCCAGCGCGGCAGCAACACCGCCTGGACCTGGGAGCACCAGGCCCTGAGTCGCGCGCGCTGGTGTGCGGGTGAAATGGCCCTGGCCGAACGCTTTGAAAACACGCGCCGCAACGTGCTGTCCGCCCAGCGCGACCCTGTGGCGCTGCGCGACGAGGTCATCGCCATGCGCGAACGCCTGCGCGAGGCCCACCCCTGCCCCGCCGACCAGTTCGACATCAAACACAGCCATGGCGGCATGATCGACGTCGAGTTTGCCGTGCAGTACCTGGTGCTGACCCACAGCCACGCTCACCCCGAGTTGCTCGACAACGTCGGCAACATTGCGCTGCTGCAGCGTGCCGAAGATGCCGGCTTGTTGCCCGCAGGCGTGGGCCGTGCCGCCGGCCCCGCCTACCGCGAACTGCGCCGCATCCAGCACCGTGCCCGCCTGGACGAGGCCAGCACCAAGCTGCAAGGAGAGGGGCTGACGACCATTGCGCCTTACCGCCAAGCCGTGCTGACTTTGTGGCAAGCGGTATTCCCGCGCCTCTGAGCACCCTGACCCGGGGGGCGACGGCACTGTCACGGTCACACAACAGGCACAGCCCCCCATGTGAGCGGCAGGAGAAAACCCCAGGGAACTCGCACGCTCCCTGCGTGATCATTCACCAGTGACGCAAAAGAACGCGCACGCCCGTTCTGCGACCTTGATTGATCAACCCCTGCCGACACACCATGACCATCCGCCTGCAAGCCACTGCCCGCCAACGCACCCTCCGTTCGATGGCGCTGCTGCCCGTCGTTGTTGCCGCCGCCCTGGCAGCGGGTTGTGGAGACAAGTCCAGCTCCGAAGGCAAGGCCACCCAGGCTGCCGCCCGTGTCGATGGCAGCGAGATCACGGTGCACCAGATCAACCAGATTCTTGAGCGCCAACAAGGCCTCAAGCCCGAGCAAGCCGAGGCAGCCAGCCATCAGGTCCTCGAAAGCCTGATCGACCAGCAACTGGCCGTGGCCAAGGCGGAGGAGCAAAAGCTCGACCGCGATCCGCAGGTCGTGCAAATGCTGGAGGCGACCCGTCGCAGTATCCTGGCGCGCACCTATCTGGAAAAGGCCGCAGCCTCTGGCGCGGGCGCCCCCACCGCCGAAGAGATCCGCAAGTACTACGACGAGAAACCGGCTTTGTTCTCGCAGCGCAAGGTTTACGCCTTGCAAGAGTTCACCGTTCCAGTGGCTGGTGAGCAAGGCAGAGCCCTGATCGAACAACTCAAGGCCACCCGCGGCCCAGCCCAGTTCGTAGAAGTGATCAAAGCCAGCGGCGTCAAGTTCACCGCCAACCCGATCACACAGGCCGCCGAAGGCCTGCCACTGGGCATCATCGAACCGCTGAGCAAAGTCAGCGACGGCGAGGCCCTCTACATCACTGGCGGCGACGGCTTCAAGGCCCTGCTGGTGGTGGCCTCGCGCAGCCAAGCGGTTGCCTTCGAACAGGCCAAACCCGCCATTGAGCAATACCTGACAGTGGAACGTCGTCGTGAGTTCGCTCTCAAGGAGATGAAGGGCCTGCGTGAGGCGGCGAAGGTGGAGTACCTGGGCAAGTTTGTCAACAAGCCCGCCTCGGGCGTGGCTGCGGCCACTGCGGCCAGCGACGTCAAACCACCTGTCGCCGCAGCAGCCTCCGGCGCCGACAGCCTTGATCCTGCAGCCATCAGCAAGGGCATTTCCGGGCTGAAATAACCACAAAGCCTGGGCCTGAAGGCCCAGGCGACAACATCTGGCATCGCACCATGACGTTTGAACAGTTTTTCCGCATCCTGATGGCCCGCAAATGGTTGGCCGTAAGTTTGTTCCTCAGCATCGTCTGCGTCGCGGTTTTGTTGGGCTTGCTCCTTCCGAAAAGCTACACAGCGGAAACCAGCATCGTGGTTGACCTCAAGCCAGACCCGATTACGGGCATGGTCCAGTCTGCCACCCTGCAACCCTCTGCTCACATCGCCACGCAGGTCAATATGATCCGCAGCGATGCGGTCGCCAGACGCGTCGTTGGCATGCTCAAACTGGGCGACAACGCAGAAATGCGCAGCAAGTGGATCAAGGAAACTGACCAACGTGGCAGCTTCGAAGACTGGTTGGGCAAGACGCTTCTCAAAGGCTTGAGCGTCTCGGTCGTTCGCGAGTCCAGCATCATCCGACTACAGTACGAATCAGTCAGCCCGCAGTTTGCGGCCGTCCTTGCGAATGCTTTTGCACGCGCCTACACCGACACCGTGGTGGAGCTGCGGACCACCCCGGCGCGCGGCTACTCGGACTACTTTGAAGAGCGTGCCCGCATGGCGCGCGAAAAACTCGAACGTGCGCAAGCACGCCTGACCGAAGCGCAGCGGGAACGCGGCATCGTCACCACCGACGAGCGCTTGGATCTTGAAATGGCTCGCCTGAACGAACTGGGCTCACAGGTTGTGTCACTCAAAGCCATGCTGGCGGAAAGCTCCAATCGCAGCGCAGCCGGTGCCAATCGCGCAGACACCACCGCTGAAGCGATCACCAACCCAGTCGTTGGAGGCCTCCGAACGGAGATTGCGCGCCAAACGGCGCAACTCAATCAACTCAGCCAGAACATGGGTGATGAACACCCGACCATCAAACAGACCCGTGCCAGCATCGCCGAACTAGAGCGCAAGCTCAATGCGGAGGTGGGTCGAATTTCTGGTGGTCTGCGTACATCAGACACCATTGTTCGAGCCCGTGTCGAGGCGGCTCAAAAAGGTTACGACGAACAACGTGCCCGGATCCTGGAGATGAAAGGACGACGTGACAGCGTCGCACTGCTGGAGCGCGAAGTGGAATCAGCGCAACGTATCTTCGAGGCCATTCAATTGCGCTTGAGTCAGACCAATCTCGAGAGTAATGCCAATCAGGCCTCCGCTTACGTGCTCAGCCCCGCAGTCGAGCCGCCCAAGCACTCATGGCCAAACATGTTCATTTTCCTGGCGCTGGGTCTGTTTGGCGGTGCTGTCGCAGCCCTCTTCACCACCTTGGCCGCCGAACTGCTCGACCGCCGCATCCGCACCGCTACCGACCTCATCCATGCACTGGAGATCCCCGTCATTGGCGTGCTCCCCAGCCCCATGCCCAAGCGACTGAAACTCTTCAACAGGCGCACCACGTACAACAAGATGCTGCCGGCTGCACTCAACTGACCCACACTGCGCAACATGAATTACTTCCGCCCATCCAAACAGGCCAACGCGCAGTTGCTGGACAGCGCCTTTGCTGAAACCGAAATTGCCCGCGATGTAGGGGGCAACGAACGGTCCATTGGCGAAATCATCAAGCAGGCCAACAACCTAGCGCCCGACCAGATCGAGTCCATCCTCAAATACCAGCGCGACAATGGTGTGCGCTTCGGCGAGGCAGCCGTGGCCCTGGGCATGGCCAGCAGCGACGACGTTTTGTGGGCGTTGGCTCAACAGTTTCACTATCCTTACCCGCAAGATGCCACCCAGGGCTTTCATCCAGACCTGGTGGTGGCCAACAAGCCCTTCACCGATCAGGCGGAGGCATTCCGCACCATGCGCAGCCACCTGATCATGAAGCTCTACAGCCAATCCGACCAACCCCGACAGGCACTGGCTGTTCTCAGCGCCGACAGTGGCGACGGCAAAAGTTACTTCGCTGCCAACATCGCCGTAGCCTTTTCACAGTTGTCCGGGCGCACGCTGCTGATTGATGCCGATATGCGCAACCCACGTCAGCACGAAATCTTCGGCTTGCCCCAACATGCGGTCGGGCTGTCATCCATCCTGTCTGGCCGCGCCAGCTCGCAAGTGATCCATCACGTTCAGCACCTACCCAGCCTGTACGTACTGCCAGTCGGCGTGGTCCCGCCCAATCCCATTGAGTTGGTTGAACGTCCTGCTTTTGGCATGCTGGTCAGGGAGCTTTTGACCAAGTTTGACCGCATCATCGTTGACACCCCTGCGGCCTCCAAGGGCGCTGATGGTGCCGTCATTGCCGCCAAATGTGGTGCAGCAGTGTTGATGGCCAGACGAGATCACAGCCGCCTCACCGCACTGCAGAACATCGTCCACACCGTTGGACTAGGCCGCACGCAGATCGTAGGCGCCATCCTCAACGAGTTTTAAGCGCAGCCTCGATCAGCTTATACGCTCCCTCCACCCGATTGGGCCAGCTCAGCTCTCGGGCCCGCCTCAAAGCCCCCTGACGCATGGCGTGCAGAGCGTTTCTGTTGCGGGCCCATGCACACAATACTTCCGCCAAACCGGCCACGACCGGCTCGGGTTGACCGGAAGGCACAGGTACCACCGCGCCACAGGAATCGTTCACAAAGTGGGGAGGCCCACCCAGGTCCACACACAACACTGGGCACCCCTGCGACAGCGACTCCAGCACCACCGTGCCGCCCGAGTCATGCAGACTTGGAAACAAGAACGCATCGTGCTGGCCATACAGCGCCATCACGTGATCACGGGGCAAGCTGCCCACCCAGTCGATGCGGTCGGCAATTCCCAGTGAACTGGCCTGTGCCTTCAGAGGCCCAAGCATGGGCCCAACCCCCACCACCGTCAGCCGCCAGTCCACACCACGGTCTGTGAGTTGCGTCAGGGCGGGCAAAGCCAAGTGCATACCTTTTAACGCCAGCAGTCGTCCTACGTGTAAGAGGCGCAGGGGCGCATCTGCACCAGGCATCGGCATGACCAGGTCATCAGCAAGTGCTGCAGGACAACCGATCTCCTGCACCACACTGCACCGCTTACGAACATACCAGGGCAGCGCAGCCATCGATTCAGGTGTGCGACACAGCATCACCTCCGTGCGCCCCCAGGTCCAATGGATCATGGGATCCCAGGCTGTACTCCAGATCAGGCCATCTCGGAGCAACTCGCGCAAACGCTCCCGCCAAGGGACACCCCGATAGAAACCACAAGGCGCCCGCTCACCGCCACCCAAAGGGCCTGCGACCAAAGGCACGCCCAGTTTCTGCAAAAAACTGGGATAACGGATAGTGCCCAGAGTGAGGTGATGAATGAGGTCAAAACGCCTGGTTCTCAACAGGCGCTTCACAAATGAACGCGCACACCACTGCCAGCGCAAGGCATACAGTTGAGAGTTCAAGTAGCGTTCATATGAGCGGTGCCAGATCGGCTTGACGTCGAAGTAGATCACCTCGAACGGAAGCTCACCCATGCGGGCCTCTAGCTCGTGCATGTGATTCTCGAAATAGCGATGCGTCAGCACCGTCACTTGGTGCGTTTTGGCCATCTCAATGGCCCAGCACCAACCGACACCGGGCTCAGATCCCCACACAGGTGAAAAGGCAAAAGCAGACAACAGGATTTTCATCATCGATCCATTGCAGGGGTTCGCGTTGGCGCACCCGCAGGCATGACAGTCAAGCCAGCGCCCCCAGCTGATTCAGCAAGCCGCGTGCACACTGCTGCCACGAATAAGAGGCAACCACATCCTGTGCCCGATGGCGCAAGTGTGCCCGTTGGTCTGCCTGCTCATCTGCCAGCGCATGGCGGATCGCCGCCCCCACAGCATCGGCATCCACAGGAGACACAAAAAACGCATTGCCGCGCGTTGTTTCACGCAACACAGGTAGGTCCGAACACAGCACAGGCGTCCCATGCTGCATGGCCTCCAGCGGGGGGAAACCAAAACCCTCCACCCGTGACAAAAACACAAACAACTCTGCCGCCTGGTAATGACCGTGCAACACATCGGCACTCACGCCTTTCAGGCAGCTCACACCAGGCAGTCCTGGATCCTCGATGCCGCACACAACCAGATCCAGAGGCGCGGCCACTTGCGCACGGTAACGTTGGTACCCGTCCATGACAGCTTGCACATTCTTGTGCGGAAAGCTCGATGCCATCGCGAAAATGAACGGCGCACGTGTGGGCCGGACCACATGCCTTGGTGCAGGAGGCAAACCGTTGTAGACCACAACAGGTCGACTTGTATCTGGCACGCGCGCCAGGATGTCATCGGCCGAGGCCTCTGAAATCGTCACCAAGCGATCCGCGTGCCGACAGGTTCGCCGCAGCTCATGCGCCAACACCGCCAACTCAGTTCGGGGAAAATACCCAGGTTGATGCTCGGCGTACCAAAGTGGGATCAGGTCGTGCACGACGGCACAAGTTCGCACCCCCATCGGCGCCCCCCACAACCCAGGCAAGAACCCTTTGGGCGTGAAGTACACGTCACACCCCTTTTGGCGCGCCAGCGCCTGGGCCCCCCACCTCAGCCATCGTTGCCGCTGCCACTGTCGCGGGGTCTCGTCTTGCAGCAGCACCCGCTCAACCCGCGGATGTGACACGGCCGGAAAGTCACTTTCATTTCGCCCATGACAGGCCAAAACCAGGCTCATGTCTTCGGGCAAAGCAGCGACAAACTCCTGCCAGACATTGCGGGCATAGTGATAGATGCCCATGCTCTTGCCCCCATCGGGCGTGAGTTCAAACACATCAAACAAAACGCGCATGACCAGTCCCTGATTCCCTCACGCCAATCGCGTCATGGCAGTGCCTCACGGGGCCCGACATCCGGCAAGGGCACCTCCAAAGACAAGCGGGACACGTCTTGGCCCAGCACAACGAGCGAACCACCTGACGGACGTACACGCGCCTCAAGCACCAAGGCCACCAAAGGTGCCTTCGCCGTCGAGCGCGACTTGAAATAGGCGGCCCAGACATCCGGCATCGGTGCGTTCATCCACCATGAACGGGCGTCTTGCCCGGTGCGCTGAAACCAAGCTTCCAGACCATAAACCGGCAGATTCAGTGGCGAGGGGTAGTTCACACTGAAGCGACTGGCAACGCCCTCACCGAGAAACACGTTGCGGTCAGACACATTGCCCGGATCCGATGACAGGTAGACGGCGCCTCCCGCGTTCCAGCCAATCACGTTGGCCTCCACACGATTGGTATCTGAATCCAGGCGACGCCCCTGGTTGTCCTTGCGTCCCTGCTCGGTCACAGAAACCACTCCCTCCCCGCCGTTGCCCACAATCAGGTTATGGCGCACCGAGGTGGTCCGAGAGCTCGACAGATACACCCCTCTCTGACCATTGCCAAAGATCAGGTTGTCCTCGATCACCCCGGCGCTGCTGGCCTCGTAATGGATACCAAAACCTGTGTTGTAGGCCGACACATTCCGCGCCACCTGCACATTTCTGTTTTTCCAATCCAACCAAATACCATCTCCGCGGTTGAACAGCGCTTGGCAATCCACCACCACCGAATCACGAAGGGCACCATCGTCAAATCCAATGAACTTGAATCCGCCGGCTTCCCACCATTTATTGAAGCCACGGCGATTGTTGTATGAGGACTTGACCTGCTGCACCGTGATGCGACTGCCAAACCCGCTGACACCGAGCTGGCCGTTATGCATGGCCTCTGAACCAATCAGCGAGATGCGCTCACCCGCGAGTTGAATGCCCGTCAGGTCGTTCCAGGACGCCCGAATGCCTCGCAAGCTCACATCGCGGCTTCGCCACACGACCAGCGCTCCACCCCGGTTGGTCACTGATGTGTTGGCATGCTCAATGTCGAGATCGCGCACTTGCATGAACTGCACGTTCTCCAGAAATAGCACACGCTCTCGTTGCGAGGCCTCCACCCTCACGGCCTGGTCTCTCAGGTCTTCGACCGTGCGTGCGTACAGGCGCTTGTTCTTGCGGTCGTACCAGAAAGTCTCCGCCGACATACCCTGCCACGCCACCACCGGCTTGCGTCCAGGCCAGATGCCACCATCGTGGGGGTGCAAATCGCGATAAGCGCTTTGAGCATTATCGGGATAGCCGTCAAACACGGTGCCACCCATCTGTTGCAACAAGTGCCCATTCACGAAAACCTGGCTTGCTTCCTTCTCCAGGTCATGCACGTAGATGCCAGGCGCAACCAAGCGCCAGTCCGCCAGCACATCCGAGCCCCGCAAGACCACACGTCCCCCGCCCGAAACATCCCCCCTGATCACAGAAGGCGCGTCTGGCTCTGCCATGCGGTTACGCAGATCAATGGTGCCCCGGTAGATACCCGGCTTCAACAACAGCGTGTCGCCGCTGCGAAACTGCTTTAACTGCTGCACCAACGTCTCAGGCGTGGCAACCAAGGTGGCCGCGTGCCCGACGCCAGCCCAGCTCAGCCCGAAGCAAATTGCCAGAGCAGCCAAACAGCGCATCACAACCGCCTCTCCTGCTGAAGCATGCGCGTACAAACTTGTGTTGACGTCAGTACGCAGCCCAGCACCATCCAGTTTGCCGTCGCCAAGTTGGGCACGTTGTAGATCGGGTTGAACATGCAAACAAGCAAGGCTGTGAACGCCATCAGCAAGAACGACTGGTGCACCCATTCGTCAGACCAAGGCAAACTCGCCCCATGCAGGCTGGCCATCGTGAACGCCCGCCATAGCACCGGCACAATGGCCAGCAGCCAGAGGGCCAGCGCAATCACGCCACCATGCGCCATGATGTCCAGCGGATCACTGTGCGTCGGCAGGTATTGGGTGCTGGCCGCCACGTCAAACTTGCTGAAGTACACCACCGCCGACTCAGAGAACAGCGTGCCCCAGATGGGCGAACTCAAGAATCTCTGCCATGCAATGCCATAGGTATAGAGGCGGTACTCCGGATTCCCCGTGGGCATGTCATCGTCAAAATAGGTGTACCCCACCCAGACGGCGACCAACACCAACACAATCCCAGCCACAAAGGCCAGCAGCCAGGTGGTGCTCAGCAAGCGGTCTTTCATGCTGCGCCATCGCCGGAAAAATGTCAGCGAGGCCAGATACCCACAGACAAACACCGTGATGATGTAGCCCGTGTTCTTGTTGGTGGCGATGGCCACCAACACCACCATGGCAATGCCCAGCAAGCGGCCCGCTTTCCACGGCAAGAAGTACAACAAGGTGCCCAGCGCCGGCAAAACCAGATGCTCCCGGTTGTGAAAGATCTCGAGCGCATGGAAGAACCCCAGTTGAATGCCGGATGCCACCACGGCCCAAAAGGTGTAGATGATGAGGATGGCGCGCAGCAACTTCATGGGCACCATCGAATTGATCGTGTACCAATACGTGATCGGCGCCATCAAGGTGAAGACGCCCATGGTCAGAAAGGTCTCCTCGATTCCCTTGACCTCACGCGCATACAAACTCCCACCAATGACCATCGCAGAAAACGCCACCAGGTAGCGCATTTCCTTGAGCGTGGAGCGAAAGCTCACGTAAGTGCTGCGATTGCGGAACATCAGGCGCCCCACAACGATGAAGGCCAGGTTCATCATCAGCAACAGCGTTGGCAAGCGCTTGACACCGCCGATCATGTCCAGTCCAACCATGAGCGGATCGATCGCCCAGAACAGCATGATGAACAAGCTGAACAGGAAGAAATAGTCCGTCATCTCCAGCGATGCGGACTGCTTCACCGCCGTCACCATCATCTGGTTCCGATGGATCGATGAATACTTTGATCTCGCGCCCATGTTCAGCCCCAGTCTCAAACGATCCGGTAGCGCTCGAGCGCCTTCACATACTCTGCTGGCGGCGAAGCCCAATAGCCGCCCTGCACCAACTTGATCCCAATGCGGCCCGCCCTGGCCAGCCAGCCCAACGGTCTTTGTGGAAGGCGCTGAAGGGCCGGCAGCTCGCGCGCGCTCAGCGTCGCATCCTCCACACGACCTGCGGGCTTCAAGGCCCGCGTTTTCTGCTCAGGATAGTCACGCATGCACGCAAAATACTCATCGACATAGTGAGGCTTTGCATGGTGGGCAAACCGCAACCACAAGTCTGAGTCCATGCCCAAGTTCCAGGACTCATCGAGCCCGCCCACCTTCTCATAAAGAGATCGACGCCAGAACGTCGCGGGCTGAGCCAAGTAGTTGTGGTCGTACAGGAACACAAACTTGTTCCAGCGCATCTCTTTCTTGGGGCGGATGAACTGCCCCTGTGCGTCGATCCACAGCGCATTGCCAAAAATCACATCGACTTCTGGGTGAGCCTCAAAATAAGCCGCCACCCGCTTTAACGCGCCCGGCAGCAGCAGATCATCCGAGCACAACCAGCCCAGAATATCCCCGGTCGCACGATCAAACCCTTTGCGCAACGCATGGGTCTGGCCGCGATCCTTCTCGGACACCCAGTACGCCAGCGCGTGCTCATGGCGCCGAATCACATCAACAGACTGATCCTTCGAGCCACCGTCAATCACGATGTACTCCAGACCTGGATACCCTTGGTCCAGCACCGAACGCATCGTCGCATCGAGAAACTTGCCCTGCTGATAAGAGCAGGTCACCAAAGAAATCTTCATACGTGCCCCACACGGGTCCGAAAATAAATCGACATGTGCACAGACTGCACCAGCGCGGGCAACAACAAGCCGATTGCCAGGGCACCCACGCCTCCCCACAAGCCCCATGCATGGATGAACCACGAGCCCATGGTCAAGGTCATCACCAAAGCGACCGCATTGGACCAGAACATCACCCTTGTGGTGCCCATCACCTGCGCACCGGCCGCGCTGATCAAGGCCGACATCGCCAGAAGGTGTACCAGCACCATGGTCGATACCACCGGCTTGGCTTCCTGGTACTTGCCAGCAAACAACCACTCAACCCAGAAATCTCCGGTGAGTTCGAAAAACGCAAACACCACCAAAGCCAAACCCAAACAAGCCAGACTCACCTGACGCAAATACCGCCGCAAGGCCTGCGCACCGCCCTGAGCGAACACACGCGCAGACCGCCCTGGGAGGTAGTTGCCCAAAGTCAGCCGAAACACATTCAAGGCATTCATCAAGGCATTGGCCGCATGGTATGCAGCCACATCTTGAGGCTGTGCATACGTGGCCAGTTGAAACGGTATCAGCTGACTTGCCCCGATCCACACCAACTGACTCAATACCACCCACCGGGCATTGGCCCAATGCTCTGCCAGGTGTTCGGCCACGCCAAGCCCCGCCTTGGCCTCCTGGCCAGAGCTCCGAATCGAGTGGTGCATCCAGAGGGCCGACACCACCAGCGGCACCATCAACCACCAAAAAACAAGTGACGCCGACACTGACCATGCGAATGCCATCAGCAGTGCCAGCAAAGCACTCTGCCCGCCAAAAGCCAGCACATCCCCCGGGACCGCCCGCTGTATCTGCCCATCCGTATAGTGATAACGGCGAATCAGATCCTGCAAGGCGAACACCCCGGCGTAGGCCGCCGCCCCCACCATCAAACCAGGCACTGGAAAGAACAGCCACCCTACCGCGATGACCAGCAACGCCATCACGGGCACCATTCCAAGCTGCAGGCGCAGCATGTTGCCGTAGCGCCTCAAACGCTGCCCCTGCCGCTCCTGGGCACCCAGGATGTTCAGGGGCTGGGCTACCAGCGCGCGATGCACCGACGTCAGGCATAAAACCGTCGTAATGGCCAGCGAGTAAAGCGCCAGCTCGGCCGGATCCAGCGCCCGAGCCAACAAGATCCCGACCACGAAGGTGGCTGCCGAAACGACAGCCTGATCGATCAGCGCCCAGTGAGCAGGTCCGAAGCGCAGTTGCTCACTCGTGATAGTCATACGCTTGGAAGCCTGCCAGCTTCACAAGACTATCTCGCTTGGCGGATGCGTAGTCGCTCAGCACCATCTCTGCCACCAACTCTGCCAAGCTGATCTTGGGCGTCCACCCCAGTTTTTCACGCGCCTTGGTCGGATCACCCAGCAGCGTCTCGACTTCGGTCGGGCGGTAGTAACGTGGATCAACCTTCACGATCGCGTCCCCCACCTTGCACTTCGCCAGCAACTGGCCGTTGACGGGCTCGATCGCTACCACGGTGCCCACTTCGGCCTCGCCCTCGCCCTCAAAAGCCAGGGTGATGCCCAACTCCTTGGCCGCGAACTCCACAAACTGACGCACGCTGTACTGCACGCCGGTGGCGATCACAAAGTCATCGGCCACGTCCTGCTGCAGCATCAGCCATTGCATTTCCACATAGTCCTTGGCGTGGCCCCAATCACGCAGCGCACTCATGTTGCCCAGGTACAGACAGTCCTGCAGGCCCAGCGCAATGCGGCTGATGGCACGCGTGATCTTGCGGGTCACGAAGGTCTCACCCCGCACCGGACTCTCGTGGTTGAACAGCACGCCATTACAGGCATACATGCCATAGGCCTCGCGGTAGTTCACCGTGATCCAATAGGCGTACATCTTGGCCACCGCGTAGGGGCTGCGCGGGTAGAAGGGCGTGGTTTCCTTCTGGGGAATCTCCTGCACCAGTCCGTACAGCTCGGACGTGGACGCTTGGTAGAAGCGAGTCTTCTTCTCCAGCCCCAAGATGCGGATGGCTTCCAGCAAGCGCAGCGTGCCGATGCCATCGGCATTCGCTGTGTATTCTGGTTCCTCGAAGCTCACACCCACGTGGGACTGGGCCGCCAGGTTGTAGATTTCATCAGGCTGCACCTTCTGGACGATGCGCACCAAACTGGTCGAGTCCGTGAGATCACCGTAGTGCAGGATGAAGTTGCGGTTGTTGACGTGCGGATCCTGATAGAGATGATCGATGCGATCGGTGTTGAAGAGTGAGGAGCGGCGCTTGATGCCATGCACCTCATAGCCCTTCTTCAACAGAAACTCGGCCAGGTAAGAACCATCCTGACCTGTGACGCCGGTGATCAGTGCAACTTTATTGGACATGTCAATCTTCTTTTATGGAACCGAAAAAACGAGAACGGTCTACTTCGGGCATCGCCAAAGCCAGATCATTGATGAACTGCTCGTGCAAGGACTTGGCAGCCTCCTGATCCGCCGCATCGAGGCTCGACGTCAAGCTGGAAATGCGCATCAACATCCCATCCATGATCCAGCCCTGCAAACCGTATTTCATCTGCGCCAACTTGCGCGAGAACCCCGGAATGCTCGCGCTATGCCCCAAGGTCACCCAATACGTGATGGGCTCACGCCGCTGACCGGCCGTCGCCATCAGGCGAACGACCTTCAACTCATGATCCTGCACCCTGATCTGCTCGACCACGGAACGGTTCACTATGAAGCCCTGGGCCGAATAACAGAACTCCGGTCGATGCGCGGCCGTCGAAGCCGAATTCTGATTCTTGCCATAGGCAATCGACAGCATCACCCGGGCCCCATCAGGGCGGATGTAAGTCCGATTCAATGTCTGTGAGTACAAGGACTCTAACTGCTCCGTCACCGTCGGGTCAGGCAAGACCGGCACAACAGACGGATCCACACGCCACACGCCAAATGACTCAGGCACCTTACTTGCCAGGTCCATCGCCGGCAACTCGTCAGCCATCATCTTGCGCGGGGTCAACAACTCGGCCACACCAAAGCCACCCACCATCAATGCTGCCGCCAACAACACCGACACCATTTTGACCCGCGGTGCGCCGCGCGCCATCACATCAACGCTTGCCACGTGTGCCCCCCTCGTCATCAAAACGCGCCGCCAGCAAACGGTCCAAGCCATAGGTCAAGGTCAAGGCCACAGCAAAAAGCACAATACCGGCAAAACCGTGCATGAATCCCTGGCCGGCCTCGTCACCAAAATGGTACGTCACCAGCACCAGAATGATCACCCGCGTCACGTTGGAAATGAAGGCGATCGGGATGATGCCCACCGCCAGAATCACATTGCGCGCTTTGGACGTGTAATTCATGATTCGCATGTAAAGAAAGCCCAGCGCCTCCAGAGTGAACAACGAGTTCAAGCCCGAGCAGGCATCGGCCACCAACAGTTGATAGGGCCCAACCATCAAGGTGACGCCTGTGCGCGCAATCGGATAACCAGCCCAGTACAACAACTGCTCCGCCACCACGGACACGACACTTTTGAGCGGCATCGTCATCGCTTGCACCAAGACCCCTGGCAAGGGCACCATGAAGAACAAAAACACCAGAGGAAACCAGGCTCTGCGCAATCCTGTGGGCCCCACCAGCAACAGCAGGCATGCAGGCAGGGTCAACAGCAGAGACCCTGCCTCCAATTCAATCACCTGCTGCGAACGCCCCACCGTGTAGATCACCAGCGAAACCAGCAACAGGAGTGAACCCGCCACCGGCGCCGGGCGAGACTGTGGGCCAAACAAGTGAGCCCTCATGTCCCACAACAACCACGCACAGGCACCCAGAATCAAGGGTCCATGCCCTTGCTCGTCGGTCGACCAGACCGCCTCCGCCAACCTCATAAAGGTTGGCACATACATCACTGCCAAACCGACCAGCAGAACGATGAGCGCTCGCAGGGGATACGTCACACCGCTCGAAGTGGCAGACGGTCCGGACTCAGACAACGATGTAGAGGGTGTGGCCATGAAAGACATTCACAAAACGAAAGGCGCAGTGCGTACTATGACCGATGAGACGGCAAAAGTTCCGGCACCCCGGGACATCCATACCCCCCATACAACGGGCTTCTCTATCGAATACCTGTGATCCCACCTGAACCGGGGGGCACCGAGACCATCAGACGGCTATGGTTGTCCCGACCCATCACAGCAAGGCGCCTCCCCCTTGGTTACGGGACGCATGGTGCCTCAGCCCTCGGTTAATTTGCGCATCCTAGGGTTACCCTCGTAGCAAAAACACATTGCGCACTGTCATCAACGCAGCATCTCACCTTGCAACACTCTTCGCGACAACTTCCAGCGATCGCCAACGGTTTCCCTGAAGTTTTGAACCACTCCCAAGCTTCTAGAATCACTTCATGTCACAGGCGATTCAGCCACAATGGCCCCGGCAAAGAACAGAACCCCTGAGGTAAGTGGCGTGACGCATGCTGACCCGAATCTTCTTCACCCCGCTCCATCGCTGGTCGATCACGGGCGTGGCACCGCACTCCCCAAACCCTCATTGGAAACACCGTTGATGCGACGTGGCGCCTTCGTGCTTGACTCCCACATTGACGCAACGAATTGGGACGATGCGCTCACAAGTATCGTGACCTGGGGAGCCCAGCATCAATCGCGCTACGTCACGCTGTGCAACGTGCATTCCGTCGTGACAGCCAGTCAGAATGTGGCTTTCAGAGAGGTCATTGCACAAGCCGATTTGGCTTTACCCGATGGCGCCCCTGTTGCCTGGGCCTTGCGTCGCAGCGGCCACCCCGATCAGCAGCGCCTTAATGGGCCCGACCTGATGTGGCGCTACTTGGGGGTGGCGAACGAGATCGGGCAATCGGTGTTCTTCTTCGGCAGCAGTGACGACACGCTCGCCAAGCTACGAACTCGCATCAACGAATCATTTCCAAGACTGTGCGTTGTCGGCATGGTGTCCCCGCCCTTCCGCGAACTGACCCCCGACGAAGACCAGGCCTACATTGACCAGATCAACCAATCTGGTGCGCACGTCGTCTTCGTCGGTCTCGGCTGCCCAAAGCAGGAAATCTGGATGGCACAGCATCGCGGCAAGATCCATGCGGTGATGCTCGGTGTGGGGGCGGCATTCGACTACCACGCGGGCACCATTCAGCGAGCGCCAGTCTGGATGCAGAAGGTCGGGCTGGAGTGGTTCCACCGCTTGTGCAGCGAACCGCGACGACTCGCCAAACGATACGCTGTCACCAACACGGTGTTCGTGTACCGAACCCTCAAAGCCATGCTGTTTGAACGCGACAAGTTGAACCCAGACGGCCGGCGGTAACCGGACCAGCCTGCGCCAGCACGACACCACAGCCAACCACGCCTTTACTCGCCCCCCTTGCCTCATCACATCATGGATCAGAACGCCAAAATCTTCGTCGCCGGCCATCGTGGCATGGTGGGCTCTGCCATCGTGCGTCGACTCCAGCGCGCGGGCTACCAGAACGTGATCACCCGCGCCCGGCAAGAACTCGACTTACTGAACCAGCAAGCGGTTCATGATTTTCTGCGCGCAGAGAAGCCCGACTACCTGTTCATTGCGGCAGCCAAGGTGGGTGGCATCCAGGCCAACAATGTGTACCGTGCTGACTTCATCTATCAGAACCTGATGATCGAGGCCAACCTGATCCACGG
>JACCDZ011896972.1_pt1 | contig 17034 bp, 15 predicted proteins | sample 7449551 | NCBI WGS metagenome assembly JACCDZ01 (sample SAMN15323452, study PRJNA562643) | freshwater metagenome | isolation source: river surface water | place: USA:Blue River Watershed | collected 2017-08-18 | reverse complement strand
TCTTTGGGACAAGAAGGATTCAACTTTACGGCTCTGATAACCCAGATTCTTTGCGAGGTCAATGGTTCGATGGAGTTATCCTAGACGAGATTGGAGACCAGAATCCTAAGATTTGGACAGACATTATCAGACCTGCACTAGCTGACAGAAAAGGCTGGTGTATGTTCATTGGTACGCCCAAAGGTCACAACCACTTCAAAGAACTACGAGACAGGGCAGAAACTGAGGATGGTTGGGGTTTGCTAGAGTTTAAAGCCTCTGAAACAGGGGTGGTGGACGATACAGAACTCAAGGCTGCTCGTAATGAGATGGGTGAGGATAAGTACCGCCAAGAGTTTGAATGTAGCTTTGACGCTGCTGTAGAAGGCTCTTACTATGGGCAAATCCTCAATGAACTGGAAGACAAACACCATATGCAAGACATTCCCAGAGAGGAACTAAGCCGTACATTTACTGCTTGGGATTTGGGTATGGGTGATTCAACTTCTATCTGGGTTGCTCAGTTAGTAGGTACTGAGGTGCGTCTGATTGACTATTACGAGAATCATGGTGTAGGACTAGACCACTATGTGAAGTGGATTAGGGACAATGACTATGCAAAAGCAGAGCATATTCTTCCCCATGACGTTAGGGTCAGAGAGTTAGGCTCTGGCAAAAGCCGACTAGAGATGCTTGAGGAAGCAGGACTAGAGATAAAGATTGCTCCCAGAATGGGTTTAGATGATGGTATTCAGGCTGTAAGGCGATTGCTTCCAAGGTGTTGGTTCAATGTTCCTAAAGTCCAGACAGGGCTGAACTGCCTGAGAAACTACCGCAGAGATTACGATGAGAAGCGTAAGATTTTCTATGAGCGTCCATTGCATGACTGGTCAAGTCATGGCTCGGACTCATTCCGCTACTTAGCCCTTGGACTTGATGAAGGTCATTCAACTTGGTCTAAGCCTATCAACCAAACACCGAAATGGATTGTCTGATGTATTTAGAGCGTCAAGGCGTTAATTTAGCCCCAAAAGTAAAAGAACTTGAAAACCGCATTGAAGTATTGGAAAATGTGGTAAAAGCTTTACAATTGGAAAAACCCCGAATGGGTCGGCCACCAAAGGACAAAAATGCAACAGAACGAATTGAAATCAATTCTCCAAGCTGAGATTGATGATGCTTTGGGATTTTTGGAAACGGAGACTGTAGAGCAAAGAAAGCAAGCATTACAAGCCTACTTACGTCAACCTTACAATAATGAGGTTGAGGGTAAATCTCAGATTGTTACTGGAGAAGTAGCAGAAGCTATTGATGGTGCGCTACCTAGCTTAGTTCGTATTTTCACAGGCTCAGATAATATCGTTATCTTTGAGCCACAAGGCCCACAAGACGAAGCGTCTGCTAAGCAAGCTACTGATTACTGCAATTGGGTCTTCTTGCGTGACAACGAAGGCGTAGCCATTCTGCATGACTGGTTCAAAGATGCTTTGATGCAGAAGAATGGCATCGTTAAAGCATATTGGGAAAACAAAGAAGACATTACTAAAGAGCGTTACTTTGACTTGTCTGATGACGAGTTAGCAATGCTGATGAGTGATGAGAGTATGGAAATTGTCGAGCAAGATACGACAGAGTTTCCAATCTATGACCCAATGGGACAGCCAGTCCTTGACCCAACTGGTATGCCAGTCATGGGTTCTACGCACAATGTCATAGTACAAAAGCGTAAGAAATCAGGCAAAGTCACGATTGAGAATGTTCCTCCAGAGGAGTTCTTGATTAGCAAGAAGGCTCGCACTATTGCTGACAGCCCATTCGTAGCACATCGTCAGATGTTGACTCGTAGTGACTTGGTTGCTATGGGTTTCAACAAGAAGCAAGTTGAAGGCTTGCAGATGGACGATGCACTAGCGTACACACCAGAGCGTGTTGTGCGTTTCTCTGCTGGTGAGCAGCCTTACCAAGTACAGACTGATGACCCATCAATGCAAGAGATTGAGGTCTTTGAGTGCTATGTCAAAACTGATATGAATGGCAAAGGCATTGCTACTCTGACTCAGGTTTTCTACGCTTCTAACGAGATTCTTCAAGACGCAGATGGTAAGGAAGCTGTTGAGGAAGTGGACTATGTTCCTTTCCATTCAATCTGCCCTATCCCAATTCCGCACAAGTTCTTTGGCGACTCACTTGCTGACCGAACAACTGACTTGCAACTGATTAAGACTACTATCACTCGTCAGATGTTGGATAACTTATATCTGACAAACAATGCACGAGTAGTTGCTGTTGAAGGTCAGGTAAACCTTGATGACTTGCTTACATCTACCGCAGGTGGTGTTATTCGTGCCAAGTCTCCTAATGCTGTTCAACAACTGGTTGTGCAGAACGTAGCTTCTCAGGCTTTCCCAATGCTTCAGTATTTGGATACAGTCCAGTCTAAGCGTACTGGTGTGTCTGATGCTACACAGGGCTTAGACCCATCTATCTTGCAGAATGTGACAGCCGCAGCAGTAGCTTCAATGCAACAAGCTGGCGCAGGTAAGATTGAATTGATGGCTCGAATCTTTGCTGAGACTGGTGTTAAGTCTTTGTTCCAAGGCATCTTGCATCTCTTGTGCAAATACCAAGACAAGGCTCGCATGGTTCGTATGCGTGGTGAGTTTGTAGAGTTTGACCCTCGTACATGGGCTAACCAATACGATGTAGCTATCAATGTAGGTTTGGGTGCTGGTAACCGACAAGAGCAGATGGCTATGTTGTCAATGGTTCTGGCTAAACAAGAGCAGTTGATTGCTCAGTACGGCCCTGCCAATCCCTACGTCTCCCCTGCTCAATATCGTTCTACCTTGGGACGCATGGTTGAGATTGCTGGCTTTAAGGATTCTGCTGAGTTCTACAAGCCAATCACACCAGAGCAAGACCAGATGCTCTCCAATCCTCCTCCACAGCAACAGCAAATGCCTCCTGAAGTTCAGGCAATCATGGCTCGCACTCAGGCTGAGATTCAAGCTAACCAAGCTAAAGCACAAGCTGACATTCAGTTGAAGCAACAGCAACAACAGATTGACATGGAGATGGCACAACAGAAGGCTGCTCTTGAGATGCAATTGATGCGTGAGAAAGAAGCTGCTAAGTTGATGCTTGAGCGTGAGAAACAACAAGCTTACTTTGCAATGAAGCAACAAGAGTTTGAAGCAGAAGCCCAATTGAAAGCAATGAAAATTGGTGCTGGCATTACATCCAATGTAGAAATTAAGGGGTAATCATGGCTGCACCAAGAGTAATGAGCGATGCTGAGTTATTCCAAATGACTGGTGATTGGAACGCAGCAGCAGCTTTGCGTGACCAACAAAACCAAGCATTGAATGAATACAACTGGTCACAATCTGCACCAAGTAATGTACTGAGTGGCAATATATTGGCAGGTGCTAGTTGGAACAGCGCAAACACAGCATTGCAAGATGCTTTAACTCAGGCTACTGGTCAGCAAACATCTAACTACGCTGTTGGTGGTTCTACTACTGCTGATACGCTTAACCAACTCAATACATTTATTGATAATGGTGGTAGCTTTGACCCTAATGCTACTGTCTTCTTGCAAGCAGGTGGTGTTGACTTTATCCAAGGTGTAGATAAAGACGTTGTTAAAAACAACCTAAACCAGATTGTTAAAACTTTGGGTGACCAAGGTGTTAATGTTGTTTTGACTGGTTCGCCTTACGCTGCTTCTGTGCAAGATGTGATTAGCAACAACTTTAATCCTGAAGTTGACCAGATTTTCAAAGATGTAGCTAAAGCCAACTCTAATGTTGCTTTGGTTGGCACACAGGGTGAGATTCTGCAAAACAAAAAATTGTTAGTGGATGCTCTGCACACAAATGCTGAAGGTACATCAATCTATAACCAATCTGTTATTGATGCCTTGTCTCAGTTTAAGAATGAAGTGCCATTTAGCACTCCACAAGCTATTGCACAAGTACAAAAGACAAGTGCAATTCCTACTGCTCGTGGTACTGTTATCGAAGGCGACAACATTGACCAGCAGATTGCTAATTTGCCTGAGTTGATGTACCAAACTCGTACAAATCCAAACAATCCTGCTATTTGGGAGACATACAATCCCAAAACTGGTGAGATTATTGATACAGGTACTTTTGCTGGTGGTGGTGACCAAGGCTTGTTAGCAGCATCTCGTCCTGTCTTGGCTTTGGCTGCTAGTGTTCTTGGTGCGCCTTACTTAAGCGATTTAATTGCAGGTTCTACAGGATTATCTGGTTCTGCTTTGTCTGGTGCTACAGGTGCAACTATCGCAGGTGGTTCTACTGCCCTTACTGGTGGTAGCGCAGAAGACACATTAAAAGCCGCCTTGCTTGCTGGTGGTGGCGCATATTTGGGTAGCGAATTACAAAATGCTTTGTATGACTCTACAGCCGCAGCAGATACAGCCGCAGGATTAACACCTAAATATGGCACAACATATGATGAGATTCTTGCTAATTTGATGGACAGCCCAGAGGCGCAACAAGCAATGCAGGATTTGATTTCTGGCAATGTTTCTGCGCCAATCGTTGACACATCAACAGCAGATAACTTAGTAATAACAGCCCCAACATCGTCCGTAAATGTTGCAGACGCTTTAACACCAACATTAACTGTTACTGGTGCTAGACCTGTTACACAACAAAATGTAATTGACACTATTGCAGCTACTGGCGCAACAATTCCAGAAGTTAAAGTAGTTTCTCAAAGACCTGTTAACTCAGCAACAGTTGAGGACGTATTGTCTACAATAACAGCGCCAGCAATTTCAATTCCTGCAACAACAGCTACAACAGCCACAACACCTGCAAAAACAACCACGACAGCTAGCACAAAAGAGACAGACCCTTTGAAGGTTGCTCAACTAGCTTTGTCTGCTGCTGGATTGCTAGGTGCAGGTGCCGCTTTGTCAAACACAAACACACCAACAGGCTTTGAAGTTGTGCCTATTCCAGAAGGCTGGAAAACTCCTCCTCCAACTGGTGTTGCGCCATTTACACAGTTGCCTCCAATTGACTTTGGCAATCGTAATTTGTTGATTGGTACTCAATGGGAGAAGTTCCTAGACCCCAACTATGGCAAAGTGCCAGCACCTGTGCAATACTCACAGCCATCAAACCTAAGCTATAGCGACTTGATGGGCATCTTGGGTAGTAAGCAAGGTATGCCATCAGCTAGTAGCTTGAGTATCAACGACATTATTTCTGGAATACAAAACCAATATGGACAAGCACCTGCTCGCACAATGGGCTAAAAATTTACTAAATGATGACTTTTTCAAAGAAGTATTAGATAATTTGAAAAAAGAGCAGATTAGTGTAATAATTAACACAAGTGCAGAAGAATGTGATAGGCGTGAAGACGCTTATAGGCACATTAAGACATTAGAACTAATTACAGGACACCTAGAAGGTTTAGCCTCGGAAACTGTGATTAGAGAGAAGAAATGGAAAATTCTATAGTCTAACGACTATCCTCCGTCCAGAAGGTGTCTGGCGATTTTTGAGATGACACATGGAAAACACCAACCCACAAGGGAGTGAAAGCCTAAATGTAAACCAAGCCGCTTCAGCGTTTGAGGGACTGATGGGTGATTCTGACGAAGCCGAACAAGGCCAATCTGAGGAACAAACAGAAGAACTGCAAGCATCTGATGAAGTTGAGTATTCTGAGGAGGAATCCGAGGAAGAACAACCAAAGCCTCGATATAAAGTCAAGGCATCTGGTGAGGAAGTTGAGGTAGAACTTGACGAACTCATCAAAGGTTATCAACAAGGTACGGACTACACTAAAAAATCTCAGGCTTTAGCTGAACAACGCAAAGCTGTAGAAGCAGAGCGTATTCATTTAGAGCAGGTTAAACAAGAGCGACAGGCATATGCCCAGAAGTTGCAAGCGTTGGATAGCTTCCTTACGCAGCAAAATAAGGGTGTGGACTTAGATGTTCTAAAGGAAACAGACCCTATCGGTTATGCGGTAGCGGTAGCGGAACAGAGCCAGCGTGAGAAACAGTTAGCAGTAGTTAGAGCCGAACAGCAACGCATTGCCCAACAGCAACAAGCCGAGCAACAAGCCTCTCTGCAAAACCATCTCCGTCAAGAATCTGAGAAGCTAGTTGGTCTGATTCCTGAGTTGGCTACGCCACAGGGTGATGCGATTCGGAAACAAATCCGTGATTATGCGAAGTCTGTTGGGTGGACTGACCAAGAACTCAGTTCCGTTTATGACTCTCGTGCTGTGGTGAGTTTGTATAAGGCAATGAAGTATGAGCAACTTCAAAAGAGCAAGCCTGAAGTAACCAAGAAACTTCAAGCCGCCCCTAAGATGATGCGTTCTGGGACTTCAGCACCTCCTACAAAATCGTCACAAGATAAACAGGTTATGCAAAGGTTGCGTGAAACTGGCAAAGTCCAAGACGCAGCAAAAGCATTTGAACGATTCTTTTAAATTTGGAGTATTAACATGGCTACATATCAAACATATACCGCTATCGGTATGCGTGAAGACCTCTCTGATGTAATCTATAACATCAGCCCTACAGACACACCTTTCATGTCTTCCATTGGCAAGACAAAGGCTACTGCTGTTTATCACGAGTGGCAGACTGACAGCTTGGCAGCAGCCAGCTTGTCTAACTACGCAGTTGAGGGTGCAACAGCATCTGACGCTACTATGTCTCCAACAACTCGTGTTGGCAACCGCACTCAGATTGCACAGAAAACAATCAAGATTTCTGGCACTTTGCAGTCAGTTGACAAAGCTGGTCGTAAGTCTGAAAAGGCTTATCAATTGGCTAAAGCCTCTGCTGAAATCAAGCGTGACATGGAAACATCTTTGTTGAGCAACCAAGTTGCCTCTAATGGTGATTCTTCTACTGCTCGTAAATTGGGTGGTCTGCAAGCATGGTTGAACAGCAACTATGATGGTGGTACTTCTGGCGTGGCTGGTGACTTGGGTACTACTGCTCGTACCAACGGCACAAACCGCACTTTCACAGAAGACATCTTGAAGACTGTTATCAAAGAAGTTTACGCTTCTGGTGGCAATCCTAAAGTCTTGATGGTCAACCCTGCACACAAGCAATTGGTATCTGCTTTCGCTGGTATCGCTGCACAGCGTTTCATGGCCCCATCAAACACACCTACCACAATCGTGGCTGCTGCTGATGTGTACATGAGCGATTTCGGTACAATTTCTGTTGTTCCTAACCGCTTCATGACTTCTACCAACTCATGCGATGACACAGCGTTTATCGTTGACCCTGACATGGCTGCTGTTGCTTACCTGCGTCCTTTCCAGACCAACGAGTTGGCTGTGACTGGCGACAATGAGTCTACACAGTTGTTGGCTGAGTACACCTTGGAAGTTAAAAACCAAGCTGCTCACGGCATTTTGGCTGACTTGACACCTTAATCTAAGGTAACCCCGAAAAATGCCTCAGACTTAACCCTCTGGGGCATTTTCTTTTTTAATCAAACTGATAGAATCAGGTTATGGAAAAGATTAGAGAAACTGCTGTTCATGCCGATGGTGAAGGTGGCATCATCATTCAAACTCGTCAAGACGTTTCTGCCATTGTTGAGCAGAATAAAAAGGAATATAACTCCTTTGATGAGCGAGCAAGATGGTCTGATAATTTGTTTGGCAATAAGGTTGCGTCTATTCCATTGACTGTTATTGATGACCTAAACAAACAAGGCATCATGCGTGGATACGCTGTTCTTGATGAGAAGCGTTTTGCTGCTTTCCTCAATGACCCAATGAATCGTGCATGGCGCACTAGAACAGGAGTGGTATGAGTTTAGCTACATACTCTGACTTGCAGACCTCGATTGCCAACTACTTGGCTCGTTCTGATTTGACAAGCCAGATTCCAGATTTCATTACATTTGCTGAGAATCGACTCCGCAGAGAATTGCGTATTCGTCAGATGCTCAAGTCTGTCACAACAGCAACTGTAAGTGGTGACAATACTGTTGAATTGCCTAGCGACTTTTTGCAGGTTCGTGATTTTGTTGTGATGACAAATCCAATTCAACCACTTAGCTACTCTAGCCCATCAGCATTGTCTAATGACCCAAGAGCATCAGAAGTTGGTGTTCCCATGTCTTACACAATCCTTGCTAATGACTTCCAAGTGTCACCTGCACCTGATGGTGTTTACACAGTAAGACTGTTGTACTTTGCTGCGCCAGCATACTTGTCTAGCAGTAATACAAGTAATACATTTTTGACTACAGCACCAGATGCTTTGCTCTATGCTTCTTTGATTGAAGCAGAGCCTTATTTGATGAATGACGCACGAATCAATACATGGGGAACTATGTATGACAGAGCAATTTCCTCTCTCACAAAGTCTGATGAAGAAGGTCAATACTCTGGCGTTCCATTGGCAATGAAACTAACTCCAAGGTGATACTATGGCAGAAATGAGCAATTATCTGGAAAATGCCCTGATTAACGGCACTCTCCGAGCAACATCTTACACAGCACCAACAACTGTGTATTTGGCTTTGTACACATCTGACCCAACAGACGCTGACACAGGTACAGAAGTATCTGGTACATCGTATGCTCGTCAGTCAATTACATTTGGTTCGCCTAGCAATGGTGCTACTACTAACTCTGCTGCTATTGAGTTTCCTCAAGCTGGTGACTCATGGGGAACAGTAGCGTACATTGGTATTCGTGATGCTTTAACAGCAGGTAACTTGCTGTATCACTCTCCACTAGACGCTTCCAAGACTATTGCAACAGGCGATGTGTTCCGTGTTGCTGCTGGTTCATTGAGCGTTACTTTGGCGTGAGATGGCTGATTTACTGCCTCCGTGGACGATTGATTCGCTAGACAATTTAAAGTCTAGCATTGATGACTTAACACTCACACTTGATAGTCCACTTTATCTAACATCTGTCACCCGATGGGATGCCTATGCGTCTGTGACTGCTTCTGCAAGCGTTACAGCAGAAGGTATAAGGGTTCAGCTTGGTAGTGCGGCAGTAAATGGTACAGCGACTGTTACGGCAGACGCTACAAGGGTTCAGTACGCAAGTGCAAGCATTGAATGTTCTGCTTCAGTTTCTTGTGCAGGGACTAGAGTACAGAACGCAACGATTGGCATTGATGCAGTAGCAATTGTTGTCTGTGACGCTATTCGTGTTCAGTTTGCAAGTGCAAGCATAACGGCTGGTGCTGATGTAACTGCAAACGCTACTGTTATTCAGGGTGGTATAGCTTCAATTGTTTGTACAGCAACTGTAATTGCTGATGGTCATGTACTTGGTGATAATTGGTCACCAGTACCAGAGGATGAGAACACATGGACTCCAGTAAGTGTCAATGACAACACTTGGACTGATGTTTCAATGAATGACAATACATGGACACCAGTTGCTGCTAATGACAATGATTGGACAATTCAGTCTCAAGGAAGTAACACATGGCTACGACAAAATTAACTTTTGGTGAGTGGATGCCTGACCAACCTAGCGTTTCAGGTGCTTTGACTGATGCTAGAAATGTGGTTTCTCAGGCTATCGGGTACGGCCCATTCCCCACTCCAGAGAGATTCTCCTCAAGTGCAGCAGCAGAGAGCCTAACTTCTCTCTACGCTGCCAAACAGCCTGATGGCAATACTTCATTGTTTGCTGCTGGCTCTAGCAAGATTTATACAGTAAGTGGTGTTGGTGCTATTACTGAAGTCAAGAGTGGCATGACAACAGGCACAGACGATAAGGTTCGCTTTACTCAGTTTGGCAAGACTGTCATTTCTGCAAACAACTCACAAAAGTTGCAAGCATGGACTCTTGGAACTTCTACATCATTTGCTGACTTGGCTGCTAATGCACCTATTGCTAAGTACATCACAGTAGTTCGTGATTTTGTGGTTGTGGCTAATACTTACGAATCTGCTGCTCAACAGCAATACAGAGTTCGCTGGTCTGCCATCAACAATGAAACAGACTGGACTGAGGATGTAACCACTCAATCTGACTATCAAGATATTCCTGATGGTGGACAGATTGTAGGCATCCGTGGTGGTGAGTTTGGTCTTGTCTTCTTAGAGAGAGCCATTCACCGAATGAGTTATGTTGGTACTCCATTCATTTTCCAGTTTGACAATATTTCTCGTAATAAGGGATGTATGGTTTCTGGCTCAATTGCTCAGTACCAAGGCATTACATTCTTCTTGTCTGACGATGGTTTCTATATGTGTGATGGACAAAATATCACACCTATTGGTGCAGAGAAAGTTGACCGATTCTTCATTGAAGACGCTTCTGATTCTGACTATGGAACAATGTCTGCTGCTGTTGACCCAATCCGCAAGTTGGTAATCTGGAATTACAAGTCTGTTAATGGAACTCGTAATTTATTGATTTACAACTTTAAGACACAGAAGTGGACTTACGCAGACGCAAATACAGATTACTTGGCAGAAGCCTCTACATCGTCTGTAACCCTTGAGCAACTCGATAGCATTTCAAACTCTATTGATGCTTTGACTTCCTCTTTGGATTCTCGTCTGTATGTAGGCGGTAAGTATTTCTTAGGTGGTACTTCTGGTGCTTATGTGATGACTTACACAGGTGCTAACCTAACTGGTTACATCTCTACAGGTGATTTGGACATTGGTGCTAACTCAGTAGTAACCCTAGCTAGACCTATTGTTGACAATGGTTCTGCAACTGTAGCTATTGCTTCTCGTACTTTGCTAGACCAAGGTGTGAACTATGGGACAGCTATTGCAGCTAGTTCTGAGAATCGTGTGCCACTCAGAAGTGCAGGTAGATACCACAGGCTAAGAGTTACTCCAACAGGGGATGACTGGAAGAACGCTGTTTCTGTGGATGTGGATGTAACACCGCAGGGAGTTCGCTGATGTTTAGAAGCCTACCTGCTTTTGGTGGTGACCAACGAGCCGTGGCAGAGGTTGTCCGTGGCATCATGGATGGCAAGACCAATAACACAGGCACTTTGACTCTAGCAACTGGTGGGGCTACATCTACCACTTTGGTGGACAGAAGGATTGGCCCAGACAGCGTTATTTTGTTTGTTCCTAGTTCTGCTGCTGCATACGCTGATGTAATGCCTTATGGGGCTTTTCAGAGTTTGGTTGACCAAGCAATTGCTACGGCAAATACTGCCTATGCGATGACATTGGACACTGTTGATTACTCCAATGGCGTAACTCTGAGCAACAGTTCTAGGATGAATGTAAAGAACGCTGGTGTTTATAACTTCCAATGGTCTGGTCAGTTTAATAATACTGATACGCAAATCCATGATGTGAGCGTTTGGTTGCGTAAGAATGGCACAGATGTAACTGGTTCTACAGGATTTATCTCAATTCCTAACTCACATGGCGGTGTAGATGGTCATGCAATTGTTGGATGGAACTACTTTCTGGAGTTGGCGGCTAATGATTACATTGAGTTGTGGTGGTCAGCTACTAGCACAACCATTTCACTAGAGCATTTGCCTACCCAGACAAGCCCAACCAGACCCTCTACAGCGTCTTTGATTACTACGTTGAACTTTGTCACGCCTAACGCTTTGACAAACATCTACGCTAGTAGCCAAGGACAAGGTACGGCAACGATTACCCACTTTGCAAATTCAACGGCTAATAAGTCCTACAGATATGCAATTATTGGTTGATTTTCATAAATTATGTATAATGGATTCCGTGGATGACCCATCTTGGAATCCGAACTTTTAGGAGTAAAAGATGGCTACTACTACCACATCTCAAATTGACCCAACAATCCAACCTTATCTGGGTTATGGATTGCAACAAGCGCAGCAGTTGTATCAGGGCGGTGGCCCTCAGTACTATGGTGGTCAGACTTATGTAAGTCCATCGACTACCACTCAGACTGGTTTACAGGCTCTTGAGGCTCGTGCTTCTTTGGGCAACCCACTCCTACAGTCTGCTCAGAATCAACTTCAGAACACAGTTTCTGGTGGTTTCTTAGGTGGCAATCCATTCTTTCAGGGTGCATTTGCCCCTGCTGCACAAGCTGCTGAAACTCAATTCAAGTCAACTCTAGGTGACATTGCATCTAAGTCAAGCATGGCAGGACGCTATGGTTCTGGTGCTATGGGTTCTTTGCAAGACAGAGCAACTGGTGCATTTGGTCAACAGTTGGCTAATACTGCTGGACAGTTGGCTTACCAGAATTACGAAGCAGAGCGTCAGCGTCAACAAGCCGCTACGATGGCTGCACCTCAGATGTCTGCTTCTGATTACCAAGACATTCAGAATATGTTGCAAGCTGGTCAGATTCGTGAAGGTTACCAAGGTCAGCAACAAGCAGCAGATATTGCTAAATTCAACTTCTTGCAAAACCAGCCACAACAGAACTTGCAGAACTATCTGTCATTGGTCTATGGCAACCCACTAGGACGAGTAGCTTCATCTACTACTAGCGGTACTGCTGATACATCTACATTGCAAAACGCTTTAGGCTTGGCTGCTGTTGGTGGTGGCTTGTACAAAAATCTAGGTGGTCAACAAGGCATTAGCAACTTGTGGAATAGCGGTGCTAATTGGTTAAGTGGTACACCTAGTAATTTTGTAGATGCTGGTGGTTTAGGCTCTGCATCTAACGCTGTTTTAGCACAGTACGGGATTATCTAATCATGGCAGGACTATTAGACATTTTTGGTGCTAGCGGTGCAGACACAATGGGTCTGTTGGGTATGTCACCTGCTGACATTGCTCGTAATCGTGACGATGCACAAGCACAAGCCTTGTATGCCCTAGCAGGACGATTGTTCCAAGGTGGCAACACAGGTGCTTCTATTGCTGAAGGCTTACAAGCAGGTCAGAAAGCATATCGTGGCGGTATGCAAGGTGCTTTGCAAGAGCAATTGCAGAATGTGCAGTTGCAAGAAATGTTGCGTAAGCGTCAGTTAGAGCAACAAGCATTGGCTGAACAACAGCGAGTGCAACAGGTTGTTCAAAAGGCTTATCAACCAGAGATTTTTGCTGACACTCCATTGACAAACATGATGGGTCAACAAATTGCAGGGCCAAATCAACCACAAGCTGCTGGCATGGGATTGACTCCACAAGTTGTTAATCAACTTATGAGTTCTGAGCAAGGTCAAGCTAAGTTGGCTCAAATGGCTGATTTAATGCCTAAGATTCGCAAGGCTGGTCTTGGTGTTGAGCAAAAAGCTGAAGACAATCCTTTCTTGGTATTTACTCAAGACGAGACAATTCCTAAGAATATCAAAACATTGGCAGAACAATATGCTAAGAGTTGGTCATCTGGTCGTTTAGACCCTGATGTTGCTGATAAGCGTGTTTCTGAATTGTCTGTAATGGCTCAAAGAGCACAAGACAAAGAGACAGCGCAAGCTAATCTTAAGGCTCAACAAGAGCAAATGGCTGAGTTCCGTAGGCAAGGTTTGGCTCAGTCTGCCGAGGCTCGTGCATTACAAGGTGAAATTGCTAAGGGTAATTTGGCTATTCGTCAGCTTGAATCAGAGGCTAAAGCAGAAGAACGACAGAAACCAGTCACAGAAGCTAAAGAATCACTTAAGTTGATTGACCAAGCTGAGAAGTTATTGGATACAGCTACTGGTTCATTAACTGGTACTGCTGTCGATGTTGTTGCTGGCGCATTAGGCCAATCAACACAAGGCGCACAAGCAGCGTCTAAACTTAAAGCAATTCAAGGTGCTTTGGTTGCTAAGATGCCTAAGATGTCAGGCCCACAGTCTGATAAAGATGTTTTGCTTTATCGTGAAATGGCTGGTCAGGTTGGTGATTCAACATTGCCTGTTGACACTCGCAAGGCTGCGCTTCAGACAATTCGTGAGATTCAAGAGCGTTATGCAAAAGTGCCAGAAGGCTCTAGCAAGCCAGTAATTAGTAATCTTTTACCTGCTGGTGTTACTGTCAAAAGGAAACCATAATGCCGACCTATGAAGTAACAATTGAAGGTCAAGGCACATTTGAGGTCACTTCTGATAAAGAATTGACTGATGCACAAGCATATCAATACGCATCAAGTCAAATATCAACAAAAGGTAAAAGTGGTCTTACGCCTCTTGCATGGTCAGATGTTCCGCTTGAAGCTGTAAAGAGTTTTGGCCCATCTGTTGCCAACATGGTTGGTGATATTTACCAAGCTGTTACAAGCCCTGTTCAAACAACTAAAGCTGTCTTAGACCTTGGTGCTGGCATCTTGCAAAACGCATTGCCAGAGCGACTTGTTCAGGCAGTAGGTGAAGACAAGGCAAGCCGTGATTTAGCATCTAAAGTTGGTCAACATTATGTCCAACGCTATGGAAGTGTAGAAGGTGCTAAGAAGGCATTAGCTACAGACCCTGCTGGCGTAATGGCAGACTTATCTACTGTGCTGACTGCTGGTGCTACATTGCCTACTCGATTAGCACCTGCATTATCTACTGCTGCTCGTGCTGTTGACCCACTATTGTTGTCTGCTAAAGGCTTGGCTAAAACGGCTGAAATTGGTGGTCAAGGTGTTAAACAGGCACTTGGTTTGACTACAGGTGTAGGTGGTGAATCTATTGGTCAAGCCTATAAAGCAGGTTTGGTTGGTGGCGAAGCTGCTGAAGCACTCAAAGCAAATATGCGTGGCAATGTAGAGCAGACTGCTGTTCTTGATGCTGCCAAACAAAACCTTGCTGAGTTAGGTCGCCAGCGTCAGCAAGCCTATCGTGCAAATATGCAAAACATCAAAGGCGATAAATCTGTTCTTGATTTCACAGGAATTGATAAAGCTATTACTGATGCTCAATCTAAAGTTGTCTTTAAAGGCAAAGTTAAGAATGAGGCTGCTGCACAGAAGTTAGCTGAAGTTGAGGCTAAAGTTGCTGATTGGAAATCTTTAGACCCTGCTGACTTCCACACTCCTGAAGGTTTGGATGCTTTAAAACAAAGCATTGGTGAGACTTTAGAGAGTATTCCATTTGAATCTACTCAGCAACGCTTAGTTGTTGGCGAGGTGTATAACGCTGTTAAGAATGAAATTAACAAGCAAGCACCTACATACGCTAAGACGATGAAGGCTTATGCTGATGCTAGTGAGCAAATTAAAGAGATTGAAAAAGCATTGTCTTTAGGCAAGAAAGCCTCTGTAGATACAGCAATGCGTAAGTTGCAATCTTTAATGCGTAACAATGTCAATACAAACTATGGACAGCGTATGCGTTTGGCTCAAGAATTGGAAGCTGCTGGTGGTCGCCAGTTAATGCCATCATTGGCTGGTCAATCATTAAATCAGCTTGTTCCTCGTGGTATCCAAGGTGCTACAAGTATTCCCACAAGTTTGGGTGCTTTTAGTCTTGGTGGATTGCCATTAACATTAGCTTATGGTGGCGTTTCATCTCCTCGTTTGGTTGGTGAAGCTGCTTATGGCGCAGGTCGTGTCGCTAAAGGTCTTTTAGACGTACAGAACAAGTTACCTGCAATTGACTATCCAACTATGTTCAATCTGCTGTATCAAGCAAATCAACCCAAGGATTAAATAATGGCAAAGACAAAGATTAGCGAGTGGAGTGCAACTCCATCAAACAACACAGACATTGATGGTATCAATATCGCAGAGGGCTGTGCGCCATCTGGGATTAACGATGCTATTCGTGAGATGATGAGCCAGATTAAAGACTGGCAAGCAGGTACATCTGGCGACTACACAGCAGTTACTGCTGGTGGTACAGGTGTAGGCACTCTGACAGGCATTGTTAAGGGTAATGGTACTTCAGCGTTTAGTGCTGCTACTGCTGGTACTGACTATGTGTCACCAACAGGCACAGAGACTCTGACAAACAAGACCTTAACAAGTCCTATTTTGACTGCCCCTGTATTGGGTACACCTGCTAGCGGTACTCTAACAAACGCTACAGGACTTCCTATCTCTACAGGTGTATCAGGTCTAGGAACTGGTGTTGCAACGGCTCTAGCGGTCAATGTAGGCTCTGCTGGTGCTCCTGTTGTCAATGGTGGAGCATTGGGTACACCTTCTAGCGGTACTGTAACTAACCTTACAGGTACAGCCTCTATCAACATCAATGGTACTGTTGGTGCTACTACTCCTACTACTGGTGCTTTCACAACAGTAGCAGCCTCTAGTTCTGTAACCCTCTCTGGCGGCACAGCCAACGGAGTAACCTATCTCAATGGTTCAAAGGTAGTCACCACTGGTTCTGCGCTGACGTTTGATGGTACAACTCTAACTGCGCCACAAATGACGCTTACTTCATCAAATGGGCTAACGATGAATAGCGCAAGTGGAGGCTTGATTGATTCATCAGGAAACACGTTGTTTATCCAGTTTCCTGCTGCAAACAGTTTGATTTTTAGACAATCAGGAAGTCCATACGCAGAATATATGCGCCTCACCTCAACAGGGTTGGGTATTGGTACAAGTTCGCCTGCGGCAAAACTAGATGTTCTTGGTTCTTCTGGAGACCAGATTCGTGTCCGTACTGCTGGAACTGAATACTATCGTTTTGGTAGAAACTCAAGCACAGGCTACATGGATTTCTATGGCAGTCAGACGGGCTATCAAGGCTACACATTTGGCGGTATTGACGGCACATGGGCGACTATTAGCTCCTCAGGCAATCTAGGCTTGGGAGTTACTCCGAGTGCTTGGACAGATTACAAAGCAATTGAAATAGGGGCTGTTGGAAGTTCATTTTTTGGAGCATCAAACGAAGCTGGCGTTCTTTCTAATGCTTATTGGAATTCTGCATGGAAGTATGCAGCCAGTTCTATTGCTGCAACACGATATTCACAAACTTCTGGGCAGCATCGTTGGTATAACGCCCCATCAGGCACAGCAGGAAACCCCATCTCCTTTACTCAGGCGATGACTCTGGATGCAAGTGGGAATTTGTTGGTGGGGGCTTCTGCATCCGATTTAAGTTCTCGCCTGATGTGTATTGGTTCTTCTGGGTTGGCTGTTCAATACACTGGTAATACTGGAACTTACCTTCAAGTAATTCCAAATGCCGCAAACGGAAGTGTAGAT